>Ga0209815_1000588_pt1 | contig 26724 bp, 35 predicted proteins | sample CoawatmetaG00DNA_FD_187507 | JGI IMG/M metagenome (GOLD analysis project Ga0209815, IMG submission 187507) | Marine microbial communities from the West Antarctic Peninsula - Coastal water metaG002-DNA (SPAdes) (version 2) | ecosystem: Environmental > Aquatic > Marine > Coastal ...
AGTCCTCGCCCAATCAACACCTCTTCTACCTCTTCGTCGGACACACTGGTAGACGTACCAAATGAATAATCTTTCAACATGCGGAGATAAAGGTTACCCTCGGCCTCACACAGTATCATGCGGTCAACAGGCACCAGTGCAAGTTCCTTATCTGGCCCAATGGAATGTCCACTCGCCTTTAGGAAACGTTCCATATAATGTATTACGTTGTGTATATTGCTTTCTTGTTCCGTGACAGTAAACTCGACCTTAAAGTCCACGTTATCGCCCTCATCTACCCAATTAGGGTCAGCTTCGTGGCTTGATACAGGGTATTTTATAAACGTCCATGATGGCTTATCATTCCACTTACTCATTTAGACTCATCCGGCAACGTGGGTATTGGTACCGCTTCGGTACGTTCTTCGCCACCCTCTAACTTGTTAGGGCTAACCTTATCTTTCTTCTTATTAAAGATGTTGTCCCAGTTATCCGCAAATGTACCTGCCGTGGGACGTTGCTTGTCCCCCTTACCACCGTGCGTCTGACCTCTACTCATAATCTTCACCCACTAACTCGATAAGGCGTGACAGGTACCACTCAGCTTTCTGGAGGTCTTGCAGTGGGTCGTAAGCGTGCTTGGTCTCATAGCGCCAGAGGTACTTCATGCAGTTGCCCTTGAGGTAGCCCGCGAACGCTGTGGTAGTCATGCTCTCCTCAATAGCTTCGATACACTCGATGAGACCTGACTTGTAGTGGTCGGGGTTTATAGCATCGTCTTTCTCGTCTTCTTCAGCTTGACTAAACTCCAATAGGTCTTCTTCTTCAGCTTCCTCATCTGCCAACTCAATATACACCCGCATAAGAGACTCATCTATTGTTGGCGTTGCGGCTTTAACAGCCTCTGCACCTAGGTTAAACCCTTGCTCCACCGCTTCTACCACAAAGTCTACTATTGCGGGACTTTCTTTTCGCAGTCTTTCCCATTCGGCATCCAACGCGCCGCGTACTTTGGATTCTGATTTTTCATTGCCCATTTGTGTTCTCCGAGTAATTTTTCTATGTCGTTCATATTGGTTTCATTTACTACGTACGCTAACCCGTACGCAGCGTTTATCTGGTCTAGGTTCATCTGCTGTAAAGCTGTTGGTGTGTTCTTACCCGCCTTACATTCGATACCAAAAAACTTCCCGTTGTAGCAACCTACTATGTCAGGCACTCCGCTCTTACCATATCCCCCAGTAGCAGGGAAAAAGTAGTAACACCCTAACGCTTTCAGTTGCTCAACTATCTTCTTCTTGACCTTACCTTCCGGCGTCATCGCCATACTTATCTCCCATCTCCTTTACTTCTTTAACAGCGGACTCTATTCGTAGTAGGGTATCCCAACACGGCGCGTTTACCTTATTAATAAAACTGGACACCGTGTTGATGTGTACTCCTGCTATGTCTGCTATGTCCTGACGCCTACGGGATACGTAAGCGTCTATTCTTATTTTTTCGTAGATCGGATAAAGGTCGCTCATTGATACCAGTCCTCAGTTCGGGCGGGGGCAGTAACCTTGTCCCGCAGTGGTTGTGTACACGGTGTTAGTTCCCCAACCTGACTTCCATTGGCATATTACATCCCCAGAAGGGAGCCGTTGTTCAGATATTTTTGTCCACCAGTTAGCATTGGCGGTGCTTGCTAGGGTTAATAGTGTTGCTATCAATAGATACTTCTTCATATGTACATCCTCAGTTGTTTTGTATACATGTGTATACAGTTAGTTATTTCAATACCCAAAAAGTGTGTTCGTCAATACGCCTACCAACACCTTCTATAGTGGGGGTCGGTGGGGTGGGGTCGCATAGGCATAACGCAGCAACGCGCCCTGCCAGCCACTCGGGTAACTCATTTACCTCATAGTAGCGCAGCATTTGCTCCTCGTCAACACAGTCTATGCCTATACATGTCACCTCGGCCTTATTGGTGGCGGTAAGTATCTTTACCCTGTAGATAGTATCAGTACCGTCAGGATCACCCATAAACGTATCAGTCTGTGACATAGAATATAGTCCTGTCGTAGTGGTAACCAACACCTTCTATGTATTCCTGCTCATCGCACATAGATAGTAGGGATAACTTACCTGCAACCCATTCGGGTAGAGTGTCTTCGGTGTACTCAATCGTATCGCCTATCGCCTTACCTGAGTGAGTCATAGAGTAGTTGGGGTTGGCATTACGGCCATCCATCATGGCCATACTAAATACCTGTCTACCCCTAGACTCGTACACACGCACACAGTAATCGGTAGCGGCTGCACGTTGAGCGTTAGCTGACTCATACGCCGCCATCCCATAACGTAGCTGTCTAAGGTGGGTCTCGAACTCCTTGTTAAGAAACCCCGTACCCATATCCAGTAGGTGAACCAACTCCTTATATAACGGCATAGCTTGCGTGTTCTTTAGGTTGTAAGACTTGACCCCAATTTCATCGGTCAGTAGGTCAGCGTTACGGCGTAACTTGTCGAGTCCCTGTCTCGCTGCGGTGACGTACTCTTCCCGCGTTATCATAGTCAACTCCTTATGCGTTACCCTGCGTAGGTACTTCTTGGCGTTCTTGATCGCCTTGTTTATATCTTTCGACGCCGTTGAATACCGCTCACGCTTGCCTTTACCGTACTTGTTGTTGTCTACGGTGTGACTCCACACGGTGTATATCAACCCAGGGTTTATAGCTACTGTGTCCTCACCCCACCTGTATCTGGCGGGGTCATGGACGGTTATTACCCCCATACAAAACGTATCTTCTGGCATGTATACGAATGCCCTAAACGTCTCAGTACCCGCTGCGTACCCCTGTACTATTTCGCACCCTCGGAATGCTTTCTTTACCCCGTCCACAAACTCCGTGAACTTGGAGGAGTGGTCGGAACCCTCGGTGGAATTAGAGCGAGTACTAATCGCATCTACTCTATAAAAGTACGCCTCCTCGTACGTCCCCGCTTTAACTTTCGCCCGCGTTTCTGCTGGTCTAACTTCAGACATTACATATCTCCCGATTTGATGTGTACTGCCTTACCTACATCCGGCACGGCAGACTTGTTATTGAGTATTGTCCACAACACGGGACAGTCCCACTGACCCCAACCGGAATACAAATCCCCGTCAGTCAACACAACACACGCCTGTGGTTTGATGCTGTGCTCGGTCATGTAGTCGGTGACACACGTAACATCAGTGCCACCACCTCCCGCTGGTTTGGTGGACGTAACCAGACCGTCTAACTCGTCTAGTGCATACACCTCGTCACCCACTACCTTGTGACCCCAGTACAGTAAGCGTATCTTTTCAGGGTGTACGGTGTCACATATAGCCTTGACCTCTGACAGAAACGCGGTCAGGTCTGCCCGTTGTATGGAACCGGACGTGTCAACTGCGATCACTAACTCGCCAACCTGCTGACTGATACCAGTAGGCATGTAGACACCCTGACTCATTAACCTACGGTTGGGGCGTGCGTATGTAGAGTAGTCACTACCTGCACACGTAGTCTGGATAAACTCACGCAACACCTCGCGCCAATCTACCTGCGGCTGTAGTAACTCGTCCAGACCTAGGTCACCCGTAGAACCTACCTTACCTGCGACCATCGCGCCCTGACGTATAGCCTCGTCAATGTCCCGCGCCAACTCGCGTTGCTCCTCCTCGGATAGTTCCTGCGCACCTTCCCAGTCGTGCTCGTCCATACCACCTGACCCGTTAGTGGGTGTGCCTCCACCCTCCGGGGTAGACCCTCCGTTCTCTTCCATGTCCTTACGTATTAGGGCGAACACTTGGGCACTGTCCATACCAGAGTACTTGTCATCTATAAGCCCCCCATCGGGTAGCTTGGCGAACCCATCGCGGTTGTCATCCCTGATCTTGAGGTTGATCACGTAGTCGCACGCCATGTTAGCGGTATGCGCGTCTATCTGCCACAGATGCTTCCATGTAGTTAGGTGACTGTATAGCTTGTGATAGTTCTCGTGTAGTACCAACCCACGCAATTCGGCGTCGGTCAGGCCAGCTACAAACGCACGTCCGTACTTCTCATCACGTCCATTAGTACACGCCGTAGATACATCGTCACATATAGTCTTGTCGCCGATCATCAGTATGCCCGCTAGTGCTACATACTTGGGGTTACCCATGATGGCCACGACTGCCTTAGACAGTCGCTCTTCTGCTGAAAGTTTCTTACCGATAGCTAACATTATATTCTCCCCGTAAATACTCGGATTCTACGTCCACATCTGAAACACCCTGACACCCAGTCACCGTTAGGTTGGGAGCACCGGCAATACCTATCGCGGCGCTCCTCTACGGTGGTGTACTTGCCACTTGTCCTAAACTTGTTAGGGTGTACCTTGAGTTGTAGCAATTCGCTACGTGTGATCTTCATACCACGTCTGCCGCGAACATGTAGTTGTTCTTCATCGCCCACTGCGTAAAGTTCTTACTCTGCATTACGATGGAACGCTTGGCGTAGCTGTTGCTGCGTACACCCATAGCGAATAGACCCTGCGCTTCCTTATCGAGTCGCTCCAAGTACGTCACCCAGTTATCCACCCAGTCACGATCCATAGCACCCAGTGCTCGGTACACAACCATACACACTGCCGATGCTGACTCGGGTACCTTGGCGTCGAGTGGTGACTGCTTAATAGAGGATAGACTAGGTAGCTGGTCTGCTAACTTGACAAACGCCATCATGTCCATAGCTGCGCGGTCACCTATCGTACCCATCAACGCTGCTGTTAACGTGTTGTCATCTAAGTGCTCACGTTGGTGAAGCCAATCACTCGCAGCTTCCAACGAGCGGGGGGTAACAAAGGCGGCGCGTTGCTGCTTGGGGTGGTAGATGTACGGGTTGTCATCAGGGTTCTTCACATCCTCGAAGCCTTGCATTACTTGTGGGAACTCACGTACGAAACCTAACACTGACGGATGAAAGTTGTTGTTGATGCCATAGTCGATCCACTCGGTAGCGTCTGACTTGCGCATGGTAACAACAGACATACGGTTACGGGCATGGGGAGGGATAATGTCACCTACACCCTCTGCACCTAGGTTGGTGGTTGCGAACACGATGCTACCCTCGGGTAACTTCTTAGTGCCTACCTTACGTTCTAGCATGGTGACTAGCGTACCCAACTTGACTGCTGGATTGCCCTTACCCCACTCATCGAACATCAGGATCACTGGCTTGTCTAGGTGAATACCAAACTCCTCATTGGGTAGGTAGGACACATAGCCTTCTTCTGTATTGAGGTTAGGGATACTAAGATCGCCTAGGTCTTTCGTCGTGCAATCAAAGTAGCACGGTACATGGTTGGGGAACTTATCTGCTAACGTCTTTAACAGCGTTGACTTACCAGACCCCATATGCCCTTGGACTAACACGGTGCGTTCGGTGCCGCCTGTTGCGATTAGGTTTACAGTCTGGTCGATAGATAGTGCGTACATAGCTGATGTATTCATAATAATATTACTCTCTTGGTTAGTTTGTATACATATGTATACAGGTTGGTGTTACTTGTTAGTGACAGTGTGATCAACATCAAAGTCGTATTTGTCGAACACCACATACTCACGGGTGTCCCTGTGCTTGAAGTGGTGCGCCACCTCGGTCGAGTACATATGCATATAGTCCTCGGGGTTGTCCATGCCTAGGATAATAGCTTCCTCGAACGCTACATTGGATGCGCCCTCGGCACGTACACGTATTATATTGTCAACTACATTCTGCCACTTGGACGTACATGGGTTTGGGACTTTCATTAGAACACCTCCATTACGCGACCGCTCTCGGTCACTACTTTATAGTAAGACACACGCGGGGTACGCGTAGTGCGTAGGTAGTTATAGTGCTTGGTGCGCTTGTAGTTGCGCACACGTAACACGGTCTGCCCGTCTAGGTTACCCAGTATGGGTCTGTCGCTTGAGTCGAACGCTTCAATATAAAACATTATTCTACCTCCCATAACTCACCGTCAGTAGCGGCTTCACACACATACGATAAGTCTATGAAGCCTCTATCGGTGAATAGCTTGACGCTACCGTCCTCGTTGAGAATATCCCTACCGTCCTCGTCAAATTTGCAGAACTGTATGTCCCACACTGCGATTGAATATTTTTTGTCCATGATTACATCTCCAGTGATGGTAGTAACTTGAGGGCGTCGTCTACTACCCTTTTCGTTTCGACACGCAGTGTCTCGTTAGTACGTAACCCATCGGGTGTGACGCCACGGAGTGCCTCTTCTAGCGTCAGGCGCATCTGCTCCATCTGGCTGTCACCCGTTACGTTACACACACTGAGCATATCAACCATGTCGAGCACGTTATCGACTAGGGTATCGCGGAACACTTTCTTCTTATCATCCCCGCTGTAATCGAGACGGTCGGACATATTGGTCAACGCCTTGTGCGTGCGCTGCCACACATCGTCCATAGCTGATACCAGTTGGCGTTGGTAGTAGTCGTTATAGTGATCCTCCAACACCTGCTTCTGCTCATTGCCTACATCGACACGGAAGTCACCCACATCGGGTAAGGGTATATAAGAGATGCGGAACCCAAACTTGTTACTGATAGAGTCGGGTGTGGGGTAGTCATCACGTACAAACAAGTCACCCAGTCGTGCCTGTGCCCTGCTTATCTCCCAATCGTAGTTGGTGACAAACAAACCGGTCATGCGTGTGAACTCATCCTGCAAGTCGGTCATCTGTTGGTGATAGTCGAAGTACTGCGCGGTCGGTAGCAACCGCATACCCGTATCGCTCCACGGCATAGTCATGCTGTAGTGTATGTTACGTGCATTAGCAGTGAATTTGTGGATGGCGTCTAACTCTTGGCAGTGACCTAATAACTTCTTACTCACCGCTGCGGTGCCCTTGTCCGCATAGTTCTGATCGGTAACAGTAGCAGAGGCACGCTTGTCTTTCTTGCGCCCTGTCCACTGACTGACTTGTAACTCTACTAACATTGCACTCGATCCGATGGACGGTGCGTTTGTCTGTGGTGCATTAGATAATGTATTCATAATAATATTACTCACTTGGTTGGGTTAGTTTGTATACATATGTATACAGGTTTAGTTTGTTATGCCTCTGTTGGATTCTCTTTGTAGTACTGCAATACAAGTTGTCTGTATAACGCCTCAGATATTTCCTCCCCATCAGTCTCGTAATCAGTCCGCATGTAGGATGAAACATACCAATAGAAGGTACCACGTAACTCCCATACTAGGAGGCTGCCATAGTCGTTGCCTACTCCCATTTCAAATACTTCAGGTTCTGCACTCATAATGTGTAATCCTATATCTGTTTTGTATACATATGTATACAAGTTGGGTTGCTTGCCAGCGACAAAAATGTAATGCGGTTAATCGCCTTTACATCAACCATTATACGCCCTTATCAGCTTATGTCAAATGTTACACAAACGTGTTGTTTGGTGGGTAGAAGTGTATTGTTCTGTAATGTTCCATAATGTTCTACTGTGTAGGTGGGTAAGTCATTGATTTCCTTACAATGTTCCAATGTTCCTTTTTTGACAGAATTACTTGCCGATATATTTTGGCGTAAGAGAGGGGAACATTAGAAAGATTTCCAATAATAGCTAAGTAGTTTTTTCCAGCGGAACATTACAATTACTTTTTAAAGAAAGTATATATATAAGCACTTCTGCTCACTCCTGCATATGTAGCTTTGTAGACTAACTGCCATTAGATACCACCAGATACAACCGCAGTATAATGTTCTACACTTTGTCCAAAAACGGGAACATTAGGGGAACATTAGGGGAACATTACAACTTTTTTGGAACATTACAAATGGAACAATTGCTTGTATACACATGTATACACAAACGTGTCTAAACGTGCGTAGACGTGCCAAAGACGCAACGCGGTACATACTACTGGTATCAGGAATGTTATGCCGCCGCATAACAAAGACGAGACGCCACGCGGTACATACTACTGGTATCGGGAGAACGTGTTGTCCTGTGGTACGCAACGCGCGCCGGGAAACGACAACAAAAAGTTAGGACAGCAGCGCAGCGCAGCGCAGAGCAGAGTACTGGTATCAGGTCACTTTTTGATAGGCGAAAAAAAAGCCCCTCGAAAGGGGCCAGTTGTTATTGCCAGATCAGGATATGATCAACGATTGATCGGTGGTTACCTAACTTAGATTGTGCTAACTGTCGCTCAATGCGCAGGTCAGACAATACCGAATCCACATCCCTGCTAGATTTACCAGTGAGTGATAGGTTCAACTGGCACGCTTGTAAATGGGCTATGGTATCTTCGATCAATTTAATCTGAGTAGATGGTTTCATAATGTTGTTCCTTATTGAGTGGCCATCCATGGCCGGTGAGTGGTTCTAGTGGGTGGGTTCGACCGGAGTATTTACAATCTGTAACGCTTTAGCCAGTAGTGCGGTCAGTGCTACAACATCGAAGGTCGGAGCCTCTTCGCCTTGCGCCTTTTTGTTTGCCTGAGTCAGTAACTCGATTATCTTGGTGTTGTTATTCGATGCCGCCTCAGTCGGAGCGTTCGGAGTCTGAGGGGCTTTAGTCTTCGCGGTGGACTTACTGGCCTTGTAAGCGGCATCTTGTCGCAGTCGCATTGCGTTCCGATCATCGGTGACATACTTATTGAGTTTGATACTGGCCGTTCGCTTGTCCGCCTTGTCGCTATCGCTCAGGGCTTTAGTCGGCGTCCCTGCTAGCTTGATAGCCTTCGCGCCCATGCCCTTCAATCGCGCCGCCATGATAGCCATTCGCAGTTCATTAGTCGCGGTGGACTTTATACCGTCGTGCTCCTTTCCTACCGGTATAAAGTCAGTCCAAAACATACCGTCGGCAACCAGTTGATCATACGCCGCTTGTGCCGCCTTGCGTGCTGATCCGTCGGTGCGTGTCGCTTTAGTCAATAGAGTTGCGCCGGCTTTAGTAAAACGTGTTGGGATAGTGTTTTCGTTGTTCATAATGATTTACTCTTTTAGTTGATCAACCGCTTGATTGCTGTTGATGGTTCCCACAGTAACAGGTTATGGTGTGATTGCAATAGATAGCCTGTGCCGCTGTATACTTATGTATACGATTTACCACTAATCGGCACAATCCGATACCCTACCGCCCCCCCATGCACCACTTCAGACAGGCCGGAGTCCCACCGCTCTCTATATTACTAATATACTCAAATAAATCGTATTTTTCTCAAAATGGAACCCCCACCCCCCTCTATATAGGAAGACCCCCCACATAACTTTAAAAACACCTTGTGAAAAAAATTTTATACCTTATTATCAAGGTATGGATAAAGTCGATAGCAGCACAGCTAGGGGACGTGTAGGGGAATGCCTTGTAATCTACCTACTCGAAAAAATGGGCGTAGAGTGCCACCACGTAGACCGTTCCGGCGTAGACTTGTGGTGCCAGTCGCGTAACGGAGATGTGTTTACCGTGCAGGTCAAATCGGCGAACCGGAATCCTAACAAACCTCGCTATTCGTATAACCTCCGTACGACTAAGACCGCAGACTTCTACGTTTTCGTAGCTTTAGACACAGAGTGCCTGTTCGTGCAATCTATAGACGAGGTAACAACTGCCGGTGCCAAGCAATTTGCGGCCAGTGAGTTCACCAAAGAAAAAATGGAACAGGGATTAGAAAGGCTAAGTAACTTTACGAGTCGTACGCAATAAGAGCAAGACCGACAACAGAAATAAAACACATAACGGTAGTAACTAAAACAGAAAAGCAGATCACGGGAGCCTCAATTGAGTAGGAGTAGGAGTAGGAGTAAGGTGCCATTTTAAACCAATCAGTTATGATTACTAATGCCCTTTTTTCATGCAAGTCATATCATATATGGTATGGCCACACTTTTAGCATGCAATAATTCGCCTTAGTTGGCACTTTTACGCACCAAACCCCCTATGCCAGACATATGCTTGTTTCCAAAAAACAAGTGTGTTATAAATGCACCTCCGGTGAATAACCTGCGATGTACGATATGACGATTAAACTCGAACCCGAGCTTGGGGTTCCGCTTTTTGATGACGATCCTGCGGTGGACTTGACTGTCCGTACCGTTGCAGCAACAACTACAGCCTTAGAGCTAGCAGAACATGGGTTAGAATTGAAACCCAACAAAGAAGACCAAGACGTAGCATCTAAACTTGCTATAGCGTACGCCGACGACCCCGAAAAAACATCGAAGAAAGCTACAAGTAAGCGTCTAGCCCAGCTTACACCTGCCTCATTGGTACTTACAGGGAACATTTTGACTGAATTTGGTCAGTCTGTTGTCCAGTCTGCTACTACTGTGCGTCACCTCATCACCAACAAACTCATCTTAGAGACCGAGAACCCCGACCCCAAGGTACGAATACGGGCATTGGAGTTACTGGGTAAGATTTCAGACGTGTCGTTGTTTGCCGAGAAGTCAGAAGTGACTGTTACACACCAGTCAACAGACGATCTGAAGGCAAAACTACGACAAAAACTCGAAAAGATCGTAAATCCTGTGGATGAGGTGGTGTTGGACGGAGAAGTTATAGACATAGACGCCGAATTAGGCTTGACACTGGATGAGTGAGGTAGTAGAGGACTTCACATACGAAGAAATCCAGCGTATGTTGGACAATCTGGACGATTTTACGCCCGATGAAGCGGTAGAGATAGAAAAACTGTTCGATGAACTGGACAGTAGGCGTACAAATAAAGCCGCATATGACGATTTAATTGAGTTTTGTAAACTTATGCAGCCTGACTACCTAGTTGGGAAGCATCACCGCATTCTGGCCGACCTATTAATGGCTATTGAGCGTGGAGACAAGGACAGAGCCTGCGTAAATATCCCCCCGCGCCACGGAAAGTCCCAATTAGTGTCCATTTTCTTCCCCGCGTGGTATTTGGGACGTAATCCAGACAAGAAAGTAATGATGGTGTCCCACACTACCGACCTCGCAGTGGATTTTGGTCGTAAAGTACGTAACATTATCTCCAGTGAAGCCTATAGAGCCATATTCCCTACCGTAACACTCGCCAAAGACTCCAAATCAGCCGGTCGTTGGAGCACAAACATGGGCGGAGAGTACTACGCTTGTGGTGTTGGCTCCGCATTGGCTGGGCGTGGTGCCCATTTGCTGCTAGTAGATGACCCACATTCCGAACAAGACGTAATTAATGGCAACTTTATCGTCTTTGAGAAGGCATATGAGTGGTTTACGTTCGGTGCTCGTACCCGTCTAATGCCCGGAGGTAGCGTAGCTATCATCCAAACTAGGTGGCATATGGACGATTTGACGGGGCGTGTGGTCAAGGATATGGCTCAAAACGAGCGATCTGACCAGTATGAGGTTATTGAGTTCCCCGCGATCCTCGATGTGGAAGATACGACCACCGGAGAGATAGTAGAGAAGCCTTTATGGCCCGAATTCTTTGATTTAGAGGCATTATTACGCACAAAAGCTTCTATGCCTGTGTTTCAGTGGAACGCTCAGTACCAACAGCAGCCTACAGCAGAAGAAGCCGCCCTTGTCAAACGCGAGTGGTGGAACGAATGGGAGCACGAACACCCCCCAAGCTGCGAATATATCATCATGTCACTGGATTCGGCGGCAGAAAAACACAACCGAGCGGATTACACGGCCCTGACTACATGGGGTGTCTTTCTAAATGAAGAGACTTCAGCGTATAATATCATACTACTTAACAGTATAAAGCAGCGGTTGGAGTTCCATGAGCTAAAAGAGTTGGCCATGCAGGAGTATTCTGACTGGGAACCTGACTCGTTCATCGTGGAGAAGAAGAGTTCTGGTGTTGCCTTGTACCAAGAGATGCGTAGGATGGGACTACCGGTGTCTGAGTATACCCCCCACAGGGGATCAGGCGATAAACTTGCGCGCTTAAACTCAGTATCTGATATTGTACAGTCTGGATTGGTATGGGTTCCCCAGACCCGATGGGCTGAAGAAGTTGTTGAGGAGATAGCGGGGTTCCCCTTTGCTAGCCACGATGACTTGGTGGATTCTACGGTTATGGCACTTATGAGGTTCAGACAAGGTGGGTTTATTCGACTGCCCACTGATGAACCAGACGACATTAGATACTTTAAACACCGCAAGAGCGGGTTTTATTAAGAGGTTAGATCATGGCAATTGAAAAAGGGTTATACGCTGCTCCCGAGAGCATAGAAGAAATTGACGGTGAGTTGATGGAACCAGAACTTGAAATCGAGGTTGTCAACCCCGAAATGGTCACTCTGGATGACGGTAGCGTAGAAATCACTATCATTCCCGGCGGAGATGAAGACGACTTGCTAGGATTTGACGCTAACTTAGTAGAGGCGATGGACGAAGGCGAGCTAACTGAGCTGGCTGGCGATCTTATCGGTATGGTAGACGCTGACGTAGAGGGCCGTAGAGAGTGGGCTGAAACTTACGTCAAAGGGCTAGACATCCTAGGGTTCAAGACTGAAGAGCGTACGACTCCTTGGGAAGGCGCTTGCGGCGTTAGCTCCCCCCTCCTAGCAGAAGCTGCCATCCGGTTCCAAGCAGAGACCATGAGCGAGACTTTTCCTGCCGCTGGCCCTGTACGCGTAAAAGTATTAGGCGCAGAGACAAAAGAGAAGTTAGAAGCCTCTGAACGTGTTAAGGCGGATATGAACTACGAATTAACCGAGAATATGGTCGAGTATCGTCCCGAACACGAGCGTATGCTGTATAGCCTAGGACTCGCAGGATCGGCGTTTAAGAAGGTTTACTTTGACCCCAACCTAGGACGTCAGGCAGCCATCTATATCCCCGCAGAAGACGTTATCGTGCCCTACGGAGCGTCTAACATTGAGTCTGCGGAGCGTGTTACACACATCATGCGCAAGACCGAGAACGAGGTAATGAAACTGCAAGTAAGTGGTTTTTACTCGGGAGTAGAGTTAGGTGAACCTGAACCGTTCCACTCGGACATCGAAGAGAAGAAAGCCGAAGAAGGTGGCTACGATATTACCGACGATGACCGGTACACCATATACGAAATCCACGCAGACCTCCTTATCGAGGGAATAGACGACGAAGATGGTATTGCAAAGCCCTACATCGTAACCATCGAGCGCGGTAACCAGCAGATACTAGCTATACGCCGTAACTGGAATGAAACTGACCCTCTGACATTGAAGCGTCAGCACTTTGTACACTACGTATATGTGCCCGGATTCGGCTTCTACGGCCTTGGACTGATTCACATAATCGGTGGGTACGCTAGAGCCGGAACGTCGATCATACGGCAACTGGTGGACGCTGGCACCCTGTCTAACCTCCCCGGCGGATTAAAGTCCCGTGGCCTTCGTATTAAGGGCGATGATTCCCCCATCGAGCCGGGAGAATTTAAAGATGTGGACGTGCCTTCAGGTAGCATCCGCGACAACATTATGACGCTCCCTTATAAGGAGCCAAGCCAGACACTACTAGCGTTGCTTAATCAAATCACTACTGAAGGTCGTCGTCTAGGCGCTATTAGTGATATGAACATCTCTGACATGTCTGCAAATGCCCCCGTAGGTACCACACTAGCGCTGTTAGAGCGTACGTTGAAGCCTATGGCTGCGGTACAGGCACGCGTACATTACGCTATGAAGCTAGAGTTTAAGATGCTCAAGGCTATTATGGCCGAAGAAGCCACCGCTGAGTACGAGTATCAGCCTGCTAGAGGCGAAGTATCAGCCAGACAGTCTGACTATGCGATGGTTGATGTAATCCCTGTAAGTGACCCTAACAGCTCCACAATGGCCCAACGAGTAGTCCAGTACCAAGCCGTGTTGCAGATGGCGCAATCCGCCCCCCAAATATATAACTTACCTCAGTTACACCGCCAGATGATCGAAGTACTAGGCGTTAAAAACGCTGACAAGTTAGTCCCCACGGAAGACGATGTGAAACCTACCGATCCCGTAAGCGAGAACATGAACGCCTTAACAGGTACCCCCATAAAAGCCTTCCTGTCGCAAGACCACGAAGCTCACATTACGGCTCACCAGTCGTTTATAAAAGACCCCATGATCGGGCAGAGTATCGGTCAGAACCCACAGGCTAACGCTATTATGGCCGCGTTACAGGCGCACATCGCCGAACACCTTGGGTTTAGATACCGCGCTCAGATGGAAGAGAAGTTAGGTGCTACTCTTCCACCACCAAATCAAGAGCTAACGGTAGAGGATGAAGTCCAGTTGTCCCGACTTATATCCGAAGGTGGTAAGCAGCTTACCGCGCAACACGAGCAAGAAGCAGCGCAAAAACAGGCGCAGCAGAAGCAACAAGACCCTGTTGTACAGATGCAACAAGCGGAACTACAGATCAAGCAGCAAGAAGTACAGCGCAAGGCTCAGAAAGACCAAGCCGATGTACAGCTAAAACAAGCAGAACTACAGCGCAAGACGCAGAAAGACCAAGCGGATGTGGCTATAGATCAAGCGCAAATACAGTTAGAAGAGAAGGAACTACAGCTAGACACCGAAAAAACCGTCGCCAAGATGGCTGCGGATAGACGTAGGGATGCGGCTAGACTAGAGCTAGACGCTGTGAAAACAGCAGCAGATACCGCCAATAAACAAAGATAATAAGGAACAAACATGGCTACTACCGTCTTAGACGTGCTAAAGAAGAAAATCGAAGAGGACATCTCTTCTGCTCAAGAACATCTCAGTGGGGGCGCACCGAAAGACTACGCGTGCTACCGAGAAGTAGTTGGTTTGATTCGAGGTCTCGAAGCCAGCTTAGGATACATAAACGACCTCTCGCGTAACTATTTGGATGATGACAATGACTGATCTAAGTAATGAAGTAACGGAAGAAGAAGTAGAAGCCCAACTGCCGAAACCTGTGGGATATAGGGTTTTAGTGGCTATGCCTGAAGTAGATGATACTTATGGTAGTAGCGGCATCATTAAGTCGAGTAAGGAAATGCACAACGAGCACATCATGTCGATCATGGGGCTTGTGTTGGATATGGGCGATGGTGCCTATTCTGATAAAGAGCGCTTCCCTACAGGGCCGTGGTGTAAACAAGGTGACTACGTAATGTTCCGCATGAACACTGGAACGCGTTTTAAAGTAGAAGGTGTTGAGTATCGTCTGATGAACGACGATTCAATTGAAGCTGTAGTAAGTGACCCCCGTGGCATAACACGAGCGTAAGGAGAGATAGTATGGGATTTCAACCGGTAGAGTACAAACTTCCGCATGAGCAGGAAGAAACCAAGCTAGAGATAGAGTCTAACGGGTCAGTAGAAATAGATATAACTGGCAAGAAAGAAGCTAAAGAGTACGAAAACGAGACAAAATCAGAGGAAAAAGAAATAGAAGTTGAGGTTGTTGATGATACGCCAAAAGCTGATAGGGGCCGCAAAGCTTCCGCACCCCCTGAAGAAGTTACCGACGAAGAACTTGAGGACTACTCTGAGAAGGTACGTAAACGCATCCAACACTTCAGTAAAGGCTACCACGACGAGCGCCGAGCGAAAGAGCAGGCTAACCGTGAACGTGAAGAGCTAGAAAACTTTGCCAAGACCCTTGTTGACGAGAACAGCAAACTAAAAGGCACGGTAGATAAGAATCAAGCTGCTTTGCTAGAGCAAGCCAAGAAAACCGCCAACGGTGAGATGCTACTAGCCAAACGGCAATATAAACGTGCGTATGAAGATGGTAACGCAGATAAACTACTAGAAGCCCAAGAAAAACTAACTACCGCTAGAATAAAGACAGATAAGTTAGATAATTTCGTACAGGAACCTTTACAACAGGAAGAAGTTCCTGTACAAATGCCTAAAGAGACACGTCAAAAGCCAGATGCCAAAGCGTCCGATTGGGCAAGTGAAAATTCTTGGTTTGGTTCTGATGACGAGATGACAGCTTATGCTATGGGTGTCCATAGTAAACTTGTTAAACAAGGAATGGACACCACAAGTGACGATTACTACGAGACTATTAATTCTCGTATGCGAAACACCTTCCCCGAGGAATTTGAAGGGGAAACTGAAGAGCCAGAGGCCAAAACAACTAAGCGACAGTCAAATGTGGTTGCCCCCGCTACGCGGAGCACAGCACCCAAAAAGGTGCGATTAACGCAGACACAGGTAGCTATCGCTAAGAAACTTGGAGTACCGCTTGAACTATACGCCCAAAAGGTTGCTGAAGAGATGAGGAAAATATAATGGCTAATAACAGACTTGATCGTGAACTAGAAACCCGTGCAAAAACGGTTCGTAAAGCAGCTTGGACTAGGCCAGAGGTTCTACCTTCGCCCCACCCCGAGCAAGGATACGCGTTTCGCTGGATTCGTGTGAGCACCCAAGGAAATATTGATGCTACTAATGTTTCTTCTAAAATACGTGAAGGTTGGGAACCTGTTAAAGCAACAGATCACCCAGAAATTACGCTTGTCGCTATTGAAAACGAAAGATTCAAAGACAACGTAGTTATTGGTGGCCTACTGCTTTGTAAAGCACCTACTGAGATGGTTGAACAACGTACTGACTACTACAACCAACAAAGTAAGGCACAGCTTAATTCTGTGGATAACAACCTTATGCGAGAGAACGATCCTCGCATGCCGCTATTTAGCGAGCGGAAATCTAAAGTTACCTTTGGTAAAGGTACCTAAACTAAAATTTATTTGGAGTAATTCAAAATGGCTCTTACTGCCGCACCATACGGGCTACGCCCCGTAAAACGTGCTGACGGCCTGCCTTACGCAGGTGCTACTACTCAGTACTTGATTGACCCTGCCGGAGAAGCTACTAACATCTTCCACGGCTCTGTTGTATTTATTGGCACCGACGGCTACATTGCTATCGCTACTGGTACTGGCGCTAACGCTGGCGCACAGGCATTCCCAGTTGCAAACAGCTTTACTGGCGCTCTAGGCGTGTTTATGGGTTGTGAGTACGTTAACGCGCAAGGTCAAGTGATCTTTAGCCAATACTACCCTTCTGGCACTACTGGTGTTGTTAAGGCTTACGTTGTTGACGATCCAAACGTATTGTTTCAAGTTCAGTTTGATGGCGTTGTTGACCAATCTGACATCGGAGCTAACACGTTCTTCGCTGCTGCTCAAAGTACTACTACTGGCGATACTGCTACTGGTAACTCTACAAGTGCAGTTGAATCAACTACTGTAACAACCACTGCGGCGTTCAGAATTGTTTCTGCCGTTTCCCCTCTGACTGATGCCTTCCCTGACGTACTTGTTAAGTTCAACGTCGGATACAACAGTTCAACTAACGCCGTAGGTCTATAAGGAGCTAACTAATGGCTATTTCAAGAGCGCAGTTATTAAAAGAGTTACTCCCCGGCCTGAACGCACTGTTCGGTTTAGAGTACGCAAAGTATGGTGAAGAGCACAAAGAGATTTTCGAGACTGAAACCTCTGACCGTTCTTTTGAAGAAGAAACTAAGCTGTCTGGTTTTGGCGCTGCACCTGTTAAGGGTGAAGGTTCTGCCATCGACTATGACAACGCGCAGGAAGCATGGAGCGCACGCTACACGCACGAAACCGTTGCAATGGGTTTCTCAATCACTGAAGAAGCGATTGAAGATAACTTGTATGACTCCTTGTCATCTCGTTACACCAAAGCACTGGCTCGCGCTATGGCATACACTAAGCAAGTTAAAGGCGCAGACATCCTGAACAACGCTTTTGCTGGCACTACCTTTGGTGACGGACAAGTACTTTGTTCTACTGCTCACCCATTGGTTAATGGTGGGGTTAACTCTAACCGTCCTGCGGTTGGTTCAGACCTTAACGAAACTTCTTTGGAAGCCGCTGTCATTCAGATCGCTGGCTGGACTGATGAGCGTGGTCTCCTGATCGCCTCTAAGCCTAAGAAGCTCGTTATCCCACCTGCCCTGCAATTCGTAGCAACCCGTTTGCTTGAGACTGAAGGACGTGTAGGCACTGCCGACAACGATCTTAACGCCCTCAACAACAACGGCTCTGTTCCACAGGGTTATGCAGTTAACCATTATCTGACTGATACAGATGCTTGGTTCCTGTGTACTGACGTTCCTAACGGTCTGAAGCACTTCGTTCGTAGCCCAATGGCTACTTCTATGGACGCGGACTTCGATACTGGCAACAGCCGTTATAAAGCTCGTGAGCGTTACTCGTTCGGTGTATCTGACCCATTAGGTATCTTCGGTTCTCCCGGCGCTAACTAATCGCTTAGTAACATGTTGTACTAGGGGGGCTTCGGCCCCCTTTTTTATGTTTGACTTAAAGTTACACACTGTGATATGTTTACCCTTATCGGGAAACAATCCGGTGAATCTGACAGACCCGACTGACGACATGTAGACAGATTTGCCTTAACTCACATGTGAGAACTCTATAATGGCTAATACTACTTTTTCCGGCCCTATCCGCGCCGGTAACATCCGAAACACCGTAGGTACTACTGTAGGTACTGACGTAGCTAACGTAGGCTATGTTGTAATGACTCAACAGCACGTAGCTGACCTATCAGGTGGCGCACTTACTGCATCATCTACTAATATAGTTATTCCCGCAAACTCTAAGATTGTTAACATTCTAGTTGACCTAGAGACGGCTGCTAATACAACTACTAATATAAGTGTTGGTCAAGCGGGTGGAAATAACAATACTTTCATTAACGCTATCGCTTCAGGCACAAGTGTAGGACTTAAAACAATTACCACGCAAGGTGGTGGTACGCTAGAGTGGAAAGATACGGGTTCTTCTGATCTACGTCTTACTGTTACTTCTTCTGCTGGAACTAACGCAGGTAGCGCGGTAATCACTGTAATGTACGCACAGGCGTTTAACACTGCAATTCAACCGTAAGGAGTAGGTTATGTCTTCTGACATTCAATCGACATTTATATCTGCGGCAGTAGCAAGTGCGACGGCTATATCCACCGCTGCGGGAGTAGGTAATAACGCTGCTCTCGTGCTTGTTGGGGGTAGTCCTTTTACCCTTGACGCGGCTAGGAAAATTACTATCACTTCTGCGGGCGACGATAGCGGAAAATCTTTTACTATTGTTGGACTAGATCAAGATGGTAACGCCGCTACTGAAAGTCTTGTAGGCGCAGATACTGGCGTAGTAACAAGTGCTGGATATTACACTTCTATCACTTCTATTACAGCAGTGGGTAACCCTGCGGCCAATGTAAGCGCAGGTACTTCTAACAGCGTAGCAGCTCCTATATTTGGGGGTAGGTTACGTTTGAAGGGTCTATACGCAGTTAACACAGCTACAGCAGGTACTATTACGTTCAGAGAGACTAGCCCTACAGGCAATATCCGTATGCAGTTTGCTACGGTAGCTTCTGCGACTACTTCTGAATACCCTGATGTACCGGACGATGGAATACTGTTTAAAGACGGAGGGTATATAGATTATTCCCCCGCCAACATGTCTTCTATAACTGTGTTCTATGCGTAATTACTACGCTAAAGGGGGTAAAGTTGATAAGAAGAGTATGTCTTGCAACTCCCCCAAACGCACGCCTTCTCACCCCAAGAAATCTCACGTAGTTAAAGCGTGTGAGAATGGTAAAGAGAAGGTAATCCGTTATGGAGAGCAAGGTGCGTCAACAGCAGGTAAGCCTAAGTCTGGCGAATCCGCAAAAATGAAAGCCAAGCGCAAGTCTTTTAAGGCTCGCCACGGTAAAAATATAGCAAAGGGCAAAATGTCCGCGGCCTATTGGGCCGACAAATCAAAATGGTAGGTGTGTAGAAATGGCATTACCAATATTAGCAGCAATAGCCCGAATGGGTATCACCAAAGCAATTAAAAAATTTGGTAAAAAAGCCGTAGAGAAAGCGCGAGATGCCGAGAAAAAAACATCGGGCGCAGTGGGCAAAACACCAAGTGGCGCAAAAAACCGCGCAAAAAATGACCCAAGGGGTAATAAACCTACTGCTAGTGCAATCCGTAGCGGACGTAAACGAATTGGCGCAGGTGTCGCAACTGCGGCTACCGCAGTTGGCGTACCTAAAGTAGGAGGCGCACTTAGTGATTCAATAGCGTCTGACTACAAGAAGCCCCCTACCCCTGCTAAGAAATCAACTGGCAACTTTACAGCGCAGCCTAAAGCAGTTGAAGGTAAAGGTACTGACTTAGGTAAGATGCGGCGTGACAGTGCTAAGATGGATGCTAACCAGAAAGTAACCGCCTCTGGCAATGAGCAGAAAACTGCGTCAGCCAAGAGTGCAACTAGCGTTACTAGACCTCCTAAGCAAGTTAAGGCACCGCAAGACGTGCCTAAGAAGAAGACTTGGAAAGATTATAAGAGTCTAAGAGAAGCTCGCGCTGCGGGTGAGGATTACTATAGCAAGAACGGCAGGAAGATGGCCGCTGTACTCGCTTCAGACCTAGGAGAGGGGCAGTCTCTAACCGATTACATGAACAGCAAAAAACGCGGCAAAGTACAGAAACCTGCTAAGAAAATGATGAGCGGTGGAATGACTAAAAAGTACCGCGACGGCGGTTCGGTTCGCGGTGTTGGCAAAGCAACCAAAGGCATACGCGCCTGCAAAATGAGATAGGTAGATAACATGATGAACAGAAGTTCTATGCAAAAACAAATGATGAGTAAAGGCGGAAAGCTAAACATGGTCAAGGGAAAGGACGGTAAGATGGTTCCCGACTATGCGGCTGACGGCAAGGGCAAGATGAAAGCTGGTGGAATGGCCAAGGCGTATCAAGAAGGCGGCCCAGTAGTCCTCACTAAAGAAGAGTACGAGGCTATGTCTCCAAAAGAAAAAGCAGCCCACGATAAAAAAGTTATGATGCAGAACTTGAATCTTAGTCCTAAAGAGGAAGCAGCCAAGAAAGCTATGATGAAGAAAGACCCAGAAATGGGAAGGAAGAAACCCACCATGAAGTACAAGGAAGGTGGTATGGCTAAGAAGCCAAAGGCTAAAGCTCGCGGTTACGGCATGGCTCGTGGCGGCAAAGTTTGTAAGATGCGCTAATGCGTACTTACTACCGCAAAGAAACTAGCGCGTGTGGGTACAAGGAAGGTGGTACTGTAAAAGACGCGTGCTACAAGAAAGTAAAGAAGCAATATAAAGTGTTCCCGTCAGCATATGCTTCGGGGGCCATTGCTAAATGCCGGAAGAAAAAGGCTGGTAAGTAATGCGTAAGAAGATACGCAAGACAGAGAAAGGTGCTTCGTTAAAGCGTTGGTTCAAAGAGGACTGGAAAGACGTTAGCACCGGTAAGGCGTGTGGTCGAAAGAAGGGAGACGGTCGTGGCACTCCATATTGCCGTCCTAGCAAACGGGTATCTGAAAAGACTCCTAAGACCTCTGGCGAGATGTCTAGCGCCGAGAAGAAAAAGAAGGTAGCCGAGAAGAAGAGTCTTGGCCAACCAGCAGGAAAACCTAGGCGTGTAACAGCCGCCAAAAGGAGAAAAAAGTAATGGGTATGGGCGTCAAGCACTACAAAAAAGACGGTAAAGAACACAAAGGCGGTCTACACAAGATGGCTGATGGTAGTCTTCACACGGGCAAAACCCATACTAAGACTAGTGTAAAGTTGTTCCACTATGGCAATCTATCTAACAAAGCCAAAGTTAAAGCTAAATCAGGATGGGGTAAGTAATGGCTACATCAAATAGTGCGACGTTTAACATGGAGTTCACGGACATTGCCGAGGAAGCGTTCGAGCGTGCGGGACGGGAAATGCGCTCTGGGTACGATTTAAAGACCGCTAGACGTTCCATGAACCTGCTTACTATCGAGTGGCAGAACCGTGGCATAAACATGTGGACTATAGATAGTGGAACTATTGACCTAGTTCAAGGAAAGACGCAGTATCCCCTACCCGCAGATACCATAGACTTACTAGAACATCAGGTACGCACAGGCAGTGGCAACGTGGCGACTCAATCTGATCTCAACCTAAGTCGTATTAGTGTGAGTACTTACGCGTCCATCCCTAACAAGTTAACACAAGGCAGACCTATCCAACTTTATATAGAGCGGCTGCGAGATGCCCCCCTAGTAAATGTTTGGCCTGTGCCAGACACCAACGACTACAAATTATACTACTGGCGTATGCGTAGGATCGAAGATGCGGGTAGTGGCGCACAGACTCCAGACATGAACTTTAGGTTCTTCCCCTGCCTAGTAGCGGGGCTAGCGTACTACATAGCAATGAAGCTGCCGGAGATGATGGATCGGGTACCTATGTTGAAATCTGTGTACGACGAACAGTTTGCGCTAGCCGCAGGAGAAGATAGAGAGAAAGCGTCAGTTAGATTCGTACCCCGTATGGGATATATGTAGTCATGTCTAACCAATTCGCCTCTAGTAAGAGAGCAATAGCCTTCTGCGACATATGCGGATGGGAATACAAACTAAAAGAACTACGTAGTCTAGTTGTCAAGAGCAGAGATACTAACATAAAGGCGTGTCCTGAGTGTTGGAACAAAGACCATCCCCAGTTAAGGTTGGGAGAGTTTCCGGTCAATGATCCTCAAGCGTTACGTGATCCACGACCTGATACCAGTTTGGGTGAGTCAGGAGACTTTAGTAGTAGAGGCACTCAGTGGGGGTGGAACCCTGTAGGTGGCGGATTTGACCCCTATAATTTAACTCCTAATACTTTATTAATTAGTGGTATTATAGGCCAAGTTACAATAACGACTTAATAGGAACAAAACGATGAAAGAAGTAAAAGTAACCAAGAATAAGGGTGTGCAGCCCTACTCTAGTGCGTGTAAGCCGTGCATGGCTGACGTTAAAACTTCCGGTATCAAAGTTCGCGGTACTGGCGCAGCAACAAAAGGCACTATGGCTCGCGGCCCAATGGCGTAAACTATGAACTACACCGAACTAAAAGCCAATATCCAAGACATTTGTGAGAACACGTTCACCGATGCCCAGCTTGCTATGTTTACCCAACAAGCGGAGCAGAAGATATACAGCTCGGTTCAAATCCCTGCGTTGCGTAAACTAGATGACGGGCCATTAGTACAGACAAATAAGCTGTATACCTTGCCCAGTGACTTTTTATACACGTATAGCTTGGCCGTTATAAGCAATAGTACTTACACGTACCTGCTGAACAAAGATGTTAACTTTCTGCGGGAAGCCTACCCCGTAAACACTGCGGCTAACTACGGCACTCCCAAATTTTACGCTTACTACGACGAGACTAAGCTAGAGTTTGCCCCTACGCCTGATGCTAACTACGAGATAGAACACATATACGGGTACTACCCTGCTTCTATAGTTACCGCAGGTACTACTTGGTTAGGTACAAACTTTGACTCCGCGTTGTTAAACGGCGCTCTGGTAGAAGCTCTACGGTTTATGAAGGGCGAGCCAGACCTTGTTGCGAACTACGAGAAGATGTTTATCATGTCCCTATCATTGTTAAAGAACCTTGGAGACGGTAAGTTACGTCAAGATTCCTACCGTTCTGGGCAGTATAGAGTCTCCCCCAAGTAAGGAACTAGTAAATGTCAATCAGCCAAGCAATGTGTACTTCTTTTAAAGTCGCTCTACTAGACGCAGAGATGGATTTTAGTGCGAATACTACACAAACATTTAAGATAGCGCTGTACACTTCTAGTGCTAGTATAGACGCTACTACGACAGCTTACACCACTGATAACGAGGTAGTAGGCACGAACTACGTTGCGGGAGGAAATACGCTAACTATTTCTACTAACCCTACAAACGGAGGCTCTGGCACAGTAGCTTTCCTAGACTTTGCAGACACTACATGGGCATCATCTTCTATTACCGCCCGTGGCGCTTTACTATACAAGGCGGGGGGTACTAACCCTGCGATAGCCGTGTTAGATTTCGGGGCGGATAAAACTACTAAAACCAGCGCCTTTGTAGTGCAATTCCCCGCTGGTGATGCTGCTAACGCCATAGTGCGGGTAGCGTAAACAAATAACTTAGCCGTGTGAGGCCAAACAGATGACAACGCAATATACTCCAATCCTAAAACTTGCACTGCCAGTGCAGGGTGAACTTAGCGGTACGTGGGGAGATGTAGTAAACGATAACATAACCTCCATGATCGAGCAGGCTATTGCCGGACGCTTAGTTATAAACACTTGGTCTGGTAACTCTCACACGCTGACTACTGCTAACGGCACTACCGCAGAAGCGCGTGCGGCTATGTTGACTTTGACTGATTCGGGTAGCCAACTTAGCGCGGCAGGTACTGTAGTTTGCCCAGCCCTAAACAAAACATACATCGTTAAGAACGGTGCAGGTCAAATAATTACGGTTAAAACAGCTTCTGGTTCTGGTATTGCTATCCCTAACGGTAAGACAATGCTTGTGTACTGTGATGGTACCAACGTACTAGAAGGCGTAGACCACGTAGTTACACTCTCTGCGGGCACTCTTACTATCACGGGCCTTACTACTTTTGCCTCCCTAAAAGGTGCTGACGCAACAACAGTTACAGGCATTCTTGACGAAGATAACATGAGTTCTAACAGTGCTACTAAACTTGTTACTCAGCAGTCTGTAAAAGCGTATGTTGACGCTCAAGTTGGCTCTTTTGATACTCTTGCTGAAGTTCTAGCTAACGGTAATACTACTGGAGGCGCAGACATTGTTGCTTCTACGGATGACAAGGTTCAGTTCCGCGATGCCGCGATATATATAAACTCTAGCGCCGATGGTCAGCTTGATATTGTCGCAGATACAGAAATACAAATAGCTGCTACTACAGTTGATGTAAATGGCATCCTAGATGTTTCTGGGAATATAGTAGCGGGCGGTACAGTAGACGGGCGGGACGTAGCCACTGACGGCACTAAGTTAGACGGCATTGAAGCTAGCGCAGATGTAACAGATACTACTAACGTCACCGCCGCAGGCGCGTTAATGGATTCTGAGGTTACTAACCTAGCACAAGTTAAAGCTTTTGATTCTTCTGACTATGCTACAGCAGCACAAGGCACTTTAGCTGCCAATGCGCTACCTAAAGCTGGCGGTGCTATGACAGGCGCTATCACAACCAACAGCACCTTTGATGGACGAGACGTAGCCACAGATGGCACAAAGCTCGATGGTATCGAAGCTAGTGCTGACGTAACAGACACAGCAAACGTAACAGCCGCTGGCGCGTTGATGGATTCAGAGCTTACTAGCATTGCAAGCGTTAAGGCTTTGAACCAAGGTGTTGCAACTACTAACAGCCCTACCTTTGCAGCAGTTACAGTCGCTGGCGAAATAACAGCCAACGGCGGCATAGCACTAGGCGACAACGACAAGGCTACGTTCGGTGCTGGTGATGACCTACAGCTTTATCATGATGGGTCTAATAGCTACATTGATGATGCAGGAGTAGGTGATTTAATTATTCGTGGTAATAATCAGGTTTTAATAAAAGACACAGGTACTAATGAGGTAATGATTAATGCCCGTAGTGGCGCTGATGTACAGCTCTACTACGACAACGCCTCCAAACTAGCCACCACCGCCACAGGCATAGACGTTACTGGCACATCCACGATGGATGGGTTGACTGTAGATGGTGCTACTACCATCAAAGTTGCAACTGGGGCAAACACAGTAAAAGTTTTGAATGTTTACAGCACTGATGGTGGCACAAATAACGCACAGGTAAGGTCTTGGTTTGGTGCAGGTGAGTATGATTCGATAGGTCGTGGCTTGCTTTTGGACGCTGGTAGAGATGAGGGTGGTGACGGTGTTGCTACGTTCTATTCAGTAGACCAAGGAGAACATAGCGATTACGAAGCTATTAAGATTCTTACTGATGGCGGTGTCACACTTTCACATAAAGGAGCTAATAAACTAGCCACCACCTCATCAGGCATAGACGTTACTGGCACTGCCACGATGGATGGGCTTAGTGTTGAGGGTACAGTACACATTTCTACCGCTGTTGATACTGTGGCACTTTTTGAGTCTACAGATTCTAACAGCCGCATTGAGTTAAAAGACCCAGCTGGAAGTTCTTTTGTAGAAAATGGAGGTGGCATATTAAGGTTAAAAGCTGATAGTGCAAATGCTGCGGCAAACTCTAGGATTGACTTTACTATAGATAACAGCGAGAAGATGCGCATAGACTCAGCAGGCAAGGTGGGTATTGGTGCTAGTTCTATTGACGGTAACAGTAATCTACAGATACAAAACGATTCTGGAAATGCACTATTACGTCTGCGTTCAGGTACATCAAATCTTTCTGGAGTAGACTTTGGTGACAGCGGCGATATTGACATAGGTGGTATACGTTACAGCAATGCTTCAAATCATATGCAGTTTAATGTCAATGCAGCAGAACGCATGCGCATAGACTCCGCAGGCGATGTTTTAATTGGTGGTACTTCAAAGCAAACTCCTTCTGGAATTGATAAAGGCGTGTTCATACAGTCACAAACCAATGGAGATGTTGTTGGTGTTAATTTATATGCTAATGAATCATCGAATAACCGAAGAGCAGACTTTTTCTTAGATGACGCTGCTGGTACTTATGGTCTACATGCTACTGCTTCTACAGGATTGCCAGACTTTGTTATAAAGAACGGTACTAATGAAAGTCTAAGAGTTGACAGCTTAGGCAACGTGGGTATTGGTACTAATTCGCCCAGTGCTGCATTAGACGTAAACGGCACAATTGAGTTTAATGGTTTGTCTGGCACCGGCGCTGTTACAGTCACTAACATTCTCGATGAAGATAACATGGCAAG
>Ga0209815_1000592_pt1 | contig 26562 bp, 16 predicted proteins | sample CoawatmetaG00DNA_FD_187507 | JGI IMG/M metagenome (GOLD analysis project Ga0209815, IMG submission 187507) | Marine microbial communities from the West Antarctic Peninsula - Coastal water metaG002-DNA (SPAdes) (version 2) | ecosystem: Environmental > Aquatic > Marine > Coastal ...
TTTCCTAATTCAGTCACAAAACCGTTATAATTACCGGTATATATAATTTCATCAGTATCTATGTAAAAATCTTCAATAGTACTTATTTGAGTTTCTTTAGGAAGTGCTTTTCCTGTAAATTGACTACCACTATTCAAATAAAACATAGACCTTAACTCATAAATATATTTTGTTTCTAAAATATCTTTTTCATCCTTATCAAATAAATCGGTAATCGCATTTACCTTTGAAAAAGAGGAATAACTTGTAAATTTCTTTTTTAATATTGGCAGCTGCTGTGTTAACTTATCTTTAGAAGCAAAAGTGACATCCGTTCCAAAATAGTCATAAAAAATAAGCTGATTTAACTGTGTGTTTTTATCAAAATCATCTAAATACATTTTCACAGGTTTTTCTTCAGACGCTTTCCATTTAAAATTCTCTCCAGTATTCCCGGCAATAATATCTAAAAACCCGTCTTTATTTAGGTCTGCAATTTTAATGACATTCCACATTCCGTTGGTCTTATCCAGTCCAAAATCTTTTGTTTTATTTTTAAAATTTCCTTCTTTGGTGTAAGAGAAAACAAGAATAGGCATCCAATCTCCTGCGAGTATTAATTCTACAAAACCATCCTTATCCAAATCGGCCCATTTACTGTCTGTAATCATACCAAAACGTCTTTTTTGTACTACCTCAAAGTTGTTATCTCCTGTGTTTTTTAGAATAAAACTAAATGGTGTTAAGCCATAAGCGCTAGGAATTGATCTGTTACCAATGAACAAATCTTGATATCCATCTTTATTAAAGTCAAAAGAAGAAACAGAACCACCGTTTGTAGCCAAGAGCTTTGCATTTAGTTTTGTAAAATTACCTGCTCCATCATTTATATAGACTCTATCCTCTAACATGGGATCTCCTTCCTTATAATCACTTCCGCCGCTTAATGCATAAATGTCTAGATCATTGTCTGCATCTATATCAAAGGCAATGGCATCTACATCTTCATAGATGTTATCTTGTTTAAAAACAGCGGTATTTTTAATGCGGTATTTCCCTTCTTTCGTTTGTAAATAAAGCGTAGGTTCTTGACCTCTACCACCACCAATAAATAAATCTTTTAACCCATCTGCATTAAAATCTGCTTGCACTATTGATGGGCCTTCAGAAGACAGTTTCTCTGGCATTAATGCTTCTCTTTCGTAATCTAAAAAGGTGTTTTCTTTGTGTTGATAGTCAAAGCTTTGGTGTGTTATAACAGGTACTTCTTTGTAAGTGTGTGTTGAAGTTTTTCCTTTTTGAATTGTAATTTCTTGATTGATGGCTACTTCTTTTTGAATGCTTTTTGTGCCGTCATTCCAAATTACTTTTATAGAATCTACTTTAGAAATTGCTCCTAAGCCAAAATGTATTTTTCTTGTAGAACTAGATAAAAAGCCTCTTACAGTTGTTTGTTCTTTATAAAAACGCTTATTTTCTGCATAGAGATATACTTTTGCACCGTTTGTATTTAACCCTTTATTTTGTTCTAATAGATGCACAGTAAGGTACTTGCTATCTGTTGTTTTATTCTCTAAAAGCGTTGCTTTTTCGTTGAGGTTGTTCACTACAATATCTAAATCGCCATCATTGTCTAAATCTGAATATGCCGCTCCGTTTGAATAGGTAGTTTTATGTTTATTGTTGATGTTTGTTTTTATAAAATCTAAATTCCCGTTATTTTGAAACAGTACATTTTCTAAGCCTACCATTGGCATTGTTTCAATTAACTTTTGTTCTAAAGTATCTTGTTTGCTCGCTTCATATTTTGCAAAATCTACATTACTTATGTAGTTGATATAATCTAAATCATTAGGCCTTTTGTAAATACCGTTGGTAACATATAAGTCATTAAAACCATCATTATTATAATCTAATAACAAAGGAGACCAGCTCCAATCTGTAGCGTGTGTTTCTGTTAACAAAGCAACATCTGCAAAATACTTGCCTTTATTTAGTTGTAAATTATTTCTTGCGTATTGTTGTTGAAAGCCAAATGTTTTTTTAATCTCGTTAATTTTATCAGAGTCTTCGCCACCAGATTTTAAAAATATGGCTGCTTTGTAAGGCATCATATCTAGGGTAACAAGGTCTAACTTTTCGTCATTATTAATATCTGCAACATCTACACCCATGGTAAATCTCGAGGTATGATTAAAGTAACTATTGCTAGATTCTGTAAACGTTTTATCACCATTGTTGATGTACAAATAATCATTTTCATGAAAATCATTACCAATGTAGATATCTATCAAGCCGTCATTGTTCACATCTGATGTTGCAATTGCCAAGCCATAGCCCAATGCACTGTTGTAAATACCTGCTTTTGTGGTAACATCAATAAATTTTATTTGACCATTTTCTGAGGTGTTTTCATACAATACATCGCCTGCCAAAGCATTTGGCTTTGTTCTTAATTTTGTGTTTCCGTAAGAATAGGTGGTGTGTACAGAGTGGTTTAATAGATATAGATCCATATCTCCATCTTGGTCATAATCAAAAAAGGATGCTTGCGTAGAAAAGCCAGAAAAGTCTAAACCATATGCTGTTGCTTGTTCTTTGAAAGTGTTGTCTCCGTTATTTATATAAAGCTCATTTTTAGCTTTTAAACCTTTGTAATTACCCACTTTACAAACATAAATATCTAGAAATCCATCTGTATTAATATCAACCATAGTAACGCCTGTAGACCAGGTACTATCTTGTTTTATTTGACTAGGTACAGAAATATCTTCAAATTTTAAAGCTCCTTTATTTAGATAAATTTTATCTGGTTTTTGGTTGGCAGTAAGGTATATATCATCCAATCCGTCGTTATTAAGATCACCCAAAGCAACACCACCACCATTGTAATAATATAAATACTCAATAATATTTAAAGTCCCTTTTTCATTTAAATCGTTTGAAAAAGCGAGTCCAGAAATAGCAGCATCTACGTCATTAAATAGCACTTTTTCTATGGGTTGCTTATTGGTTTGCTCTTTAGAACAGCCTATAATAATCAAAGAAAATAATACGAATCTTTTTATCATAATTAATAATTGTAAACCTCTAATGAGTCGTTATTTTTGGTAATAAAAACCTTGTTTTTTAATATTTTTAAATCTCTAATTTGACCGTTTACTTTCAGACCTTTTCCTTTTTGATGAAATTTAAAAACACGATTTCCCTTGTTTTCTAGGTAGTTTCCAAAAGAAGCATCATACCTGCCAAATTCTGGTTTTACACCATCTAAGTTTCCTCCTAAAAGAATGTCTTGGTCGCCATCATTATCAAAATCTGAGGTTGCAATTGCATAAATGGGAGAAAATTGCGTTTCTAAAGGTAGTTTTTGCACTGTAAAATTAAATGCACCTTCGTTAAAAAGGATTACAGAGCCCAAGGTATTGGCTTCTAAAGTTGTGCTTTCTTGCAATTGTTCTGGCGTAAATATATCTTGAATGGTTGCCGATTTAAAAGATTCATAATCGGGAAATTTCTTACTCAAATACTTTAATTGATCTACTAAATTATGTCTCAATGCATAGGGGTATTCTTTACCATCGGTATTTGTAAATGATAAAACAGGATCTAGAAAGCTGTTTTTATCAAAATCATTCACATACAGGTTAATTGGGTTTTTAGGAGTTGCTTTAAACCTGCTGTTTAAGCCGTGGTTTCCAATAATTAAATCGAAGTCACCATCATTGTCTAAATCGCTTTTTTCTATGGTATTCCACCAACCTTTGAGGTTCGAACGCGCATTATTTTCATTTTTCTTAAACTTTCCTTGCTGATTTTCGAAAACTTCTACACCCATAAAATCTCCAACAATAACTAAGTCTTTGTAGCCATTTTTTGTAATGTCTATAAAAATAGCGTCCGTAATCATTCCTAAATTTTTAAATCCAGGTGCTAAACTAGCAGATTGTTCTGTAAATTTTCCGGTACCATCATTAATTAATAAAAATCCAGAACCTGGCATTCCATATGCATTTGGTATGGTTCTTTCTCCTACAAAAAGATCTAAATCGTTGTCATTATCTATGTCTGCAACAACGACAGAACTACTACTATGGTATTGCGTGGTTGTTGGTAATTTCTGATCAGACAATGTAAAGTTTCCTGCGCCGTCATTGAAGTACAATTTGTCTAAGTAATTGGCAGAATATTTAGAAGTTTCTACACCACCACTACAGACGTATAAATCTAAATCGCCGTCATTATCTGCATCAAAGAAAATACTCTCTGCATCTTCTGCAACCTTTTGGTTATTAAAAGTAGCGGTTTCTTTTTTTATAAAAGTGGTGTTTTTTTGAATAAATAATGATGCTATATTATTTTTAGAACCACCAATAAACAAGTCTTCTGTGCCATCATTATTTACATCTGCTACCGCCATTTTTGGCCCTTCTGCGCTTCTCATAAAAGGCAATAAACGGTCCACATTAAAATCGATATAATTATTTTCTTTGTGCACAAACTGAATGGTGTTACTGTTTTTAGTGAAGATTTTTTGAGTAATAATTGGTTCTTTTTTTACAACTGTTTGGGCGTCTTTTTCAAATAAAGTAAGGGTTTTATTGACTTCAATATTTTGCAGTTGCGTTCTTTTTCCAGAAGGCCAATTTATGGTTAAGGTTAGACTATCCGTTTCTTTAAATCCAAAATTAGGTCTGTTGTCCATAGAAGATTGAAAACCTCTCGCAGGTTGTTGCTCTAAAAAATAAGTGGCTGTTTTTGTTGCTAACTTTACTTTAGCACCCACGGCATTTGTGTTCAATCCTTCCCCTTTTAAAACAACCTTTAAATAATTAGAGGCTTTGGTGTCTAGATTGTTCTTGTAGACAAATAAAGGCATGTTTACGTTGTTAACAATCAAATCTAAATCGCCATCATTATCTAAATCTCCGTAAGCAGCGCCATTAGAAAAACCTGCGGTATTTAAGCCGTTATTTTCTCTATCGAATTCTAAATTTCCTTTATTTATGTATGCGTGATTTTTTACTTTGTTTGAAGGAATGATATCAATCAATTTTTTATAATCTACTTTGTTGTCTGTTACTAAAGACTGTAGTATTTCTTCATTAGAAACATACCTTAAATAATCTTGATTGGTTAAATCTTTATAGATGCCGTTGGCAATAAATAAATCTTTTAATCCATCATTATTCATGTCAAAAAACAAAGCTCCCCAACTCCAATCAGAAGCTTCTACGCCACTAAATCTTCCTACTTCACTAAACGTAGTATTCTGGTTGTTTACTTGCAGCATGTTCCTAGTAAACTGATGGTAATAGTCGTTTTTTAAGTTGTATTGGTATTTATTCCAATCTTCAAAAGTGGTTACTGTCTTTAATCTGTCATACTCTTTAGGCAGCATTTCAGTTACAAAAATATCATTGTAACCGTCATTGTTAATATCTGCAGCATCTGCGCCCATAGAAGCACCACTAATAGAATTTAGAGATGTTGTTAATTGTTCTTTAAAGGTACCATTTTTTTGGTTGATGTACAGATAATCCCTTTCAAAGAAATCATTAGAAATGTACATGTCTTCCCAGCCATCATTATTTATATCGCTCACGGTAATTCCCAATCCGAAACCAATTACGCTTCCATAAATACCTGCTTTTTCACTAACATCTACAAAATGATTGCCCTGATTTTGAAACAACTTATCACCACCTAAAACATCACGTTTCGGACGTTCATTTTTTGTAAGATTAAAACTGCCAATTGCTTGGTAAGAATTGTTTAATAAGTACACATCTAAATCGCCATCTTTATCATAATCAAAGAAAGAAGCATGCGTAGAAAACCCAAGATCGGCCAAGCCATATTCTGCAGCTTTTTCGGTAAAGGTTCCATCGGTATTATTAATAAACAATTCGTTTTGTTTGCTATCTCCTGCAACATCACCAGAGTTACACACGTAAATATCTAGAAAACCATCAGCATTAATATCTACCATAGAAACACCTGTAGACCATGCTTTAGTTCCACCAATATTTGCGGTTGCGGTAATGTCTTCAAAAGTAAAATTCCCTTTATTTAAGTATAATTTATTTTCGTTGAGGTTAGAGGTTAGGTAGATGTCTTGTAAACCGTCATTATTAATGTCTCCAATGGCAACGCCGCCACCATTGTAAAAATTACGATATCTATATACATTAAAGATGTCTGTAGAAACCAAATTATTACTAAAGAGAATGCCTGTTGTTTCTGGAGTTAATAACTCAAACTGAGGTTTTTCAATAGCAGTTTCATTGCATGAAACGAATAGTACGAATACTAAAAGTGAATATATTTTTCTCATAGGATTACTCGACCAATATTTTGTATTTATATGATAAATCTTCAATAAGCACAGAAACTTCTTTGTCTGTTTTTACTTTTAATTGTATTTGTCTATTCCCGTCTACCTTTACAAGTGTGCCTTTTTTTAGTTTTAAAAACGGATTTCCAGGATACCATTTTAATAAGGTGTCTTTGACGGAGGGCAGTAGTTTTTCTGCTGTTAACTCTTTATTCCATGGTGCCCAGGCAGTATAGGTGAATTTCATGTCGATACCTCTAATAATATCCTTTTCACTAAATCGAGCATAGAACATTAGTTTTATTTTTTTTATCTTATTTAGGGTATCGTTTAAGCCTAGAATTGTTTTCACATAATTATTATTTTCACCATGGGTTGCAATGCCTCGTTTGTTTAAATCCCAGCAGATTTCGTAGAATTCTTTTCTGGTGTTTCCAAAACTTAAATCAAAAAGAACGGTATCGTATTTTACACCGCTTGCCAATTCTTTTTTAACAAGTTTTGTGTATTCAGACTGGCAAGACGCTAGCAGTGCTGTTGAAAAAACGAATATTATTATTTTAAATTTATTGAATTTCATAAACTTGTAAATTATCATTATTTATACTTGTAAATAAATATTTTTTAGTCCCGATTTCACGAATTTTAAAGTCTCTAATTTGTCCTTTTATACCTAAAGAAATTACTTTTTTTGCTTCATTTCTACTTCCATATAATAACCAACCTTTTGAGGCATCTTGACGGCCAAATTGAGGTTTAATTAAATATTGATTTCCGCCAAAGAAGATATCTAACACACCATCTTTATTGATGTCTGCGGTCTCAATAGCTTCTATATTTGAGTATTGAATTTCATGAGGTAATCTGCTTGCAGTAAATGTACCTTTATGATTTATAAAAAGGGTGGTCTGTACAGTGTTTATATCTAGTTTTATTGCTTTTTCAAGCTGTTCTTTAGAAAAAATAGTACGCATGGTTGCGTTGGCGTAGTCTTTGTAAAAAAGTAGTTTTTGTTTTAAACTAGCTATTTGTGCAACCAACTCATCTCTGTCTAAAATAGGGTAATATTTGTTGTTTTTTTCATAACAAATAATTTGCTCTACGGTACCATTCGTATCAAAATCTGAGACAAACATGCTCATTTTTTCTTTAAAAAAGGTGTTTTCTCCTTTGTTGCCTGCAATAATATCTAGATCACCATCTGCGTCTATATCTACTATTTTGAAGGTTTTCCAAAAGCCAGAAGAGTTGTCTAAATGATATTCTTTTGTGGTGTTTATGAGTTGTCCGTTGGTATTGGTAAAAATTGAAACAGGCATCCATTCACCAGCCACAATTAATTCTTTAATACCATCGTTGTTTAAATCTTCCCATGCAGCTGCTGTAATTAAACCAATATTTTTTAGTGCTTCTTGATTAGAAATTACGAACGTATTGTTTCCTTTATTTTCTAGCATATAGCCGTCTGCAGGAATTCCGTAAGTAGCTACTTTAAAACGTTCTCCAATAAAAAGGTCATTGTCACCGTCTTTATCAAAATCATGAAATGCAACTGTGGCAGAGCTAATAGGACTTGTAAAAGGCAAGGGTGTTTTAGAGAGTGTAAAATCTTCATTGCCATTATTGATATATAACCGATCATTTAGTGAAAAATCATATTTAGAAAAAGACTTTCCACCACTACACACATATAAATCTAAATCGCCATCATTATCACTGTCAAAAAAAACAGCGTCTGTATCTTCAGAGGCATAATTCACAGTAAAGGGTTTGGTAATTTCTTTATAAGTTTTATCTTTTTTAGAGATGAATAATTTTCCTGTTTGGCCTTTAGCCCCACCTATATAAAAATCAGGATTTCCGTCATTATTAATATCAGCACTTGTCAAATTTGGCCCTTCATTGTTATACATTTCAGGTAATAGTTGTTCTCTGTTAAAATCTACAGTATTATTTTCGAGGTGTTGATATCCGAAAATAGGAGGCACTGATTTTAGGGGATGTAAAGGAGTTATTTGTTCTAAGTGTTTGTTTTCTGTTCTTTTTTTAGGTTGTTTAAAGGTGTATGTTTTATTAGTTTGTAAATCTTTAAAAGTATTTGTAAAGCCGTTGGGCCAAGTTATTTGCAAACTATCTATTTGATTGCAATTACCCAAACCAAAAACAAGATTGGGAGAAACGGCACTTTGAAAACCTCTTGAAGGAAAATTTTCTTGAGTGCTATATTGAGAGGCATTGTAAAATATTTCTGCTTTTGCGCCAACGGCATGCGTGTTTTTTAAATTTCCTTCTAGTTGAAGTGTAATACTTTTAGACTTTAAAGTATCTAAGGTATTTTCATAAATAAATGCAGGCATATTTACATTGTTTACCACTAAATCTAAATCGCCATCATTGTCTAAATCGCCATAAGCAGAACCGTTGCTAAAACTAGGCTTTTGCAAACCCCATTTTTTTGTTTGCTCTGTAAAATTAAAGTTGCCATTGTTTTTATACATGACATTTGACACGGCTTGAGAGGGCATTTTGTTAATGAGTTTTTTCATGACTTCTTTGTCAGTCTGTATCATCTCTTTAATTTGTGCTGTGTTTGCCATATAATTTAGATAATCTCTATCTAATAAGTCTCTGTATATTCCGTTGCTGATAAATATGTCTTTCAGTCCATCATTATCTGCGTCAAATAATAGGGTAGACCAGCTCCATTCTGAGGCGTGTACATTCGAGAACCTACTTACTTCTAAAAAAGTGTTATTCCCAATATTTTTATGCAATGCATTTCTAGAAAATTGATAGTGATATTCGTTTTTGACACTCATATCATATTTGTTCCAGTTTTCAAATATGGTTTTTGTACGCTGTCTTTCTATTGTTTTTGGCAGCATTTCTGTAACCATAATATCCGTAAAACCATTGTTGTCTAAATCTGCTGCATCTGCACCCATAGAGCCCATAGAAATAGATTCAAATTGATGGGTTAAATCTTCTTTAAACTTTCCGTTTTTTTGGTTTACGTACAAATAGTCTCTTTCAAAAAAATCATTTGAAATAAAAATATCTGGCCAAGTATCATTGTTGTAATCACTTACTGTAATGCCCAACCCAAAACCAATAGCACTTGAATAAATGCCAGTTTCTGCAGTAACATCTACAAAAATATTGTTGTCATTTCTTAAGAGTTTATTTCCTTGCGGCGTTGCTGTTTCTCTTTGATCTTTTATAAAGTCGTAATTTCCTACAGAGCGAATAGAGTTGTTTAACAAGTAGCAGTCTAAATCGCCGTCCTTGTCATAATCAAAAAAGTTAGCTTGTACGCCAAGACCTGTAATGTCTAGACCATATTTTTTTGATTGTTCTGTAAAAGTTTCATCACCGTTATTTATAAAAAGTTGGTTGTGTCTGTTTTTTTCTTTTGGAGGGCCGGCTTGACAAACATAAATATCCAAAAAGCCATCGTAATTTATATCTACAAATGTAACTCCTGAAGACCAACTGTCTTCACAAGCTACCTTTGCTTTTTTTGTAATGTTTTCAAATTGAAAATTTCCTTTGTTGAGGTATAATTGATTGTTTACTAAGTTTCCACTAAAGTAAACATCTAATAAACCATCATTATTTATATCTCCCAAAGCCACACCACCACCATTATAAAAATTTTTATAGGTGTAAGGATTTAGCCTCTCTGTTTCTTCTAGAGTATTAGAGAAATTGATTCCTGTAGCAGTCTTTAATGCAAATAAAGTACTTTCTTTTTCTTCTTGTGTGCAAGAAAAACAAAGTATTAAAATGAAAATAAAGAGGGCTTTTTGAAAATTCATAAAGAAGGTTAGCGTCTTATAATGCAAGTATATAGTTCGGTAGTTGAGGAGCACTCAAATATAAAATATTGCTTGATTTTTAAGGTATTATTTTAGTTAAAAATTGATTAAATACATTTGTTTTTACAAAGTTATTTTGGTAGTATAAGTCTTAAACTAGTTGATAATAAAACGGGTTACCATAAGGCAACCCGTTTTAAATAAAATATTAAATAATTCAAATATATTAATACCCTGGGTTTTGTGTTAAAGAACCGCTACTTGCTGTAATTTGTTCTTGTGGAATAGGAAATACTGTTCTAAAAGCATCACTATTTGTTTTTTCCCACCATGAGTTCCCCCATTTACCAAAACGAATTAAATCTTGTCTACGAGTTACTTCCATAAACATTTCTCTACCTCTTTCTGCTAAGAAATCATCTGCAGTTACAGAAGACATTGCAGCTACACCTGCTCTGGCTCTTATTGTATTAACATCTGTTAATGCTAAGCTCCAGTTACCTGCTGCTCTTGCATTTCCTTCTGCACGAATTAAGTATAAATCTCCTAAACGGATGATAGGATAATCATTGTCCATATTATCTTGCTGTCCTTGTCTGAAACTAAATTTACCTAAACGAGCTCCTGCTTTTCTTGAAGAGTTAGGAAATAGCTCATCAATTTCTGGCACATAGTCTAAGGCTAAATCTCCTGATGCTGCATAATCTAAAATTGCAGAACCTTCATAATCTAATTGAGGACCTACAATAAAGTTTGCTGCTTTACGCGAATCTGCTGCGTCATAAGAATTATAAAATTCTTCTAAAGCTGCATACCCGTTCCAAGGCTGATTTGCTAAATTCCAAGTAAATTGACTAGAATAATGCAAAGACATTTGTGCAAAGTTCATACCTCCACCGGTAACATTATCATAAGCAATAGACCAGATCATTTCTGGGTTGTTTTGATTGTTTGGTGCAAATAGTGCTGCATATCCCTCTAAGTTTTCAGGATCTGATTCCACTGCGGGTCTTTTAGCTGCGTTAGGAACTGTTACACTTGAATCACTTAACATGTACCCACCATTGTCTATTACATAACCAGCTGCCATCGCTGCTTCTGAATATTTAGGCGTACCTGCATACACGTCTGCATTAAGATATAATTTAGATAATAAACCTAAAGCTGCATATTGGTTAATTCTATATGCATCCATTGTGGTACCTAAAGGGCTCGAAGATAAATCCATTCCCATAGATACATTAGAAATTCCTAAAGAAGCTAACAATTCACTCTCTACAAATTCGTATACTTCTGCTCTTGTAGATTGTGGTACATCTGTACCTGGTGTAGTAACTAGTTTTACCCTACCATACATGTCTAATAAACGGTAGTAAAAGAATGCACGCAATGCTCTTACTTGTGCTGTTTGATTTGCATCTAAAGTTCCTCCTGCTAATGCAGTATTACATGCACCAATAGCAGAATACTGTTGACCCCACGCACCATTTAATGGTCCGTTTGTAGAAGTAAAAGTGTGGTTGTGCATGTTAATCCAGATACCACCATCATACCAATCTCCACCTTTCTGTGTAATTGCCATTTCATCTGAAGAAACAGATTGTACAGACCAATAACCACCGTGATTTGCTGAACCAGCATCTCTTAAGGCATTATAAGCAGAACTTACAGCATCAGCAGGGCCAGAGCCTCCACCGTCAAAATTTCCAAAAGCTGGTTCTGTTCCGTTAAAGGGACCACTTACCTCACCAACTAAAATTTCATCTAAATCTGTACAAGCACTAATTGTAAGAAGTGCAAAACAAATTGTAAATAATTTATTTATATATTTCATTTCTAATTTTTTTAAAAGTTAATGTTAATACCAAATGTAATGGTAGTTGCAGAGAAGTAGTTGTACCTTCTATCAATACCTGGTGTTAAAGGGTCTCCTGCACCAATGAAATCTCCATTAGAAGCAGAACCGTTGTCTATTAAAGCTGGTTCTGGATCTGCACCTGAGTAATTTGTGATGGTGAATAAGTTTTGACCACTTAAAGTCAAACGAACGTTATCAAAGTAATTATTGTCATCAGCGATGTCAAAAGTATACCCAACTGATAAGTTGTCTAGCTTTACGAAATCTGCTTTTTCAACATACAAAGAGCTAAATTTAGCATTTGTAATTTGAGCATCCGCTAAAGGAGTATTGATAAAGTTATAAGATCCTTGACTACCAACTCTTGGCTCATAAAATACTCTAAATGAATTTACCATGCTGTGCCCAAATGCACCTCTAAAAAACATATTTAGATCCCAGTTTTTATAGGTTAAAGAATTTGTCCATCCTAATTCGAAATCTGGAATACCTTTTCCTAATTTCTGCAAATCTCCGTCGATTACTCCATCACCATCCGCATCAATTGCATTGTCATATAATTGATCTGCTTGAATTGTACCATCACCGTTTGTATCTACAAAATTTTGGCTTCCGTCTGTAATTGTACCGTCCCAAACTGGTCCGTAAATTCCACCAATTTCTTGTCCCTCCGCAACTAGAACTACTCTTGTATCATTTTGACCAGGAGAACCTAAGTTACCTCTTAATCCAGGAGTATCAAAAGAATCTAAAGTTGTTTTATAACTAGATAATACTAAACCTGTTGTATAATTTAAATCAGCAGATTTAATTACATCAAAATTTAGAGCCAATTCAAAACCTTTCGTAGATAAGTCTCCTCCGTTTTCTACACGAACTCCTGTTGGGTATACTGCAACATCTACTGTTCTTCCTAAAATGAAATCAGAAACGGTTCTTGTATATAAATCTAAAGTTGAAGAGAATCTTCCTTTATTAAACTCGAAACCTAAATTTGTTTCTGCTTTTTCTTCCCATTTCAAATCTGGGTTTGCATCTGTTATAGCAACCGTACTCAGTCTATCTGCAGCTGGATTAAATCTAGCATACTGTAAACCATATTGAGATGGTAAAGAACCTGTAACACCGTATCCTAAACGTACCTTAAGTAATTCTACGTCTTTTAACTGTAAATACTTATTAAGATTTGCACCTAAGCCTAATGCTGGAAAAACACCCCATTGGTTGTTTTCTCCTAATTTAGTTGAACCTTCTCTACGAAGAGATGCATTAAAGAAAATTGCGTCATCATAAGTGAAATTCATTCTACCAAACATTGCAATAATTTTTTGGTCTGGAGAACGATCACTACTTATGTTTATTTGACCTGCATTTACTACGTCTTGAGACCATTCTAAAGCATCTAAATATGCTAAGTTGTCATTAGGAAAATCTCCTGCTTCTAAGAAATAGCTTGAACTATTTTCTTGTTGCCAAGAGTATCCTCCTGTAAATTTCATGTTAATTTTACTAGTAAGATCTAAGTTATAATCACCATAGATTTCAAATAACTTAAATTCATTATCTCCAGAAGTTTTACTAGCTAAACCTTTACGAGTTGGGCTAGAAGCACCTCCTCTAAATAATGAAGTTGTTCTGTAGTAAGCAGAATTTGTAAATTTAGATGTCTGTTGAGAATACAACGCATTTAACTTAAAGTTATCTGATATGTCATATTTAAAGTTTGCACTGTATGTAAATTCATTTCTAGAACCTTGGTTTGTATTCTGATTTTGAATAGAAACAGGATTGAAACTATCAAATAAACCTAATGTTTCAAAATAACCTCCATATTGATCAGCATTAAATTGGTATGGAGAATCAGCTCCATAAATTGGTGCTGTTGGGTTGTATAAAACCGCGTATCTTAAAGCTTCATTAAATCCAAATTCTGAATCTCTTTTTGTATAAGATGCATTAAAATCTATTTTTAATTTATCATTTAAAATTCTTGTACTTGCTTGTAATCTTGTGTTAAACTGATCAAAACCAGAATTTTTCAAGATACCTTCTGCGTCTCTAAAGTTAGCAGAAACTCTGAAGTTGGTATCATCATAACCACCAGCAATTGCAACGTTGTGTACGTTTGTAACCGCTTTTCTTGTTACTAAATCTAACCAATCTGTTCTACTACCTAAATCTGTACCGCCAGCAGCAGCAAATTCATCACCAGACATTACAGCTATTGTATTTTGAATAGCATCTACAGCCACAGAACCATTGTATGATACTTGAGTAGTACCAGATCTACCTCTTTTGGTAGTCACAATAATTACCCCACTAGAACCACGAGAACCATAAATTGCCGCAGCAGAACCATCTTTTAAAACAGTCATTGTTTCAATATCACTTGGATCTACGTTGTTTAATGATGCTCCGATAACTCCGTCTATTACAATTAAAGGAGAAGAATTCGCTCCAACAGTAGAAATACCTCTCAATCTAATAACTGCCTCTTGATTTGGGTTTCCACCTTTATTGTAGATACTTAATCCTGCAACTTTACCTTGAAGTAATCCTGAAGCACTATTCACAGTACCCTTGTTAAATTCTTCTTCACTTACTGTTGTTACAGCAGAAGTAACTTCTTTTTTAGTTGTGTTACCATAACCTACAATTACAATCTCATCTAAAGAGGTAGCGTCTTGTTTTAAGGATACGTTAATTACGGCTTCAGAACCTACAGTTCTTTCTTCCTTCTTGTAGCCTAAATAATTAAAGACTAACACATCTCCAGAATTTGCATTAATGGAATACTTCCCATCAAAATCGGTTTCTGTACCCGTATTACTTCCTTTAATTTGGATGCTAACCCCTGGTAATGCTACCGATCCCTCAGAAACAGTACCTGTTACCTTTTGCGCGTAAATTGCACTTCCTAGAAGGAAAATAAAAGAAAGTAACAAATTTTTTAAAATTTTACTTTTCATAATTGTTATTAATTAGTTTTAGTTAATTGTGTAATTTAAAAGCCTTTTAATTATTAATAATAAAATAATTTAACTCTTAACCTCGAACAATAATAATGTTTTAATCCACTATTAGCTGAATAAGTGTTAAAAACAGTTAAATTTTTAACCGAAATCGGTTTCGTTAAATTTTTGTTATATATTTCATAGGGATTATAAAAACCTTAAATTGCTCCATAGATGGTAGTATCACTTTCATTCGTGTTACTATTTACCTAAAAAAATTGTTTTAAATCAATTATTTTTTTATGTCTAAAGTAAGTTTGACTAAGATTTCTGAAATTTTAGGGATGTCGAAATCTACCGTTTCGAAAGCTTTAAATAATTATGCAGATGTGAGCCCTGCTACGAGAAAAAAGGTGCAAGATTTAGCAGCAGAGCTAAATTATAAACCAAATATTTTTGCTCAAAATTTAAGAAGTCAAGAATCAAAAATAATAGGACTTATTATTCCTGAGATAGTGCATTATTTTTTTTCCACGATTATTAGTGGCGTTTTAGAAACAGCAGAAAATTTTGGCTATTCTGTCATTGTTGTCCAATCTAATGACGATTATAAAGATGAAGTAAAACAGCTAAAATTATTGTTAGATAAAAATGTAGATGGTATTCTACTTTCACTTGCAGACAACACAATTCATTTTAATCATATAAAAGAGGTGATTAAGGATGGTATTCCTTTTGTATTGTATGATAAAATATCTAAACTTATAGATTGTAATAAAGTAGTGATAGATGATGTGATGGCAGCGCAAATGGCAACGCAACACTTAATAGATACCGGATGTAAAAAAATAGCCATCATTAGAAATCATTTAAAATCTCAAACAACAATAGACAGACACAAGGGCTACAAAAAAGCACTCTTAGAAAATGGTTTGTTATATGATAAATCTATCGATTTTGAAGGGCATGACGTTTCTTTTAGTGCAGGGAAAATAGTTGCGGATATTATTTGTAAAAATCATAAAGAGGTAGACGGTGTTTTTGCCGTTACAGATTTAATGGCAATTGGAGCTTTAGGCTCTTTTAGGGAACACGGTATAGCCGTTCCAGGGCAAGTTTCTGTTATTGGTTTTAGTAATTGGTTTTTATCTCAGATTACAACACCCCATTTATCTACAGTAGATCAGCCAGGGTTTGAAATTGGTAAAACAGCTTTTAATTTAGTGTATGAAGAAATTCAAAATAATAAAAATAACATTAAAGAGCCATCTAAAACACTTGTAATTCCAACAACAGTTATTTCTAGAGAATCTACTAAATAACAATGCCCCTTTTTATTAAAGTTCTCTTACCCAAATATTCCGATAACTAACGCCACTATTATCTCCGTGATCTTGCAATTTTATAGGTGCTTTTCCGTGCGCTTTATTTTTAGGCCAACCAATGTATTCCGTGGTTCCTTTTATAGTTACATGATCTTGAATTAAAACACCATTGTGCAAAACCGTAATGTTTGCAGCTCTCGCTATTTTATCTTCAGAATCAAATTTTGGTGCGTGGTAAATGATGTCATACGAATTCCAGCTTCCTGTTTCCGACGAAGCTTTTGCTAACGGAATGGCTTGTTTGTAAATAGATCCTACTTGGCCGTTTACATAGGTGTCATTGTCATTATTATCTAAGACTTGTACTTCATACCTGCTCTGAAAGAAAACACCACTATTGCTTCTGTTTTGGCCGTTTGCTCTAACCTCTTTAGACGAGCGCCATTCTATATGAAGCTGAACAGAGCCAAAGTTTCTTTTGGTTTGTATGTCGCCAGTTCTATCTTTAACAGTCATACTTTTATCGCTATTTAAAATCCAACTTACCGCGGTAGAATCTATAGCTGAAATCCATTCATTAAAATCACTTCCATCAAAAAGCACAAGGGCATCTGAAGGAATTTTTGTATTCATATCTACGGAGACAACGGGTGGTTTTGGTTCCCAAATTTCTGTAGCTTCTGGTGTTATTGGCTCTTTTTGTATCTTTTCAACAACGATAGCTTCACTTTTATTTTTTACGTCTAGATTGCAAGCAAGTAAAACGAAACCAAAGCAGCACAAGATTGTATATTTTTTCATTTATATTTAAATATTTAATCGAATGTTCAAATTTATAATTGAACATCCGTAATTCGTAATTATTTTTAGATTCCTAAAATTCTTCTCAATTCTTTTTCGTCTGTATCTCCGCCACCTGCAAAATCATCAAACCGTTTTGTGGTGGTTTCTATAATGTGTCTGTTGATAAAATCTACCCCTTCTTTTGCACCTTGCTCCGGACTTTTAACTACACATTCCCATTCTAAAACCGCCCAAACATCACATCCATATTCTGTTAATTTAGAAAATACATTTTTAAAATCTACTTGTCCGTCACCTAAAGATCTGTAACGGCCTGCTCTGTTTTTCCAATCATTATAACCACCAAACATGCCTTTTTTTCCTGTAGGATTAAATTCGGCATCCTTCACATGAAATGCTTTTATAAATTGATGATAATGGTCGATGTATTTGAGGTAGTCTAACTGTTGCAGCACAAAGTGCGAAGGATCATATAAGATATTTACCCTTTTATGATTTCCTGTAGCTTCTAAAAAGCGCTCAAAAGTATCACCATCATGAATGTCTTCTACAGGGTGCACTTCATAGCAAACATCTACCCCATTTTCATCGAAAGTATTTAGAATAGGCAACCATCTATCTGCCAATTCTTTAAAACCTGTTGCTACCAATCCTTTGGGTTGTTGCGGCCACGGATGCATTACTGGCCAAAGTAAAGAGCCCGAAAAAGTAGCGTGCGTATGTAAACCTAGGCGTCTGCTTACAATGCCTGCTTTCTGCATTTGATCTACTGCCCAAGCCGTTCTTTGTTTTGGTTTTCCCTTTAATTCTTTAGATACAAAAACATCAAACATAAGGTCATGGGCTGGGTGTACCGCTACTAATTGCCCTTGTATGTGTGTAGACAATTCTGTGATTTCTAATCCGTAACTGTTTATTTTTCCTTTAAATTCATCGCAGTAGGTCTGGCTGGTTGCAGCAATGTCTAAATCGATGATACTTTTATCTAAAGTAGGAATTTGTATGCCTTTATACCCGAGATTGCTTGCCCATTTGCACAAACCATCTAAGGTATTAAAAGGTGCAACTTCATCCATAAATTGTGCTAGAAATACTGCAGGTCCTTTTATTGTTTTCATTTTTTTACTGATTAAAAGACTGAAAACGTATCAATCTTAATGCATCATTTGTAATTCGTGATTATTTAATTTTCATCAATAGCAACCCAAACGTTTCCATTTTTATGAGATGCTACCGCTTTTTCTATAAAATCCATTCCTCGAATTCCATCTATTATTGTTGGAAATTCTCCTGCATTATAAGGTTCTTTGTTGATTGCTTTTGCAATGCCTTTGTAAATATTTCCCATAGAATCAAAAATTCCTTCTGGGTGTCCCGGTGGTAATTTTGTACCGTCTAAAGATAATTTACTGTTATATGCATGGCCTGGTTTTAAAACTTGTAGTGGTTTCCCATCTTCCATTAAATACAAATAATTCGGGTTTTCCTGTTCCCACTTCAATCCTGCTTTATCGCCATAAATTTTAACAACAAAGCTATTTTCCTCACCGGTTGCAATCTGACTTGCACAAATAACGCCTTTTACGTTGTTTGAAGCACGTAACAAAATAGTACCGTCTACATCCATCGGGTTGTCGTCATACACATGATTTAAATCAGCCAAAATACTTTCAATTTTAACACCCGAAATATATTCGAGCATATTAAAAGAATGGGTTCCAATATCACCAATACAACAGCTAATTCCAGATTTTACTGGATTTAAGCGCCAAGTAGCTGCACGTTGTTCTTTGTCATGCAGTATCGGGTTGATCCACCCTTGATAATACTGAGCATCTATTTTTTGAACGTTTCCTATTTCGCCATTTAAAATCATTTCGCGCATTTGGCGCACCATTGGGTAGCCCGTGTAGGTATACGTTACTGCAAAAATTGTCTTTGCTTTTTGTAAAGTTGTGTATAATGTTTTCGCCTCTTCGTAGGTAGTAGTCATAGGCTTTTCACAAATTACATGAAAGCCGTTTTCTAATAAGGTATTTGCCATTGGGAAATGCAAAAAATTGGGCGTTAATACAGAAACTACCTGTACACGTTTTTCTATGGGAAGCTTTGTTTCTTCGGCAATAAACGTATCAAAATCTTTGTAGACTCTATTTTCATTCAACCCTAATTTCTTGGCAAAGCTGCTGTTTTCTTTCCAATTCGGATTAAAAACACCACCTACAATTTCATACTTATCAAACATAGCCGATGCTACTCTGTGTAGAATACCTATCAAAGAATCTCCACCACCACCAATAATACCTAATCTTATTTTTACGCTCATTTTATCTCTTATTCTTTGTATTCAATTTTTTCATCTTTAAAAAGTAACCCAAAAATAACGAATACTCCTGCAGCAAACAAGGCTGGAAACAACCAGACATCTTGCCAACCGTGGGACCCATCTGATAGTACATTTGCATCTACAATTTTACCTGCTACCCAAAAACCAACTAACATACCAACTCCGTAAGTTGCCAATGTAATTAAGCCTTGTGCGGCACTTTTTACTTTATCACCTGCTTTAGAATCTGTATAAATTTGGCCCGATACAAAAAAGAAATCATAACAAATTCCGTGCAATGCAATACCTGTGATTAACATAAAAGCCAGCTCACCAGAATTTCCATACGCAAACAATACATATCTAAGTATCCACGCTAGCATACCAACTAATATGGTTTTTTTGAATCCGAATTTTTTAAAGAAAAAAGGCAATAACAGCATAAAAATAACTTCAGACACTTGCCCTATGGTCATTTTTCCAGTCGGATTTTCAACTCCTATTTCAGATAAAAAAGGATTCGCATTTTGATAATAAAACGCTAACGGAATACAGATTAAAACAGAAGAAATAAAGAAGACTAAAAAGTTTCTATCTTTTAATAATTTTAAAGCATCTAACCCCAAAATACTAGAAATAGTAACCGTATCATCTTTACTAATGCTTGGTGGTGTTTTAGGTAAGAAAAAACTAAAAACTCCTAAAACAACAGAAACAATAGCCGTCATTAAAAAAGTATTTTGCAACATTCCTGCTGCTGCATTTTCTTTAGAATCCCAATGAAAATAGTAGCTAATTAGTAAGCCAGCGAGTATCCAACCAATAGTTCCCCAAACACGTATAAACGAAAACTCTTTTGCAGGATCTTTCATTTGCTTAAAGGCTACCGAGTTTACCAAGGCCAGTGTTGGCATATAGGCAATCATATATCCTAAAACATACGGATAAAAAGTAGTAAAGTCGTTTGCTTGAAACATCATATACATTAAAAGGGCACCTATAATGTGTAAAACACCTAGTATTTTTTCTGCATTAAAAAACCGATCCGCAATGAGTCCGATAATGAAAGGAGCAATAATGGCACCCCAAGATTGCGTAGAATACGCCATGCCTGTTTCTGCGCCGGTTGCACTTAAATTGTTTCCCATAAAAGTACCTAGGGTTACAAACCACGCACCCCAAATAAAGAATTCGAGAAACATCATAAAGGACAATTGAAATTGAATTGATTTTTTCATTTAGTGAAGTAGTTGATTGGTTAATTATGTGTGTTCAAAGTAAGTTTTAATTGTTGAATTGTTTCAAAAATGTGTAACTGTTTATTTGTTGAATTGTGTAATTGTCGAAATGTGAGAATATAACTAAGGTTTTTTTAGACTTTATAACTTTAAAAACTATTTTACTTCCTTTGCTGCTTTTAAAAGTAAGTCTTTGGTTGCTTTAATTCCGGCAGTTTCGTCTAAAATATTTCCTTCATATTCAACACCTACAAAACCTGTATAATTTGCATCTTTTACAATTTGTAACATTTTTGTGTAGTCGATGGTTGTTTCATTTCCGTTTTCATCAAAATCATAAGATTTAGCACTTACTGCTTTTGCGGCAGCCATCATTAAAGCAGTTCCTTTGTACTTATCTGGATAGACCTCTGCACATTCTCCCCATTTTGCCTTAGCATCTTTTCTTTTAGTGCACCAATTTCCAAAATCTGGTAGCGTACCACAATTGGCCATATTCACGTCTGTAATTGCTTGCATTAACTTCTCTGCATCAGAAGACAACCAACCATGATTTTCACACAACACATTTATATTTTTTGTAGCTGCGTAGGTAGCTAGTTTTTGAAGTCCGTCTACAACAGCAGTTTTCCAAATCTCCGGATCATTTGTGCCAAAGGTATTCACACGAATCGAATGCGCACCTAACTTTGCAGCAGCATCTATCCATTTTTTATGATTCTCTACAGCAGCGTCTCTAATGGTTTCATCGGGGTCTGCTATGTCCCCTTCATTATCAACCATTATTAAAACGTTTTGCATTTTTTCTTTTTTACTGATGCTTAGTAAAGAATCGATAACAACATCAAAGCCTAATTTTTCTATTTCTACATTGTATAATTGACTCACATATTCCAAACCATCAAAACCCATTTCTTTGGCTTGAGCAGCAAAATGAAAAGGAGATTGTTTTTCTTCGATAACATATTTATGCAAAGACCATTGTGCCAAAGACAATTTAAAAAAAGGTGCAGTGCTTGCTATTTTTTCCTGCTGTACTTCCGTTTTATTTTCGCCATTCTTACAAGAAGCAGCAATAAAAAGGAGTGCAATTAGATAAAGAGATAATTTTTTAAAAGGAGCAGTATTCATTATTTAATTGTTTAAATTTTATTAAATATATATATATTTCGTTCATATTATATAATATCTTAAAAGAATCACAAAGATTGCATATCGAAACCGGTTTCGTAAATGATTTGGTGCTTTTTGTGATTCATCTTTAATGATATTAAATTTCTTTACTTACTTTGATCCTCTGAAAACACATTTAGATTAAAAATAGATAAGAATGAATACACTAAATAACGACTTGAATTCTTACGATGCAATTGTAGTTGGTACCGGAATTTCTGGTGGTTGGGCGGCCAAAGAGCTTTGTGAAAACGGCTTAAAAACTTTAGTTTTAGAAAGAGGACCAATGGTAAAGCATGTAGAAGATTACCCCACAGCTCATTTAGACCCTTGGGACATGCCAAACGGGGGAAAAGCAACACAAGAAATTATTGATAGAAAACCAAAACAACACAGAACAGGCTATACAACCCATGTAGCCCGTGAACATTTTTTTGTAGACGATTTAAAGCATCCTTATAATGAGAACAAACGTTTCGATTGGATTAGAGGGTACCACGTTGGTGGTAGATCTTTAATGTGGGGAAGACAAAGTTACCGTTTAAGTGACATTGATTTTGGGGCGAATAAAAAAGACGGTATTGCTGTAGATTGGCCAGTTCGTTATAAAGACATTGAAGCATGGTACGATAAAGTTGAAGAATATATTGGCGTAAGTGGAGAGAATTTAGGGCTGAAACAATTGCCAGATCAGAAGTTATTAAAACCGATGAATCTAAATTGTGTAGAAGAGGTTTTAAAAGAAAAGTTAGCTACAAATTTTGATGATGGCCGCTTATTAACCATCGGTAGAACGGCACATATTACAGAAGGCACCAAACCAGGAGAAGGCAGAAGTACCTGCCAATATAGAAATAGATGTATGCGTGGTTGCCCTTATGGCGCTTATTTTAGCAGTAACTCCTCTACATTACCAGCAGCAGACGCTACGGGTAATATGACGTTAAGACCAAATTCTATTGTACATGAAGTAATTTATGATGCTGTTACCAAAAAAGCATCAGGTGTAAGATTGATTGATGCAGAAACAAAAGAATCTTTGGTGTACAATGCCAAAGTTGTTTTTCTATGCGCATCTTCTATGGCATCTGCTTCTATTTTATTACAATCGAAGTCAGCACGTTTTCCAAACGGATTAGGAAATGACAGTGGAGAATTAGGACACAATATTATGGACCATCATTTTCACGTAGGTGCTTCTGCAAAAGCTACTGGTTTTGATGATAAATATGTAAAAGGAAGAAGGCCAAACGGCGTATATATTCCGAGATTTAGAAATTTAGGGGGCAATACAGAAGCAGAAACTTTTAAAAGAGGTTATGGCTACCAAGGTGGCGCAAGTAGAAGTAGTGCTTCAGAATTGGTTGCCGAACTCAAATACGGTCCAGAATTAAAAGAAGCAATCTTAAAACCTGGAGAATGGAACGTAAATTTATTGGCTTTTGGTGAAACATTGCCAGATCATAAAAACAGGTTGTTTTTAGATTACGATAAAAAGGACGAATGGGGTTTACCAACCGTTACTTTTGACGCTGCTTTTGGTGAAAATGAAATGGCAATGCGTAAAGACATGCAAGAACAAGCTGTTAGAATGTTAACTGAAGCTGGCTTTGAAGACGTAAATGGGTATGATAATAAAGAAGGAGCAGCGATGGGGTTAGGAATCCATGAAATGGGAACCGCAAGAATGGGAAGAGATCCTAAAACATCGGTGTTAAACGGAAACAATCAAGTGCATGCTTGCGACAATGTATATGTAACAGATGGTGCTTTTATGACGTCTTCGGGTTGTCAAAATCCGTCTTTAACCTATATGGCCTTTACAGCAAGAGCAGCGGCACACGCTGCAGCAACACTTAAAAATAATAACGCTTAAATTAGGAACGATATGAAACGTAGAGATGCATTAAAAAATTTAGGCCTTGCTGCTGGTTTTGCAATTACAGCTCCCAGTATTTTTAGCTTATTACAAAGTTGTACAAGCGCACCCACCTGGATGCCCACTTATTTTTCTGAGGACGAAAAAGAAGTAGTGGTTAATTTAGTGGATATTATTTTACCGAAAACAGAAGGAATTCCGTCTGCAACAGAAGTAAATGTACCTCAATTTATAGACAGATACATTACAGAGGTTTTAAATGCAGAAGACCAAGAAGCGATAAGAATTAGTTTTACAGAGATTATTGCCACTTTAAAACCAACGATTGAAACGGACATTAGAGATGTTACCAATGAACAATATAAAGCATTGTTAGATGCACACTTATTGGTGAAAGGAGATATTGATACAGATAGATTGGCAAATCCGGAGGCATTACAGCCTACGAAAAACGAGTTCTTAAATCATTTGAAATACCTAACAATCATGGCTTTTGTAAGTTCAGAAGAAATTGGTGAAAACGTTTTAATGTACGACCCCGTTCCTACGGCTTATTACTGCGGAGATTTACAAGAAATTTCAGGAGGAAAATCTTCATCTTTATAGAAAATGAAACATTTAGGTAGCTTTTTAATCATACTCTCACTTTTTATAAATTGTGATGTAAAAAAGAAAGAAAACCTAAAAAGCACCTCTGTTGAAGCTTCTTGGCAACAATTATTTAATGGCAAAGATTTAAATAATTGGATTGTTAAGATTAACGGACATAAACTACATGACAACTTTAGGAATACCTTTCGCGTAGAAAATGGTATTCTTAAAGTTTCTTACGATGGTTACGAGAACTTTGAAAACAGATTCGGACTCTTAACTTACAAAACGCCTTTTTCAAATTATAAATTCAGATTGCAGTATCGGTTTAGAGGAACCCAAACAAAGGGAGGTGCATCTTGGGCTACAAAAAACAGCGGTGTAATGATTCATTCGCAAGCACCAGAAAGCATGTTATTAAAACAGGCTTTTCCGTTGTCTTTAGAAGTACAGTTATTAGGCGGAATTACCCCAAATACACCAAGACCAACAGGTAATTTATGCACACCAGCAACTCATGTTTTTATAGATAATATTTTGGTTACAGATCATTGCATCAATTCAAATTCAGTAACTTATTATGGCGAAGAATGGGTAGCTTTAGAGATTATAGTTACCAAAGAAAGTATTACACATAAGATAAATGGCAAAACGGTAATTACCTATGCAAATCCTACTATTGGCGGCCAATTTTTAGGCGCTACTTCTAAAGAAGTTCAACTCAAAGATGGGCAACTTTTAACAGGTGGTTTTATTTCTTTGCAAAGTGAAAGTCATCCAATAGAGTTTAAAAATATCGAAATATTAGAACTTTAAAAAGTTTACTACATACTAAAAAAACCCTCTTTAGAAATTTCTAAGAAGGGTTTTTTTAGTATGTACAATTTAAGTTTTACTCTACAATTAACGATCCTTTCATCATTGCATAGTGTGCAGGGAAACTACAAATATAATCGTAGGTTCCGGCAGCAGGTGCAGTAAATTCTATGGTTGTTGTTTCTCCACCACCAAGCATCTTGGTGTTGGCAATCATGTCTGTAGATCCTTCAGGAATGTAATCATTATCTCTAGCAGCAGCGGCTTTAGACGCAAATGCAGAAGTTTTAACTCCTTGTTTTAAAAAGACAACATTGTGTCCCATTACTCTTTTGTCTAGTTTACCGGTATGAGTAAGTGTCAGTTTTATTTTTTGACCCGCTTTTACAGTAATCTTTCTAAGGTTAAATTTCATGCGGTCAGAAGTAATCATATTAACGTTTACAACGCCATCTGCATCTACTACCACCATTTGTTTTTTCGGAGCCTTTTTGACTTTTACTGCAGTAGTTGTTTTTGCTTTTACAGGAACTTTTTCCTCTTTACTTTTACCACAACTTACCAATAAAGTAATGCATGTAATTGCTATTAAAATAGGTTTCATTTTTTTTAAATTTTTCATACTACTAAGTTATTAATTTCTCTTGTGATAGCCAAAGAAAATAAAAGTAAACCGATGTATAATAATGGCGTGTTCCTTGTTTATTTTTTAAGTGGCTTTCTTAGGGTGCTGGTAGTCTTCTATTCTTGTTTTTTTTAAATTAAATTGGTAATTTTTTTACTCATTGGTTTTGTCATAGAATAGAAAACATCCACAAAGATGCCGTTTTCATCAATTAAGTATTTTTGAAAATTCCATTTTACAGAAGAATTCTTTTTTCCGTTTTTAGCTTTTGTGGTCAACCACTCGTATAATTTGTGTTGTCCTTTTCCTTTTACCTTAATTTTAGTTGTTAACGGGAAATCTACTCCAAAATTTAAACGACAAAAAGTTTCAATTTCAGAAGCAGCTCCTGGTTCTTGGCCTCCAAACTGATTGCAAGGCAAACCAATAACTACTAATTGGTTTTTGTAGGTGTTGTACAGTTCTTGCAAACCGTCGTACTGCTTCGTAAATCCGCATTCAGAAGCCACATTTACAAACAGTATTTTTTTTCCTTTGTAGGCTTTTAAGTCAATCATTTTACCATCTATTCCTTCAATTTTAATATCGTAAATAGCGGATTTAGAAACTGTTTTATTTTGTGCAGAGGTGTTTAAATAATTAATTAGAACGAAGAAGTATATCATTTTTTTCATGGCAGTTTTTTTTAATTTAGAACAACAAAGATAAGGATATTGTGAATGTTAAAGAAACAGTGTTGCTATTGTAACAACAAAAATAAAATCAATAAAAGAATCGGACACAATAAAAGAGAATCATCAATACTTTTGCGGAAATCTATAATTTTAATTGCGGATATC
>Ga0209815_1000594_pt1 | contig 26490 bp, 30 predicted proteins | sample CoawatmetaG00DNA_FD_187507 | JGI IMG/M metagenome (GOLD analysis project Ga0209815, IMG submission 187507) | Marine microbial communities from the West Antarctic Peninsula - Coastal water metaG002-DNA (SPAdes) (version 2) | ecosystem: Environmental > Aquatic > Marine > Coastal ...
CAGTTTTTACATGAAAGATTTGTTTCCATATCATATTCATCCTCTAAATCATCCATATCATTATCTCCACCCCATATTAATTCGGTGTTACAGAAATAACACTTCATATCTGGGTTTCCTCTTCTTCATCCATAAAATTCTCTAATCCAACTCTTTTCTTATCAGATTCATCTTTTTTCTTCTTTGGTTTGTATACTGCTTCTTCTGGCACCATTACATTTGGGTCAAATCCTACAACGCTGTACTTTGAAGTATCTCCGTCAATGGTATCAAAGGGAACGTACTCTTGTTTTGAAATTAATTGGTGTTTAACATGTGTCTGTTTTTTTTCTTTTGCAATTCGTCTAAGAAATGCATAGTAGATAATTTGTGTAAAATATGCAAATGGGTTGTTTGATTTCTCTGGATTGAAGTTGTGTAAATATTGTAAACAATTTTCAATGCCATCTGAAACCATTTCATCTTTATATGTGTAATTGATAAAGTTAGGACGATATGATAACCCTTGGGCTATCTTTAAAAAGCATGTTCCAATGTAATTGGATATTGCTGGTTTATCATCTGTTTCTTCCATCTCTAAACATAGTTGTTTGTATTCTTTCATAGCGACAAGAAACTTCTTATTGTCTACATAGTGTGGTTTTTGTTTTTTAATCATCCTAATATATCCTTGTAGTTAGGTCTTATACTACATCAATTTGGGGCTGTTGTCAAGTCTTTTCTGTTAATGAAGTGTTTTTTTTGTGTCTAAATCTCCGTACAAATCTTGCCACTCTTCTGTAGTATCAAACTCTTCAAAAGCTTCTTCTGCTAACAATTCTGAATCTTGAGGAGGGCCCCATTCTTCTGGTTTCATATTATCCATTTTTGCTACAACATATTCATAATACTTACTCAATCCAACTGATGCATCTATTCGCATAGTAACCGAATCGCTTGGTATGATATGTGTTTTGTCATCTGAAAATGGTTGTAACCATCTAGATAATCCTAAAGTTTCCATAAATCCCTTTGGGGAATGTTTAGAAAATAAATCCATTTTCATGGGGTCAGAAATCTCATAATGATTCTCTGTAGTTTCGATTATTTTACAGATTACATCTTCACCATTATTTAATTTAAAAATATGATATCTCTCATTACTCATGTAACTTTACCTTTTCTACTGTATAATTTAATTGTTCTGTCTTGTATATATTTAGTCTCTGTTGAAAATGTCTATAAGTGAAATTCTGTCTGCTCAGATATGATATATCGTCTGCAATATCAAAGATTAAAACGGAATCTTTATTATCGCCCTTACGCAGCCCACGTCCAATTGATTGAAGCACTCGTACTCTACTTTTACTTGGTGATGCGAACACGATGTTGTGAAGATTGCGAATATTGATGCCTGTAGAAAACGTACCATAAGAAGCAATAATGATTGCGTTCTTTTCTTTTTCAATAATGCCTCGTATACTTTCTCTAGTTTTAGTTTCTGTATTACCATAAACAAAAAATACCTTCTTACTTCCATCATTCATCATGTCATAGAGAGGTTTGCCATGTTTCTCTACAAGTTGGAATAGGATTAATGTATTACCTTTTACTGTTTTACCCAATGTTTTAATAAAATTATTTCGTTTTGCATGTGAAACAATATAATTCATTTCTTCTTGATAATCGTATTTTTTAACTCGCTTACAATCTTCCTTATCGTGTTTCAAGACAATACAATTAATATTTAGTTGTGAAAGAGTACCTCTATCAATTAATTCTTTAGTAGTAGTGACTTTATTAACGGTGCCAAAAAGTCCTTCTAAAATTAATTGATGTGTTTCCATACCATCTAAAGTTCCAGTAAATCCAAATCTATATTTACATTCTGTAAGAAACGTCATAATCTTGGTAAGACTTTTAGATTTGAATAAGTGAGCCTCATCTCCTATCACACAACCAAATTGATTAAAGTAGGTTCTAGGCATCTTGTAAATTGACTGCCAAGTTGAAATAACTATAGGTAACTCTGTGTCTTTATCATGTCCAGAATATATCTTATGTAGTTTTGTTCTATCCATACCATAAGAAATAAAATCTCCATACATCTGTTCCACTAAAGATGTAGTTGGAACTATGATTAATATCTTCTTTTCTTGTAGTAATTGGTAATATCTAGTTAAGATATATATTATTAATGATTTGCCCGAAGCAGTAGGACTAACAAGAAAACACCTATTTTTTGATATAGCATGTTGGATAGCATCAAGTTGATAGTCTCGCATAACGATAGTCTTGGGTAGTATGGAGGTGGCAAATCTTCCCACATCCTCACGAATAACATTCCGTTCATTGTCGAATCCTTCCAATGTTAAATTAATTTGATTATTATCACAAAAACGCTTGACATAGGCCACTAAACCAGTGTATAATAAACTTGTTCTTAGTTCATATAACCTTATCTTTCCATCCCATAACCTTCTTCTGTAATGTGGCATGTACCTTGCGCCTGGTACGTCAAAGGTAAAAAAGTCTTTGAGGTTGTGTTCAACATCTTCATCAACTTCACTTACGTTCATAAACACTTCATTCTTTTTAATTAGTTTCATTTCATCTTAGGCCCTAATACCCAACCCACAATACTTCTTCTTATTCCGTTTGTAATTGGACGAACTCTGTGCCACTGGTCAGATTTAAAGAAAAGTGCTGTATCTGGTAATGAACGAAATGTTTCATATCTATTTTCAACAGCAGGCGAGTATATTTCCAAATCAAACTCTCCACCCTCAAAAGTATCGTTTAAAAAAACAGAGAATGACATCTTTCTTACTCTACCATCTTTGTATGGTTTATCATGAACATCTTGATGCCAACCATATTCACCACCTATAGGATACTCTCCATATTGTAATGGTTCAATTGTATCTATATCAAATCCCCAACCCACATCTTGATTAACTTTTTTAGCAATATGTAGAAAATGTTCTCGTATATCTGCATCTTCGATAAAAGAAACATAGGAGTCTCTTTGAGTTTTTCCAGTTTGATTGTGAGTTTGAGCTGCTTTTACACCTCTAACTCTATCCATAGTCATTGCTAATAAATATGATGGGATTTCTCTAGTTGTGTATGGCCATCCGTAAGACATTACATTCCATGCTCCCATTGTCTAAATGCAATAGCGTTTTTAATATCCCATCCTCTACCTTGGATTGCTTTTAAAACACCATCAATATATTTGACAATTGTTTCAAGGTACATAATTTTATGTTCCATCTTAATGATATCTTCATCGGATTCTATATATATTGATAAGTCGGTTTTTAATACTTTTAAGTCAAACGGCTTTGTTGCATAAATTTTTGCATCAGATTTACCACCATAATATTCCCATTTGTCTCTGTAAATAACTTTATATTCACCTTTTGATTTCCACAAAAGTAGTTCGTATCTAGATTTGTGATCTAAATATCTTGCATAGAGCTCTTGGTTTTTGAGGGATTCGGTGTCTAACTTTTCATCATTTATTACCAAGTCACTTGCAACTTGAATCTTCAATTCATCTAGTGTCATAATATATCCTTTGTTAGTACTATTTATATCTTATTAATAGTATATATTTTATATCTAAAACTTACGTCTGCTGTCATATATTGCACATCTGTAGCACCTTGAGTAAATGATAGTGCTCCAACCGATACTGGGAATATATCTTCAAATCTCACCTCTATGATTGGGTTATTCTTATTTGACAAAACTGTTAATGTAGCATCAGAGTACATTGATTTATCTGCAACAGCACGTCCAACTTGGTCAACTGATATATTACTTGGAGTAGATGGTGTCACAGAAGTAGTATTTCTAAAAAACGAAAATTGGTCTCTTTGTTGTGGAAAACCAATTCCAGTTAACCATCCGTGTATCTCTCTATAGTTATCTAATTCTTCATCAACAATAAAAGTAATATCTAAATTACCATATGTTATATTTGTGCCTGGGATAGGAATATCTTTAAATGGTGTAGGTATAACCGCCTCACCTAAAGTCAAGTCTGGTATGACTACTTCTGTAGTATTAAATTGCACCTTTGGAAGTTGCAAGATATTAAAAGCAAATTGTGTAGGACTTAGATAGTCCAAATTAGTTGGTTGTCTTGACAGTGGATTTGTTTCGGCCATTACAAACTCCTTACAGTTATATTTTTATTTATAACGCTAAAAAAAGGGGGAGCGAACCCCCCCTTTAGTATTTTTTTCAAATATTACATTAAGTTAGAAACTTTAACTTTTCTGTAGTACTGATTAGTTGCAGATGCAATTGAAATCGCACCGTTTGCAGCAGCAGCAACCGTTCCAGTGTGGAATGGGTTAGCAGCAATACCGTAACGAGTTTTGAAACCAATCTTTGGTTGGAATGTATTCTCACCAACTGCACGAACCATTTGTAGTGGAACGTAAGGGCAATAGAACATACCAGCATCGTAAGGTGAAGTACCTTTGTAACCAACAATGTAGTATTGTGAGGAAGATACGTTTGCAGAGTATGGGTCTACATAGACTTTAAATCTACCGTTCATAACACCAGCGAAAGTAGTTGATGTGTCATCTACGTTCAAGTTGTTATTTAGAGCAGGAGTATAGTCTAGAACACCAGCCATTTGAAGGGCAGATGCGACATCAGCGGAACAGATAATCATGTTACCTTTTCCTCTTCTTGTCTGTTGACCGATTGCGTTTGCATCTCTTTCAAGAGCGAACATCAAACCTTTAAACTTCTCAACACTCCAACGTCCGTTAGAATCTGTGTCTAAGTCAAAGATACCAGCGTTAGTTGTATTTGTTTGAGCACCTTTTACAGCAGAAACATAAATGTTTCTTACAACTTCTCTGTTGATTTCAGCAAGGATTTCAGCAGATAGGATGTTTGCAAGTTCTGTCTCAGCGTCTAAACCATGAATTGCTTTTAAGTCTTGTGCAAGTTCCATAGTGTATTCTGCTTTAAGAGCACGTGTTACAGCAGTAACAGTATGCTTCTCAATTGAGAACGCCATTTCAGCAAACTGATTTCCAGCAGCGTCACCTAATGCTTCTGCCTGTGCAGTTGTCATACCAGTTGCACTAGTATAAGTTCCAGCAGGACTGTCATTAAGAACAGATGGATTAGTTTCACTTGAACCAATATCTCCACCACCGACATCGCCAGCAGCATTTTGGTTTGTATGATCTGGTAGTGCTTCATCAACAAGTGCTTCTGCACCGTCCATTGAAGCAAATCTTGCCCTCATTGCAAAGATTAAACCAGTTGGCCCAGTCATAGGTTGCACACCACAAATGTCATATGCAATAAGATTAGGCATTGATCGTCTTACTAGGGAAATTAAAATTGGATCCCATGTGTCTAGAGAAGCGTTACCACCAACAAAGTTTGTTGGAGCGGCTTCTGTCATGAATGCTTTATCTTCTTTTAAAGCTTTCTCTTGGTTCTCTAGGATAATTGTAGTAACGGCCCGTCTGTAACTATCCGAAATTTTTGGTAATTCTGGATGTTCTAGGACTGGCTGCCACTTTTCTTGTAAATGTTCTGTTTGAAACATGTGTTCCTCCTTATTTAAACAATTTTACGTTATTATTTCGTATTCGCACTCTTGACACTTCTACCTATGGCAGACATGTAGACATTCATAGTATCAGTTGTGTCAATGTCCTTTACGGTGCCAGTTTCTACATCATCAATTGCGCCAACCACCTCTTTAATGGTTCTTGGAAAGTAACTTTCTTTCAAAGTATCAATTTTCTCTCTAAATGATTCTTCGTCAGTGAAGTCAACTTCTCTAACCAGCGATTGAAACTTTTCAATTTCAGTTTCAGCCAAATCAGTAACACTCTCTGATATGACCTTTTCCCTCACTAGTTTAGCATTCATTTCTTTAGCTTCAACTACCTTTTGGATAGTTTCGTCCAGTTTGCTTTCTAGTTTAGAAATCTTGTCTGATTGTGCCTCAAGTACATCGTACTTTTCGTCAGGCACGTCTACATAATGATCTTCAAAGAGTTGTTTCAATCCAGAGATAAAGTCCTCAGCAATTTCACCTTTTAGTCCACGTTCAATTGCAAGTGTATTCTCTTTCATCCATTCTTCGACAACGTAATTTAAGTAGTTGTCAACTTTTTCCGATAGGTCGTCTTTGGTTTCATTAATTTCAGAAGTAAGTTCGTTCTTATATTCTTCTTCAAGACGTTCTACTTCTTCTCTTACCTTAGATTTAACTGCAGCTTCAAATACTGTTGCAGCTTTTTTCTTAAATTCATCTGTTAGTTCAGAATTTTCATCGTTCATAAGTGCATCGACATGTTCTTTAACATCTATGTCTGCAACTCTTTTCTCGATTTTTTCTGATTTTTCTTTAGAAGCTTCGTCCATGTCCATTTCGTCCATCTTATTGTACATGGCCATAAGTTTTTCCATCTTTGACTTAGGCATAGATGCCATCGCATTAATCATCTTGTCTTTCATTTCCATTTTAGTCATTTCTGCGATTTCTTCTTCACCTTTTACGTTCTCATCGCCTGCAGCGAGAGACTTAGCAACTTTACCTTCTCCATCATTTGGTGAATCCATTTTATCTGAACCACCTTGTGATTTCTGTTGAGCGTCGCCTGAAACTTGTTTAGCTTTAGCAGCTGCTTTTTTACCAACATCTGCACCAGCAAGATTACTTGCTTTAACTGCATCTTTAGTTACAGTTCCTTCTGGTTTTGCACCACCAACATCGTCTTTGCCAGTTGCACCATCAGTTGGAACAGATTCTTGTTTTTCTGCTTTCGCAGCGTTCTTCATAGGAGCATCGGCATTGGCTTCTTCTAATTCACCAAGTACTTCAGCTTCCAATTCCTCAATGGTTTTGTCTAATTGATCAGCCATGGGATTCTCTCCTTTATTATTTAACTCTATGGTTATTAACTATTATTTATAAATTACAACATTTTGAGGAACTTAGCAAATTCTAATGCTTGATTTGCAGCTTTCCCTCTCTCAAGTCTTTGTTTCATCTCCACCAAATGTGGTTCAAGATAACTTCCATTATCCCATACCCACTCTTTTCCTTCCATGATACCTTCCACGAAAGCAGATGGAGCCGATGGATCAGCAACGATGTCAGCCGCAGTTGCGAGCATGAAATCTTTGTTTACATAGTTTGCACCACCTTTTGATACTAAACTACCCATACCTCTTGATGAAACACCTAATGTAGCACCTTCGTCCATAAGACTTTTTACAATCTTACCCATAGGTGTGTCCATTATTTTTGCCTCTCCGATAAAATTTTTACCTTCAGCAACCAATGATGTTATCAAATGAGATGCTCTTTCAAGATTTACAGTCGGCCCTTCTGGGTGACCTAATTCTCCGAAAGCTCTCTTTTTCGTTATGAAGTTTTTATTATACTTACCCACTTCATTAGTCAATACTTCCATAGGATAAACACGGCCATTTCGGTTCTTTATGTCCGCCTGCATGAAAACACCACGAATTTTATAGTTCTTCTTACCATCAGCAGCTTCTTCTGCGATAAAATGAACATCTTGGATATCTTCTGTAATTAATTTTACTAAGCGCATTTGTTTACCTTTTCCGAAATCTTATATTACTTTTATTTATAATTATAAAATGTTCTATAATTATTTAAATTCCAGTTTGTCCTAGAATGATTTCTTCTACATATATTTTGCTGTTAGAACCAGCAGTCTCGTTAATGTGTGATATACTGTAACATGATCTTGCAGTAGCATCACCAGTAAATGTTGCAGTACTACTACCATCAACAGCACCAAGTGTGATTGTTGTAGAACCCACAGCAGATACATTAACATTTGTTAACAGTGTATTCCATGCAGCAACATCAGCATCCACTACAGATATTTGATCACCTACAGCAAAAGGATGATTTATACCACCACCTTCTCCTCTTTGTGCAACTGTTAATACAACTGGATCAGCAGAAGTTGCAGACAAAATTTGAATTGCGTTTGGTCTTTCTTCTGGTATCATAGTGATTACAGTACCCCCATCTATATAACTTCCGTTGGTTGCTGTAACTGTTGTACCTTCTTGTGTTATTTTAACAAAACCATTCTCTCCACCATGTTCCGAAATTCTGATAGCAGAACTTGGCCCTAATGGCCCCAGAACTAACGAAGCCGCAGAATTGTTGGCTTGAACGATTTTACCAATATGTCGTAACATTTTAAACGCCATTTTATTCTCCTATATGTCTAAAACTTCTCGTTCAAAGTACTTGAATAAATCTTTCTCTGGAACGCTGTTCTTTTTTGCAACATCTTTGATTGTTTTTTCAAAAGTATTTAGGAAATCGGAAGGTTTATCGTCCATAACTTTAAAAATTCCGTCCACAGCTTTCTTCATCCTAGGCGACAATTTCTTGTACTCCTTAGATTTTTTGTGTTCGTCCTTTTCAAGAACTGTACTATATAAACCTTCAAATATCATTATTCTTCTGTTTCATTTGTATTTGGGAGTCCATCTCTAACAAAAGACTTTGCAACTTCTTTTCTTTTTGATTCAAGAGCATCCCCTACTTTGGTTTGAATTGCGGCCTTAAAAGCATCTTCTGCCTCAAGGTTATTCTTATTCACAACTGCATCAACAAACTCTTTACTTGTCGCCATTTTCATCTCCATTTGGTTTAGGTTTTGGTTTATCTTTGGATTCATCATCCCCACCTTCTGGTGGCACCTCGCCTCTAAATTTCGCAACATCATCAGCAGGAAGAGCACCACCATCTACTTGTGGATATCTAGTAATACCATCTGTTGCAGTTGGAACATTAACTCCACCATCTTCAACATCCATACCAGCCTCTTTCTTAATTTGAAGTTGCATCTCATCTACTTCAGCATCAGTCATATTCAACACATTTCTCAATACATATTCTTTTGAAAAGAATGTGCCGATATAAGGTTCTATCGTTGATAAAGAGTTTAACCTACCCTCTAATAGTTCTGCTTTCTTTAGTTCTGCAAAATGTCCGTCTTGTAGAAAATCATATTGAATATGTTCTACCATTTTCGGCCAATCTTCTATACCAATTACTCCTTTTAAGAGTAGTTGTGTTTTTAGAAGATCTGTTAGTAGTGGTGTAAACCTCTTCCTCATTCTCTGAACAAACTTAGTAAATTTAAGTTCATCCCTTGTAATCTCTGTACTTCTACCTAAACTAAATCCTTCTTCTGCATTTAATCTAGCTTGTGGAACATTTAATGATTGATACAATTTCTTTTTAAAGTATTCAATATCATCAATCTCTCCAAGATTAGAACCGCCTGGTAATGTAGTAATTTCTGTTCCTCTACCACCTTCTCTTCGTGGCAACCAGAAATCTTCTAGCATTGACATGTGATTTCTATCATCTTTAATTTCACCAGTTTGAGCATCATATACCAGTTTGTTACGATATCTGTTCATAACATCTTTTAGGTATTGTTCTGCTTTAATCTTAGGTAAGTTACCCACATCAATATAGAATATACGTCTTTCAGGCGCCCTTGATATACGATAGATAACAAGTGCATCCTCAATCATTCTAAGTTGATTAACTGGTTTGATTGCTTTGTGTAAGTATGAAAGTACATGACCTTTGTTTTGGTCAATTAATCCAGATGGACAATAAGAGATTGAATCTGCAGCGACTTTAATACCTTGATTAGAACCACCTCCTACACCAATACCTTTTTCATTATACATGTAGTAATCTTCTACATCTGTAATGAGTTCCATTGATTGGTGAGAACCTTTGCCTTTGTCTTTTTTAATCTCTCTTACTTTTTTAATCTTTTTAGGGTCGATGTATCGTAATTCTACAATACCTTGTCTGGGGTTCTTCTTATCAATTACTTTATGATAAAACAATCTTCCATCAACATACCAACGTCTGAATATGTCGTGACCTTTAGCTTCAAAGTCTAGTAGTTGTAAGACTTGTGAAAACTCTTCCCTAATTCTTCTTTTGATTTTGTCTGAATAACCAAGGTTATCAAGTACAACTTGAATCGCTTGATCTCTTTCATTAGAGACAATGGACTCGTTAACAATATCTTCAATCGCAGCATCGCACTCTGCCTGTTGGGCAATGTCTCGATATCTACGAATGAGGTCTTGTTCAGTCCGTTCTCTTCCGTCTGTGTCTAATATTTGAGCAAAATGTCCACCACCAGCGACTTCAACAGTTCCGTCATCAGTTTTAGGTGGGGTAAATTTCTCTACCCCACCAGTATCTTTTATTTTCTCAAATTTAAATCCAAATAGTTCCGCCATTATATTACTCCAAATTTCCTACTACTATTTAGTAGGTTTCATAACTTATATATTTGAGGGTTCAAAATGTTGATAACGCCATGTAACCTCGAATGTTTCAATTTCTGTTGCTTCAGCAGTTGTTAAATCAATCTGTGAAACAGTCAGTGGAAACGCATTTCTAAAAATGTAAGATTTAAGGATTGTATCATCTCTGTCTAATTGTTCAACTGTTAAATCAGTTTGATAATCAGACGGAGCAATTGATCCAGTAGCATCGGCATAATTATTAATACCGTTCTGCCATCTTTCCATTGCGTTTCTAATCATAAAGTCAGTATCATTATAAAAAGTAGTTGTCCAAGTTTCTGGAGCAGGTCTGTCACCAGCCATATAAATTGTTCTACCTCTGAATGGTATTGCAATCTCACCTAAAGTACTTGCAGGCAAGTTGGTTGCAGTTACTAGGAATGAAGTTCTACGAACATCCAATCCAATAGTAATTCCAGAAGGTGGAGTTAACGTCACTTTAAATTGGTTGGCACGAGCACCACCACCGATAAGATTTGCTTTGAAATCGTCTATTTTAGCCATGATTAACCTCCTACCTCTGTAAATGCGACACCAGTTCTTACGGCGACAAAGTTAAGAGTAATAAAGTTGATACTTCTGTTAGGTTTAACATAGATATCTGCAACAAACTCATTTCTGTCAATTACTTGTCCAGTATTATTAGTACCGTCAGCAATAACCTTAAAGTCTGTTATTCCTCTTCTTCCTTGTACATCTCTAAGGAATGGTTCTACTAAGTTTCTAAATTGCGCCCTTGTAAATTCATCGTTGAACTCAAAGAGTTGGAACTTAGCAGCAGTTGCGATTGCTTTTTCTAATACCAAGAACAACCTTCTAACATTAATTCTGTCAAAAGCACTTGGTTTAGTTAATGCAGTCTTATCACCGAATAGTACAACACCCTGGCCTGGAAAGTTAACAACTGGATTAATCCTTGCACGATACAAGATATCTCTTTGAGATTTACTTGGATTGAAAGCAAGTTTTACAGCACCTCTAACATTTCCTCTATTGAAACCGCCTGGTGAAAACCAAGGGTCAGCAACATTGTCAGTGTTTGCACATAAACCAGCAGTGTCACCATTTAATGGTACAAACCTAAACTGGTCATTATATTTGTCATACATGTATTTGTAACCACTATCAAACACCATATAAGATGATGATGGACAAGCATCAAATGCTTTTTTAACATTATCAGTTTGTTTCACGGAGTCTGCGATACCAACTACAGAATTTCTGTAAGGTGATACGAAACCCACACAATCTTTTCTAAACTCAACCAAATCTGTAATCATAGTTACATGTGTGTCATGTCCAGTTAGTGTATCTGCAGCAACACTTGACGGCCCACCTAATACTAGGTTGATGTCAATACTTTCTACATCTTTGAACTTATCATATGCAAGTGCAATTTCCCCTGCTGAAACAGCAAAGTCATCTGAACCACCGTTAAGTTGTGCTTCATATGCACCAGTAACAGATGTATAAGAACCACCTTGTTCCAGTAGAATATCACCACCAGCGTTAGTTGATGAACCATCTGTACCATCTAAGATAATATTGTCACCTTCGTTAGTACCAGAAGCATCTGTTCCGTTCATTAATATTTCGTTACCAGTTTGTAAGTCTTGACCCCAGTTAGTACCAGATGAACCAATTTCATCAGCCTTACTTGTTGGGATGTTCGATGTTATTGGATGATCCATCCAGTAAATAAATGATGATGTTCTATAGATTACATCTGGGTAAAAGTTATTTTGTCCTTGAGCAGTCTTTGCATTTGGATTTTTAGAAAGGGATGCAAATGTTTCAAGTACACCAGAAAGTCTTTGTCCTGCTGTATCACTATCAAATCCAGCAATAGTTCCAGTTGTGTCAAAAACTACAATGTGTAGTTCATCGCCTGTACCTCTACCGTTTTGAGTTGCCCAAGCAGACGTGCCTGGCGCACCATCAAACATGTCATAGAATTTCCACCTACGTCTGATAAATTGTTGTGTTGGTAATGCAGCGACTAATCCAGTACCGTTTACATTATCAAGTTCTCTAATTGTCGCAGTGTTGTTAGTGATATCAACGAAAGTCACTTCATATTGTTTATCTTCATGTCCACTTGTTTGTGTGGCAAATGTAGATGATGTGAAGAAAGCAAGTATATCTCCAACATTAATTTCGTTATCTGCAGCATCAATATCGTCTAGTGTAATTGAAGTTGCACCAGAAGCAGCTGCTGAAGCAACTTTATTTGCAGTAGTTAAGTTTTGTTCGTAAGCAGTTCCACTAGCACATACAGAAATAGCAATACTATTTCCTTCTGAACCAGAAGTTCTTGCAGCCCATAAACCAACATTACCTTGCCCTTCAGCAAAAGATGTTGTATAATGGTCAGTTGATCTTATTAGTAATCCACTTGCGTTTGATGTTGCGTTTAAAACACCAGACTCAACACGAACTACTCTTAGAGCATCTGAATATTGTAAAAAGTTAGCGGCTGTAAACCAAGTTTCGTAGTTAGATGCATTAGGTTTTCCAAAGATTTTTACTAATTCTTCTTCTGAACCAATTGCAGTAACCTCACCGACAGGCCCCTTATCAAATGACCCAGCAATTGCACCAATAGATGTTGCAACAGCAGGAACTACATTTGTTAAGTCGACCTCTTTAACTTGGACGCCAGGTGATACTAGAAATGCCATGATTTACTCCTTGTCCTTTAAGTTATGCCCGTTTAGCATTATTCTTACTTAATCATTACTTTTATTTATAATTTACCGTTTCTTAAAAACCCACATTTATATGTATTTAATCATATAAATAGTAGTATGACAACACATTACGAAAAATACAAAGACACCATTAAAAAGGTTGCAAGAAGAAACTATCGCAAACGAGGCGTTTGGTTAAACAATATTCTAGCAAATCAATCTTGTACACATTGTGGTGAATCAGAAACAGTCTGTCTCAAATTCTACCCTCACGATAATGTAATTCGCTCTCAAACCAAAAGAAAAGGTATGAACGATGATAGCCGAGAACAAATACAAGAATTAATTGATAACTCTAAGGTTGTTTGTTCTAACTGTTGGATTAAACTAGATAGTGATTTGATAGAATTTCTCTAATCAACATTTCCAGCAACCATTACTCTGTCATGTTCACATTCTTGTGGTGGTACACAATGCATGTTATACTGATATTTATCATTTGCAAGTATTCCATTCCAAAAAATTAAAGTATCTTCTTCTGGTATAATTTCTAAATTTCTTTGTTCAAATACTAAGGGTGAACACTTAGGGCAACATTCTGCATAGTAAGTCCACGCCCATACAACACTATGTATGTGTGGTGTCGCTTCATCACCCTTCTGATATATTGCACCCCAACAATCTTTTGATTTCCATCTTCTAGCATGTCCAGTAAAATAGTCTAATACATCTATTACTGAGTCTGATATTTCCCCAAAGATTGGATCAAAATGGTTCATATGCCAACTAGTTCTGTGTTCAGCAAGTATATTTGTAGACTTGCCTGGATGATTTTTTAAATTAAATGCATCATCTTTTATTATACTTTTGATTAGAAGTCTTTTATCCGTAGGTATATTTAATTTAACTTTACCAATCGGATGAATAGTCTCTAACAATTGGAGACCACCTTGTTCCATATTCATCTACCATCTCCCCAATGTTTTCATCTTCTAAACCATCTACTATGAATCCAAAAGGAGCCATATCTTGTTCTATTTGGTTTTTATTTTCTTGCAACATGCGTTCTCGCATATCCATGTTAGTTAATTCTTTAAAATACGTTTGGTCAATCGACCATGCAAACATAAACAAACATGCAACCAAATCATCGTTACATCCATCGTCTGCTTGAAAGGACGATCCTTTTACTATGAATGTTGATAATTCGTTTATCATGTCATAGTCTTGTACTATCATTTTATCATCTTCGATCATCTGTTTTAGATTAGAACAACCAATCTTCTTAACTGCTTTAGTTGTTCTTACACCCAACTGTGCCCTACCACCACTAAATCCACCACCCATGATTTGTCCAGCACGACCTCTCATAGATGCCATAACTAGATTATCATATTCTAAATCAAACTGTAATGTATTAGCAACTTGTTCACCTATATCATTTACCTCTACCAAAACAAATGCTTGATTATATGCTCTTGCAACATCATATATTTTTTGTGGGAACAATAGTGGTTTTATTTCGTTATCTCTGTACTTCGCACATATTTTATATGGTATCTGTGTTACGTCAAAAACAACAAAGGCCGAGTAATCACTCTCTACTCCTCTTGCAACGTCCACCGTTATAAAATAAGTATGGTTTTTTTCTGGTGGATAATAAACATCTAAACCTTTATTAGATTGTATCGGAGTCTTATATGCAAGTTCTCTTAGTTTTCGTGGCGAAATGAGTGTATCAATAGAACCTAAAAACTCACACTCAAACTCTGTGTTAAACTGTTGTTCACTAGTATTCGCAATAGTTTCTTTCTTCCATTTCTCATCTCGGCCTGGTACTTCTGACCAATGAACCTCGATAGGTATATAACTATTTCGTTTTTCTTCTGCTTCTGTCCATATCTTATAGAACATATTCATACCGTGTGGTGTGGAAACAATCATAACCTTAGTTGTTTTACCAGAAGAAATTGTGGGATAAACTGAACTAAAGAATTGTTCTGCTACGTTACTGGGTACATACGCAAACTCATCAAGAAATATAATATTATAACTACCACCACGAACGGCAGATGCTGAAGTAGATGACGCCAAAATTTTAGAACCATTTTCAAGTTCAAGACTTCCTTTGTTCCAAGACATAACTCCTTGTTGTAACCACTTGGGAAGATGTTCATACGCAAGTTGCAATCTCCCCAATAAATCTCTCGCAGTTGCGGCCTTGTTTGCAAGTATAGCAATATTAACTGCTGGATTGAATAAAGCATAGTGTAACAAATACGACACCATTGTTGTAGACTTACCAGACTGTCTAGGTAATTTGCATATGGTAAAACGATTACTGTGAAATGTACCAACCATTTCTTTTTGAAAGGGGTACATCTTAAAAGGTACTAAACCCTCATCAAGATTAATTATCTTCACATAGTTTTGAATAAAGTATAGTGGGTCTTCCATACAGTTAGCATATTCTTGCAGTTGTTTCTTAGTCCAGTTCTGTTGTACATTGGCCTTTTTAAGATTTGGATTACCTAGATAAGTTTCCATAAAATTTATTTTCTCTTTCTATTCTTTCTTCTAATATATCAGTTGTTACTTTTTGGTAATAATTACTCTCTTTGCACCATTCATTATATCTATCAACACATTCAGAAAAATTCTCTATCTTATTTCTTTTATCAAGTAAAGTATTCATTTTTAATGGAACACCCCACAAGAGTCTTTTCTGTTTTACTAGAGTACTTATATGTTCTTCAAACCTTACAGATTTTAACAGTGAACCTAAACCAATATTATCAACACCAATATTACTAAGATTGTATGTTGTCTTATTATATTCATCAAAACTTATACCTTTCATTTCATGTTCTATTCCAGTTAATTGCCAAAGCATGTGATCTGTATTGTATGCAAATTCATTATAATCAACTTCAATAGCTGTAGGAAAATACTTATCTACCCACCACTTATATCTAAGGTATACTTTTAGTTTTTTTTCAAATATGTGTAAATGAACTTTGTAGTTTTCATCTTTGACATTACTTCTATGTTCGTCTACACTAAAAACATTTCTAATCTTATTATTATCTCTAATACCCCAACTTAAAGCGTATTCAAATGGATCTCTTGTACAATAAAAAATCTTTTGATAATGTTTGTTTAAAAAAGGATACCACTCTCGTGTACCACCAGCTTTTTTACCAGCCATTACAGCTCTTTCTTTCATCACATAATGTGCTAATCTAGAAACTAAAAGACTTCCAGTATTGTTTTCTAAGAGTTGTATAACTCTTTCTAGTGGTTGTCCATATCGTATATATGTGTAATCAGGGCCTCTAGGTACTTTGTGTACAATTTTTACAATATTGTTATTGTATAATTCTAATCCTGCAGCTATTTCATGTGTATTAGTATAATCTAATCCAGCACTATTTAAAAATACTGTAAGACTTCTTTGTAAGTAGGTTGAACCTACTCCATCTGGAGTCAATATCAAATAATTCATACATCACTTTCCTTTTAACATCTTTTGTAATTCAGCAGTTGAACCAACAAACAATGCATTAGTAACATTCTTAGGAGCATTATTGGGTACTTCTTTAAGTTTTCTCATCTTCTCTTGTAAGTCACCCAACTTCTCTGTTACTTCTGCTACTTGTTTTATGAGATTACCAGCAACTTCATATGCTCTTGGATGGTCAGATTCCTTTGCAAGTTCTAATATACCATCAATTGCATGAGAACCCTTTTCTACAAGATTATAAAAGTTCTCTCGTTGATACTTGTAATCATTTTCAACGTCACCCCAATCTTCTCTTTGACTTTTCTTTGGTGTAACATCTATAAGGTCTTTACCTTCTTCGATAGGTATACCCAGAGATTCTGCTATTTCAATACTCATAACTAACTACTAGGTTCGCCGTCCTCAAAGAATGAGGTCGTTTCGTTAAATCCAAAATCATCATCATCTGCACTTGCGCCTACTGGTGATGGTGTAACACTATACTTCTGTTGTCTAGTTGGTGTATTCTCTGGTAAGTCAGTATACTGGTCAACTGTTGCAGTTTTGATAACTGCCTGTGACGTAACTGGGCCATATAAGTAAAATTTACATGTGAAAGATAAGTTATAGATAACTGCCCTTCTCTCTGCAAAGTCTCCTTGATAACTATCCTCGTAACTGATATCGTTTAAAACAATCGGTACATCTCTTTTGATTCCCATATCAACCATATCATTGATTGTCAATGTGTAGTCTGGTTGAAAGTATGGTAAAATTTGTTCTACGATTTGTAGTGCATCGTCTGATTGTTTTGCCATAATGTATAGTGTAAAATTCAAATTATATGGAACAGGCATATATTGCATATCCATTCTATTTGATTTAGCATCACTACCACTATCTTTTACTCTTTTGAATTTCTGTACACGATTTAATTTTCGTGTGGGATCATAAGTCATTCCAGTAATTTCAAATCCAATTCTAGGTAAAGTAATTGCAACCTTGGATGCTAAACTTGGGTCTTGATTAAGTCTAGCTAAAAACTTTTGTTGTGGGCCATATGCCAATGGCACCTTCATTGATTGAGTCACTTTTCCGGCATTATCTTTTCTAACAATACTAATATTATTAAATAATGAACCGAAAGAGACTACCACTTTTCGCATACTTTCGTGGTAAAATTGTTGTCCTAACATATCTAAGCTCCTGCATCACCAAATGGGTTTCTCTCACTGAAATCAAGAATATTCTCATTGGTTATTTGTTGTGTTATAAATTCATTTTGTGCCGACTTATCACTATCCATGTCACCTACTATATATTCTTCTGAAATTAAGTAACTGTTTGTTCCAGTATCAGCATCATTCTCTAACTGTAGAGAACCTATTTCATTCTCTAGTGTAAATTGATACACTAGAGCATCAGTACTATTGACATCTTCGATAGAATCAATTGCTTCAATACCAGTATCTAATCTACTCATATCGTATTCGTACTGTCTGCATCTTAGTTTGTAAATAGGATTGTTATCTAGTTGATGAAATGGAGCATCATGGTCAACAAAACCAATCTCAAACATTTTACCCAATACTGGATGATAAACCAAATCGCCTTCTAAAGGTCTATCTGCATCTGTAGCATCGGTTTCGTTTAGAAGATAATGATAATTTGATCCAAATGTTTCAAACTGTGTTCCATCGGTAATTGTTCTGGTTGCATCTTCCAGTTCGATTGAACCACCAGTAGTATCTGTACCATCTTCTATTGTAAACTGTTTAGTTAATTCTTGAAATCTTTCTTTATGGACAACAAATGTAATTTCATTTCTATTGTCCAAACCAAACTGTGTCATTAATTCTTTATCACCAGCATATCCACTTTCGGCATCCTCAACATACATCTCTATGGGTTGTTGATTTCTATACTTTGCAAGAGAATCTTCACCAAGAACATTGTCTAAAGCTACAGCTGTTCTGTCCACATAATACACATCATGACCGTGTATTTGGATTGCTTCTTTTATCAAGTCTTTATATAGGTTTCTCTCACTTGCAATACTTGTTAAGTTACTCGTATGAAATGCCTTATTGACTGCCATAGTTTATCCTATCATATAGTTAACTGGAGTTTCAAACATTAACTGTATTGTTTCTTCGAGTTTATTGATTTCTTCTTGGGCTTGTGAATAAATTGTTTCGCCATTCATAGTTACACCACCCAACATTGCGACACCACTAAATTTTGAAAGGTTTGCACCCCACTGCCTTTTTATCAAAGCCGTTGCATATCTTTTTAGATAGATGTCATCGAATATATCTGTATAGGTTGCTGGATCTAATTTGCGATAACACTCAATGATTAAAAACTCATCTTTTGTTACTGCCTGAACATCCATATCCAGATATAATCTATTCTGGTGTTGGTTAAATCTAATTGGAACTTCTCCTACCAATATGTGTGATAGATGATCTAATTGTTGCATAGTCATTTCATATGATATAATAGAAGTAGAACTAAAATCAAAAAGGTCATTTAATCTCATTTGGTATCTAATATCAAACATACTGTTTGTGGATGAATCATCAAATGGAAAGATGTTTAAAACTGAAACCACAGAAGATGGCATCGGTATAAAATTTTGGCCTTCTAGAAAAGAACTAGTAATAGTACTGTCTACTGAATCTGTTCCAGTAGTGCTTGCATTAGTTGACCATCTTGTGATATCAGCAGATGTAATTTTATATTTTAAATACATTCTTTCAATACCATCGTAATGATACTGTGCAAAAAATTGTAGTGCTTCGTCTATTCTATCATCGCCTTGGTCATCACTAATATTAATATCAATTACACCCTTACCCAGATTTCTAAGGCAATATTCTTTAAATGTAGATTTGCTTGTTGGTATTGCCATGTCTATTCCTCTATATTGAATATCTCTGTTACAGCATCATCAAAATGTGATGGATGGCCAGGGCCATCATGTCCATCTGGTTTTTCCTTATATGGTTGTGTTCCATTTGTCGCAGTTCTTCTAGCGGCTGTATCCCAAACTAGAGCTCTAAACTCTTTTTTTTCATCTGCATCTCTGAACTTTATGACAATCCAAATGGCACCATTAGATAAAGTTTCAATACCATAGTTTACATAGTCATCGGATTTGCCATTCATAAAAGTAGTGGTTCTTCCTTTTTCAGCATCAGAAACTGCAGCATCTCCGCTCAATCCACCTAAGTATCTAACCATAATAGGAGCAGTATATTTTTTTGCCATGTAATTCTCCTTTATACTATTTATAAGAAAATATTAGTGTATGTTATCCAATCTGGATCATTAGATGCTTCTCCTACAGCTCTAAGTTCTAGATAATCTTTTCTATATTTGGTATCTTTAAAATGTTTACCTTTAACCTTACCGCCCATATGATTTGGAAATCCGTGGTGAAGATTTGGTAAATATTTTTTTTCTGTTGGTCGCCATATTGGTTTCATATCTTGTTTATGTTCTTCATTTAAGTATTTTACAATTAAATATAAATGTTTTTTAGTATTTGATAATACCCAAAAATATGACTGTTCCGTTTCTTGTAAATAAACATCAATTTCTGTTACCCAAGGATTGACCTTCTTAAACTCTTCTACACTATTATAGAGTCTATTCTCACCCTCTGCTACTCTTATCCTTCTAGCATGTTTCATCGTAAGCAGTCCATATTGTGATACCTACTTTTTCAGTGTTTTCTGGTTGATATCCAGACACATGTAATTGTGTACTGTTCCAAGTAACCACATCACCTACTTTCCAATCATATACTTGTTCAACACTCAATCCAGTAAGTTCTTCTCTTGTAACATGTTGTAAGTATTTTTTATAATGTTGTTCACTAATATTAAAAGTTTTTAAAGAGTTTAGATAGTGTGTGTAGTCTGTGTGAGGCCAAGCAGGTTCACCATTTCCAAACTTTTGTCTGTGTTTATGTTTACGCCAACTAACACTTTCAACTTCATACGAATGCTGATTAAATAAAACTGTACTTGCAGAACCCTTTATATCTAATGGTATGATTATTGTTTTCCATGGCATATATACTGAACATTTACCATCTCTTAACCAACGAATTAATTTTCCACCATTATTAGTTGGTGGGCCATCTTCATATTGTTTATCTAGATAGTTCCAGTTGTCAGTATGAATTGTAGACCACACTCTACCCTCTGGAACATGATACAATCTACCACTAATAAATCTCCACTTTGTAGATTGTAAACACTCATCTATTAATGGTTTTAATATATCTTCAAACTCCTCTAGGTCATAAGGAAACCTAATATTACCAGTTCCTTTTTTATGTTGTCCACCAGCAACAAATTGTCTTTCTTTATGTGTGTCTTTCCATGTTTGAAAAATATGATCCAAATCTTTTTTGGATATCATATTAGAATATATCTTACTAGATGTTTCTCTTTCTTTCATAAAATCATATTGTTCTTGTGTTCTTAGTGGTGGAAGTTTCATGGTTGTATACTCACTTCCTTTATTCTGTGTGGTTGTTTAATTATCCACTCAATAATATCAACAATATAATCTGGCGACATCTTTTTCTTTTCATTCCATTTTGGTTTGTCGACTCTAGGTGTGTCTACTAAACCCAATCTTAGATTCGTGATGTCGTGGCCAAGGTAAAATAATTGTTCAGATGCTTTGTCTAATGCACCTTTCTCTACAGCATAAATATGTTTTTTCTTTTTTATCCCATCACTAGAATTAGAACTTATATTAATAATTTTACCATCGTGTATATCCACAAGTTTATATAATAAGTTTACTTGTGAAAAACCATCATGTGCATTGTTAATAAAAATATCTGGTTCGTATTCTTGTATTGCAAAAAGTATTTCCTCTCTATTATAATCATCTGATATGTCATGATCATTACTTCTTGAAAACCCCACAGTGTTTGGAAATCTTTTGCATATTGCTTTGCCTATGCCTGATGTATGTCCAGTTAATGCTATCTTCATTACAAAACTCCTACTATGTGTGTTCTTACTTTGTATCTGTGGGCATTTACTGCCGTATGTTCTCTTGTTGTGTCTAAAATATAATGATTACCATTTGCTGGCATTTGTATTATTTCTTTCATCTCTACTACGAAAAAACATTTCATATTTGTTTCTATGGGTAAGTGAAATCTTTTTGTGGGGTCTTTATGATACGAATAGTTCTCTTTTGGGTCTAATCTTAAAACTCTAGTTCTAACTAAACTATGAACTTTCATAATTTCATTTATAATTGGTAGGTCAAAGATAGGATATGTTAGTTCACTTTCTTCTATAGACATGTCTTTTATTTTACCACATCCTAACATATAATCTTTATTACCTTTGTAACTCTGTAAACATATTTGTTTATCCCACTCTGGTAATGTTGATAATTCTTTTTTTATCGATTCTAAATCATGCATAATCTATCCTAGCGTTTTTATTTAGTAAACCAAATAATACAATACCTATTCCCACGATTATACAGATACTAAGTGTGGGATGGTTAAACCAAATGTCATTACTAAAGTATTTATTATTATAAAAATACATACCTTGTAGTTTTTCTACGCCAGATAAAAACTGATCGTATATGATAAAGGATAAAATAAATGCCGGTCTACTAAATTTATATGTCCTCATACCCCAACCAATTATGGACAAAATAAACATCAAGAATAAATCCTCCTCCCATGTAATCCACCCACTGTACGACAATGCTGTGTAGATGGTCAGTAGTGTCAGAGGTAATATCCACCAATATGGGTTTATATATAAAACCTTTGAAAGATACCTTGCACCCCATATTAATCCAATACCAGAGATTATAGTTCCAAGAATATATCCCCAGAAAATTGTTCTAAAAAACTCTTTATCTTCTAATAAAGATGTAGTACCTACATCAAAACCTAAGTATACCCATAGCGCAGTTAAGTATGCATACATTTTATTGCCTGGGATACCAAAAAATAATGTGGGAAGTAATGCACCAATCTTACCAGAATTGTTTGCCCCTTCTGATCCAATTACACCTTTGATATTACCATTACCAAACTTCTCTGTTTTGTGAATTGAGCGTGTGATTGAGTATGACATCCAATCACCAGTTCCACCACCACCACCAGGCATGATACCACCAATGAAACCTACCCATCCACCAATCATTGCTGTCCATTTATATTTCCAGACATCAACAATACCTTCCCAAGTTTGTTTATTATGTTCTTTAATTTCTATCTTTTTAAATTCATGTTTTACGATAAGTGTTTCAATCATCTCTGGTATAACAAACAATCCTACACCCACAAGAACAAGTTTAACCCCATCGTTTAAATAAGTCCAACCAAGATTGTATGTTTCATTTGTCCATTCGTTCAAACCAATTTGAGATAACCAACATCCAAATATTACTGCAGCGATACTTCTCACTGTATACTTACTTGTTATGACAGAGACTAAACAAAAGGATAAGAATAAAATACCAGTTAACTCTGGCGTTCTTACAGCGTCATTGATTTCCATGTACAGAGGAAAGAATGAGAACCCTATAAGTCCAAAGATTAGTCCGTTCATCATTGATGTGAAGAGTGCAGAAGATAAAGCATAAGATGCTCTACCTTGTTTTGCAAGTGGATATCCATCCACCATTGTTGCAGCCGTTCCGTTTGCGCCAGGCACACCTAATAGAACACTTGCATAAGAATCACCTATGGAACATGCAACAACTGTAACCATAGAAAAAAGGACAAAGAGATACTCTGCCCCATCAAAAAAATTTACTACACCGAATAGTAATAGAATTGCTTTACCAGCACCAGCAGATGGTACAAGTCCAATAAGACCACCATAAACACAACCTAATGTGATTATGATGGCCCATTGATAAACTTCTTCTAGTTGAAGAATGTACTCCACTTGATAGTCACCTTCTCACCAAAAACTTCTCTTGTAGTTTTGATATCATTAAGCAATTCTTTACTGTTTATCGCACCAAAGATTGCAAGTTTAGAGTTGTTAGCATCAACACCAAGTGCCCATGGATATTTACCTAGTTTCTTATCTAATTTCTTTTTACTAGTTTTGTTTTTCAACATAGTAGCAAACGTCTTGATTAGAACATCAGTATGTGGATTATTTTTTGGAAAAAATACAGTTTTACCCAAACCACTTCTTGTCTTTAGAATAATTGCATATGCATCATAATAACGACCAGACGGTACTTGACCCCACTTCTCTTCATAGACAGTATTAAACCATTTCTCTGGCATAGCAGGATCTGGATTAATCTCTCCATTTAAAGAAACCCCATGAGTGTACCAGACTTGAGTTTTCCCAGATTTGATACCACCTTTATAGGTTTTAATCATATGAGAAAACCCATCTCTTGTGACATCAATCTCACCGTTAAGAAATGCCTTTCGTCTATCTCCAGACCCTTTCCATCCCTTAACTTGTCTCATGTTAGACTTAGAACATTCGACTAACTTATCGAAATCCATCGGCCCACATAACATCATAGCAATTGACATTGCATCGACAATCGTTTCTGAACCACCACCAATATGAATGGCTGGTAACTCTGGAATAACTTTCTTTGCAAAAACAAAAGTTCCTTGGTTTTGTGCAATGATTGTTGCAAATGCTTTAGGGTCAAATCCACCCCAACCATTACCAGAAGTAATGTATTTAATCATACCACGACTTTGAATCATAGTCTTACCATTTTTTGCAAAGTTATTATTAAACTCAGCAAATGTTTTCTTTGGGTCACCAGGCATGTATCTAATCACAACCTTATGTCCTTCAGCTTTAAGAAATATGTTCCACTCTTTTACGACTCTTTGAGCCCATTTAGCATTACCACCCTCTGGCCCTGCTGGAACGATGTATGTAAAGGTTTCTGCATGTGCCGTAAGAGACATAACAATCAATCCATAACAAAACAAAATAGATAATAGTAAACTTCTCATTTTAAATTTTCCTTTTCAATTAGAATGTATATTTAATTTCAACTTTTAGATTGTCTCTAGTCTTGTCACCAATACCACTTTCTTGTCCATCCCAACGTCTTGAGAATGAAGGAACGATTTTAAAAGAAGTTTTGCTGTCAGCAACATTGAATTTAAAATCTCGATCAATCTTTAATTCGTTGAAGTTAGTTGTACTTGAAGAAGCATCTTGTGAGTGAGTTGCCTTAGTACGAATATCGCCAAGTTGTTCCCACTTATGCGATATAAATGCATAGTTGTAAGTTTTGGTTGTACCCTCATTAGAACTGTTATATTTGGTTTCACGATCAATGCCCATACCTATGTCTGTGGCATTTGCCGTAGTTGTCATTGCCATTAGGGCAACTGCTGTTAGTATTTTTTTCATCCTTATTTCTCCGTTAGTTAAAATGAACATACACTATAACATTAATTTTTATCATTGTCAAGTGTTTTCTTAGTTAAAATCACAATATAATTATTATCTTGGGCAGTAACAATTTCATCACTCCTTTTGATAAACCCCACACTTTCGTAAGCTGTTAAAGATTTTGTTTTAGGAACAGACCATACATATTGAGTATGTGCTGAATCCACGACGGCATTCAGTAACATATTACTAATTCTTCTTCCTCTGTAATCTGGATGTACCCACAGCCCTCTAGAGCGCCATGAGATTTGGCAGGTTTTATGTCCACTGTTCACACCGATTAACTTTTCGTTTTCATACACTCCATAGTAGTTGACATCTTCTGTTGTCTTTATATTTATATCATGGTCAATCATGTCTTTTACAATAACTACATTGTCATAGAAAAAACATTCCTTCATCAAAGTCCAAGTACTTACATTTGGGGTATCTTTCCTATCAGGCCAGAGTTGTTTCCAACCCTCAAGTATATCCTCAAATGTTATTTTCTTGACAGTATATATAAGATTTGGGTCTACACCTAAAGATAAAATACCTTTCCAAGAAGGTTTAACTGTATTATATTTTCTATCATATTCCCATATATTAAAATTGCCATGAAGGTCATCATAAACTGGTAATGTTGTATTTTTTAAATGATCTGGGTCTTTAAGATTCAATCCGACAAATTCTGCTAACACCATTAAGTTTTGTGGTGTAAGATTTAGATGAAATGAATCTTTCATTGATTGATTAATTATATTCATAGAATTAACAAGTGGTAAAGGAGTAGGTAGTTTTTTGTCAGCATATCTAATCTGTGATTTTATTAAATTATTAAATAAAGACATTACATTTGGACTTTTTACATTGTTGAATAATTCTGTATTTGTTATACCAAGAGGTATTATCATTAATGTTTTATTTTCTCTAATTTCCTTCCACAACTTATCTCTAAGTTTTTCATTTTTGGGAAACTCATAATCTTCTGATACGATATCGAATTTAGCATTTTGTATCCAAATGTTATTTGCAAAATACTGTGCTGTTTTACCATCCTTTAAAATAAATATTCCTAGTGGGTTCATCCCCCTATTCGTTACTCGTAATCCCTTTTCTTTTTTGGATGTGTATATTTTTCTTGCTTTCATTTGCTCTGTATTAAATGGTATACCCATTCCTACAATATCATAATCCCACGAAAGGTCATTCCACTCTTTACCAAAATATTTTTCACCCATGTTATACATTTTCTTTTTCTTCATAGACTTTTTTTCTGTGTTACCAGTTTGTCTAGACTGCTTTTTGAAAATATTAATTCTTTGTATTTCACGGTCTGCAAATGGGGCAAACCATTCGTTTCTAGGGTCTTGTGACTCTTGATATAATCTTGAAGATTGATAAGATGGTATCCAAAAGATATTATGTTTTAAAGGATGGTCTTTTAATTCTTTTAATATGTTTCTATAATGTTCATAGA
>Ga0209815_1000596_pt1 | contig 26435 bp, 24 predicted proteins | sample CoawatmetaG00DNA_FD_187507 | JGI IMG/M metagenome (GOLD analysis project Ga0209815, IMG submission 187507) | Marine microbial communities from the West Antarctic Peninsula - Coastal water metaG002-DNA (SPAdes) (version 2) | ecosystem: Environmental > Aquatic > Marine > Coastal ...
TTGCTAAACTGGATTGCATTAGATCGAATAGTCTAAACAAACCTACACAATCAATCAGCTGCTCCTGCGAACATTTTGTCATCGGTGCAAAATTATTTCCCGATCTTTTATTTCTGCTGATATTGAATTAAAATTGACGTTGACGTAAACGTCAATTTTAACTAAGATACCCACCTCATTGAAACTATGGTCGATCCATGCCAAACCTAGTCATAGCGCCAGCTAAATTCAGCATTACTGATCTATGTAAGGAATTTGAAATCACTACTCGCACCGTTCGCCATTATGAAGAGATCGGTCTGATCAGCCCATCGCGACGAGGACAAACTAGAGTCTACAGTCCTGCAGACAGAACTCGGCTGCGGCTTATTCTCAGAGGCAAACGGCTAGGTTTATCGTTAGAGGACTCGCGCCAAATAATCGATATGTATGAGCCAGGCAAAACTAACATAGAACAACTTAATAGCCTCATTAGCGCAATTCGCCAGCAACGCACCAAGCTCGAACAACAGCTTGACGACATTAATAACCTGCTTAAAGACCTAAATAAAGCCGAAACTAATTGTCTTAAAGCACTTAAATCCAATGGGCAAACTGAATCATGAATACTCCCTACCCCACTCTAAATTTTAATCTAGGTGAAGACATCGACATGTTGCGGGACAGCGTTTATCAATTTTGCGCTGCAGAGGTTGCTCCTCGCGCTGCAGAGATAGACAGTACAAATGAGTTTCCCATGGATCTATGGCGCAAGCTTGGCAACATGGGACTCTTAGGCATGACAGTGGATGAGCAATATGGTGGCACTGGCATGGGTTATCTAGCTCACTGTGTCGCGATGGAAGAAATCTCTCGAGCCTCCGCTTCTGTGGGTTTGTCCTATGGTGCTCATTCAAATCTCTGTGTTAATCAGCTCCACAAGAATGGCACAGAAGGGCAAAAGCAAAAGTATCTACCAGCCTTATGCTCTGGTGAGCATATTGGCGCGTTGGCAATGAGCGAGCCCAATGCGGGCTCAGATGTAGTGGGCATGGCGCTGAAGGCTGAGAAAAAAGAAACCCACTATGTGCTTAATGGCAACAAAATGTGGATCACCAATGGTCCTGATGCAAATACCTATATTATCTACGCCAAAACCGACATAGATGCAGGATCAAAAGGTATTACCGCTTTTATTGTTGAGCGTGATTATCCAGGGTTCTCTCGCCATCAAAAGCTAGATAAGTTAGGTATGAGGGGCTCCAACACTTGCGAACTGGTATTTCAAGATTGCGAGGTTCCTTCTGAAAATATTCTCGGCGGTGAAGGCCGAGGAGTGGCGGTATTGATGTCTGGTTTAGACTACGAACGAACCGTACTTTCCGGTGGACCCGTTGGCATTATGCAGGCCTGCTTAGACGTTGTACTTCCCTACATTCATGAGAGAAAGCAGTTCGGCCAAGCCATCGGTGAATTCCAGTTAATGCAGGGCAAAGTCGCTGACATGTATACAGACCTCAACGCATCACGCGCTTATCTTTACGCTGTCGCCAAGTCATGCGACATGGGCCAAGATTCACGCAAAGATGCCGCCGCTGTGATTTTATTTACTGCGGAAAAGGCCACACAAATGGCACTACAGACAATTCAAGCTCTGGGTGGCAATGGATATACCAATGAATATCCGGCAGGTAGGTTGTTGCGTGACGCCAAGCTTTATGAAATCGGCGCTGGCACATCTGAAGTTAGGCGCATGCTGATTGGGCGCGAACTTTTTTCACAAAGTAGCTAAGAGGACACCCATGGCCATTATTAAGACCAAAATCAATACTAAAAGTGCTGACTTTTCGGCTAACGCAGAGGCCATGGAGGCCAAGGTCGATGATCTCAAAAGCATCCTTGTCACTATTAACCAAGGTGGCGGCGCCAAGGCGCGCGAGCGGCATATTAGCCGGGGTAAATTATTGCCGCGCGAGCGTGTCCAAGGGTTGCTTGATCCAGGTTCTCCCTTTCTTGAGTTATCTGCTCTGGCGGCCCACGGTGTTTATGACGAAGAGGTTCCCGCTGCAGGCATTATTACTGGCATTGGCCGAGTTAGCGGGCAAGAATGTATGGTGGTGGCCAACGATGCCACCGTCAAAGGGGGTAGTTACTACCCGCTTACCGTGAAAAAACACCTACGCGCCCAAGCTATTGCGGCGGAAAACAATTTGCCCTGTGTCTATCTGGTTGATTCCGGTGGCGCCAACCTCCCCCGTCAAGATGATGTTTTCCCCGACCGAGAGCATTTTGGTCGTATCTTTTTTAATCAGGCCAATATGTCTGCGCGCAATATCCCCCAAATTGCAGCAGTTATGGGCTCCTGTACTGCTGGTGGAGCTTATGTTCCTGCTATGGCAGATGAGTCTATTATCGTCAAAGAGCAAGGTACTATTTTTCTTGCTGGCCCACCGCTAGTAAAAGCAGCCACCGGCGAAGTAGTCACTGCCGAAGAACTCGGGGGGGCCGATGTCCATTCTCGAATCTCAGGCGTTGTAGATCACCTTGCCAACAATGACCATCATGCGCTGGATTTAGCTCGCAAGGCTGTATCTAGACTCAACCGAACGAAGCCTGTCAATGGTGATTTGAAAGAGACAGTTGAGCCTGATTATGAAACTAAAGAAATATATGGCGTGGTCCCTGCAGACGCTCGTAAATCTTACGATGTGCGCGAGATTATCGCCCGAATTGTTGACGGTTCTGACTTCGATGAATTTAAAACCCTGTACGGCACAACATTAGTCTGTGGCTTTGCTCGAATATTTGGCTATCCGGTAGGCATTGTAGCCAATAATGGCATCCTCTTTGGTGAATCGGCGCAGAAAGGTGCGCACTTTATTGAGCTCTGCGCTCAGCGCAAGATTCCCCTGGTGTTTTTACAAAACATCACCGGCTTTATGGTTGGAAAGCAATATGAGAACGACGGAATTGCAAAACATGGTGCCAAGATGGTGACCGCAGTTGCTACCGCCAATGTGCCTAAATTTACCGTATTAATTGGCGGCTCGTTTGGCGCGGGCAATTACGGCATGTGCGGTCGCGCCTATGACCCTCGCTTTATGTTCATGTGGCCCAATGCTCGGATTTCAGTAATGGGCGGCGAACAAGCCGCCGGTGTGCTGGCGCAGGTCACAAGAGACAAGCATGAGCGTGATGGTAACGAGTGGAGTGCTGAGGATGAAGCTGCATTTAAGCAGCCGATTATTGACAGCTATGAGCATCAAGGTCACCCCTATTACGCCTCAGCGCGACTTTGGGATGATGGTGTCATTGACCCCGCGGATACCCGCATGGTCTTGGGCCTGTCAATTTCCGCAAGCCACAACCGTGTCATTGAGGATACCAAGTTTGGTGTCTTTAGAATGTAAGTAAAGGCATCACTTAGATCGAGAACCAGCAATGGATAAAATCACCACCCAAATTGATAACCGCGGCGTTGCTCAGGTCACTCTGAACAATCCTGACAAGCATAATGCCTTTGATGATCAGATGATCATCCAACTCACCGACGCTTTTAACGCAATTGCGGCTAATCCTGCCGTGCGAATTATGCTCTTGACCTCTGAGGGTAAAAGTTTCTCAGCTGGCGCTGATCTTAGCTGGATGAAACGCATGGCAGGCTACTCATATCAAGAAAACTTAAACGACGCACATGCATTGGCTGCAATGCTTAAAGTCCTTCAGCAAATACCTATTCCCACCATTGTCAGAGTACAGGGCGCGGCCTTTGGTGGTGCGGTAGGACTCATCAGTTGTTGTGATATAGCCGTAGCTTCGTCCAAGGCGAGCTTTGCGCTCAGTGAAGTTAAGATAGGTCTAGTTCCCTCAACCATAAGCCCCTATGTCATTGCCGCCATTGGCGAGCGCCAAGCAAAACGCTACTTTATGACCGCAGAACACTTTGACGCCAATACCGCACTGCAAATGGGTCTAGTTCATGAAGCGGTTGACGAGCAGTTATTGGTCGGCAAAATAGAACAACTAGTCGGTCTAATACTTAGTAATGGGCCTGAAGCTGTAGCTGCAGCCAAGCAACTAGTCCTCGCGGTTAGCGGTAAAGCTATTGATTCAACCTTGATTGAACATACCTGCGAGGTCATTGCCGGTATTCGCGTAAGTGAGCAAGGACAAGAAGGTTTAAATGCCTTTCTAGAAAAAAGAAAGCCAAACTGGTTAAAGGATTAACGTCGATTATGTTTAATAAGATATTGATAGCCAATCGCGGCGAAATCGCCTGCCGAATCATTAAAACTGCTCGTGTTATGGGTATTGCAACTGTGGCTGTTTACAGCGACGCTGACCGCACTGCGCTGCATGTCCAGATGGCCGATGAAGCCGTTTATATTGGTCCTGCTCCCTCCAATGAATCCTATCTGGTTGTCGACAACCTAATTCAAGCGGCTATAGATAGTGGCGCCCAAGCAATACATCCTGGTTATGGCTTTTTATCTGAGAACGCCGAGTTTTGTCGTCAGTGCGCCGCCCATAACATTAGCTTCATAGGTCCACCTGTTGAGGCTATTTTGGCTATGGGCTCTAAGTCTGCGGCTAAAACGATCATGGCTGACGCCGGCGTTCCTTTGGTGCCTGGCTACCATGGAGAAGATCAAAGTTCCAACACATTAAAACTCGAAGCTAACAAAATTGGCTACCCTGTTTTACTAAAAGCGGCCGCTGGTGGAGGAGGCAAAGGCATGCGCTCTGTTTTTTCAGAGGCTGAATTTGAATCAGCACTCGAATCAGCTAAGCGTGAGGCAATCAGCAGCTTTAACGATGACATAATGCTAGTAGAGAAGTATCTGCTTAAACCTCGCCATGTCGAAATACAGATCTTTTGCGACCGTCATCATAATGCAGTTTATCTCTTTGAGCGCGACTGCTCTGTACAGAGAAGACACCAAAAGGTCATCGAAGAAGCGCCTGCTCCAGGTATGACTCAAACACTTCGCCAGCAGATGGGCGATGCGGCGATAAAAGCGGCCCAGGCGATAAACTATGAAGGCGCGGGTACCGTTGAATTTTTACTTGATTCTGAGGGTAACTTCTTCTTCATGGAGATGAATACACGCTTACAAGTAGAGCATCCAGTCACTGAAATGATTACTGGCCAAGATTTAGTGGAATGGCAGCTCATAGTATCTGCAGGTGGACACTTACCATCCTCACAGAGTGAGCTGAAAATTAATGGTCACGCTTTTGAAGCTCGTATTTATGCTGAAGATCCTGATCAAGATTTTTTGCCCTCTACGGGCAAACTCAACCTTCTACAACCACCAAACGAGAGCCCCAATGTTCGCGTGGATACAGGTGTTGTTGAGGGGGACGATGTCAGTATTTATTATGACCCTATGATTTCTAAACTCATTGTTTGGGGTACCGACCGTGATCGCGCTTTAACCTGCTTAGCTAATGCGCTGAGTGAATATCGGATTAGCGGTTTAATCACCAATATCGGCTTTCTCTACAATATAGCCACCAGTAATGCGTTTAGAGCCGCAGATGTGGATACTGGCTTCATCGAAGAACATGAAGAAGAGATATTCCGCAAGCGTGAGCAGGATATTAATTATGCTGCCCCACTGGTAACAGCGGCCATACTTAAATTGCGCACGCAAAAGGCGTTGCATGATGCGAATCAATCAAACGAGCCCAATTCTCCTTGGCATTTAACCTGCAGCTGGGGAATAACCCAGCAAAAGATCAAGGCTCAAGTACAACAGGCTATTATTGATGGAACGCCTAACCCTCAAACGAGTCTAGACAAAGTTACGATAGTCGATGAGGGTGCAAGCTTTGACCTGTTTACGCCGCAGGGCTTTTTTCATTGCGCCGAAGTACAACCAGATTTGGGTTTGGATGGTCAAGATCCCGATAGCGGCAGTCTCAAAGCGCCGATGAACGGCACCATAGTGGCCTCATTTGTTAATGTCGGGGAGCATGTCAGTAAAGGCGAGGTTTTAATGGTCATGGAAGCGATGAAAATGGAGCATGCAATAACCGCCCCTAGTGGTGGTATGGTCATAGAGTTCTATTTTCGGCATGGCGACCTTGTCGACGGCGGTGCAGAGTTATTAGCGTTTGAGGCTGACAACACATGAGCTATCCCAGCAGTGTCAGAATAGTTGAAGTCGGTCCGCGTGACGGCCTGCAAAACGAAAAAACAATCGTTGATGTAAACACCAAAGTTGAGTTAATCACGCAGCTTCGCGAGGCTGGTCTAACCTACATCGAGGCCGGAAGTTTTGTCAGTCCTAAATGGGTTCCGCAAATGGCAGGTAGCCACGAAGTATTTGCTGCGCTCTCGATGCAGCCCTCTAGTAACTTAGACATCACCTATGCTGCCCTTACCCCTAATATGCAGGGGTTGGAGCGAGCGATCGCGAGCGATGTCAAAGAGGTGGCTGTTTTTGCTGCCGCATCGGAAACCTTTAGTCAGAAAAACATTAACTGCTCCATTAAAGAAAGTCTTGCGCGTTTTTTGCCGGTAATAGCGAAAGCTAAGTCTGAAAATATCAGCGTACGCGGTTATGTTTCCTGCGTATTAGGATGCCCCTATGAAGGCTCAGTCAGTGTTGCGCAAGTCGATGAAGTCGCCCAACAGCTTTTGCATATGGGATGCTATGAGATCTCTCTAGGTGACACTATCGGTGTAGGCACACCTGCATCGACCTCTGCCCTTCTGGACAAATTATTAGCCAGCATTCCCGCTGACAAACTTGCTATGCATATGCATGACACCTATGGGCAGGCCCTAGCAAATATTTTGATCGCCTTGCAGATGGGGATTTCGGTGATTGATAGCTCGATCGCTGGGTTAGGCGGTTGCCCCTACGCCAACGGCGCCTCTGGTAACGTCGCCACCGAGGATCTAGCCTATATGCTTACGGGTTTAGGCATTGATCACGGTGTAGATCTGGATAAGTTACTTATTGCCGGCAATACTATCGTGGCAAAGCTTAACAGAGCCAATGGTTCCAAGGTTGCTTGCGCCCTTTCACCTGAGGCGTAAATCAAACTTCTTACTGAATAGACGTTAGTATATAGTCAGCTGTAAATCAATTGTCTCCGAGGCGTTTTAATGCGTATTTTCTCAAACTGTCCAGGGTTTATATTTTCAGCGATATTAGCAGTTGCCAGCCCACTTTTCTCACAAAATATTACCGCTGAAGCTCTAAACATCCAAGAGGGTGACAAGGCTATATTGATCAAAGGATCAGGCGTATATCACCGTACAATATCCACAAAGGAACCCCTAGCGCAGCAATTTTTTGATCAAGGCCTGCGTTATGCATGGGGCTTTTACTTTCCCGAATCAATCGCGTCATATCAACAAGCTGCGCTGCATGACCCTACTCATCCTATGGTCTACTGGGGGCTGGCACATGCTATGGGGCCAAACCCTAATAGTCGCTATTCAGGCATGCCTGATGACCCCAAATCAGAGGGTTTAAAGGCAATCAAAAAAGCGCTGAACTTGATCGATAAGGCAGCCCCTATTGAACGAGAGATGATTAATGCGTTATATATTTTATACGATCAAGACTCTATTTCAGACAGTCACGAACGCGACCTTGCATACCTGGCCGCGGCAAGAGCACTTCAAGAAAAGTACCCTAAGGATCCAGACATCGCGGCTCTATATGCCGCCTCATTCATGAATATAGGGCGATGGAATTACTGGAACCACGATGGATCGCCAGTAGGTGATACTGGCAAAATAGCAGCGGTGCTTGAGAGCGCCCTTGCCTCGCGCCCAGATCACCCTGGGGCTAATCATCTCTATATTCACTTGATGGAGGCCTCTAGAGAGCCGGAGCGTGCTTTAGCGTCAGCTGATCGGCTTGCAGCCACTATGCCAATGGCCGGTCATATAGTGCATATGCCATCACATATTTATGTTCGCGTTGGACAATTTGAAAAAGCGGTAGCCAGTAACGTGCGCTCCCAAGAAGTAGACAAAGAGTTTTTAGAGATATGGGGCGACCGCCCACTGCCAAATCTGGGCACCTACCCTCTTTCGGCCAAAATTCATGCACCCCACGCAATCGATTTTATTAAATATGCCGCGTCCTTCCAAGGTGACTATGCGGTGGCCATCGATGCAGCTAAAAGACTGTCTGCTGATGTCAATTCGGAGGATTTAAAGAATGGCAGGTATCAGAAGCGCCTATCCGGCGTGTGTCTGGTGAATAAGATGTTTGGCCACTGGGAAAAGATTCTAGATAGTAAACCAATCGCGTCAGGCACTCCTTACCTTGATGGTATATGGAGCTATTGTCTGGGCGGTGCCTATGCCGCTAAAGGCGACCTAATCTCAGCACGTCGGGAACTGGGCAAGATTTGGCAAATCACTTCCCTAAATAATGTAAATCAATACCGTGTTGGCCCAACGCCCGTGTCATCACTACTCAAACTTGCCGCCTTAGGGCTATCTGGAGAAATAAAACAGGCCAGTGGTGCTTTGAATGAAGCGATTGCAGACTATCAAGCAGCAGTAGAGCTGGAAGATCAAAATGGTTACATAGAGCCACCTGATTGGCCGCAACCCATACGGCACTACCTAGGTTCAGCATTGTTAGAGGCTGGTCGCGCTCCAGAGGCAGAGGCGATCTATCGGCAAGACTTGGCCTGGCATCAAAATAATGGTTGGGCTCTTTTTGGTCTATGGCAAAGTCTAGCCGCCCAAGGTAAAGCATTAGAGGCCGAGGAAACATTCGAAGCCTATAAGCATGCTTGGCGAGATGCTGACACTAAACTATCAGGCTCACGATTCTAGGGTTTCGTCGCTATTGCATGATGCTTACTTAATCAACCATTGCTGTCTATAATGCGGGTCGTTCACATCTTTTGGGAGTAGCTACCTTGACCGTCTTTCGCCCCTGTATTGATCTTCATCAAGGCAAGGTAAAGCAAATAGTTGGCGGCAGTCTTTCAGATTCTGGTGCTGACACTAACTTTGTCAGTGATGAGGAGGCTAGCTATTTTGCAGCGCTATATAGCAACTTGGGTCTAAAAGGTGGGCACGTTATTTCATTGGGTGATAACAATCAGCAAGCTATTCTAGAGGCACTTAAAGCATACCCTAAAGGTTTGCAATTTGGTGGTGGCGTTACCACAGGCAATGCCGCTGCCTATATCGATGCCGGTGCTGATAAGGTGATTCTAACGTCTTATTTGTTTGAGCAGAATGATTTTTCATGGGCGCGGCTCTCTGAGATTAGTGCTGAGGTTGGTTCCCATAATCTAGTAATAGACTTAAGCTGCAGAAAAACTAATCAAGGATGGATGGTCGCTACCAATCGCTGGCAAACGATTACCAACGCCAAAATTGATAAGTACTTCATTGAAAAAATCCAGCCCTATTGCGCTGAATTTTTGATACACAGCGCGGATGTCGAAGGCCTGCAAGCGGGTATTGATAGTGACTTAATTAGCCTTCTTGGCAACTTGGTGTCTATACCAACCACCTATGCTGGTGGCGCTAAATCGCTGGATGACTTAGATACGGTCAATAGCCTGTCCGATGGCAAGGTGGACTTAACCATTGGCAGTGCATTAGATATTTTTGGAGGCTCAGGAGTAACACTACAAGATTGCGTTGATTGGAATGAGCGCAACAATTAATACCACTAACCTCTGTTCCCGAGGACCTAGTCTTGATCGCCCAGTTTCTTTCTTATTCGCCTGACAGTTAGCAAGGTTAAACAAAAAATAACGGGCGTTGCTAAAGCGATAATGAGAGCATCACCTAGCGGCACATACTCTTGAAGGGGTAATGGCGAAATCATCAGCTTGAGCAAGTTCATGGAGTAGTAGGTAATCGCCACTACGGATAGACCTTCGACCGTCTGCTGAAGGCGCAGTTGTATCTTACTGCGTTTGTCCATGGACGCCAGTAGCCGTTGATTTTGATCCTCAAGTGACAGCTGTAATTGCGAATGGAGCAATTCGCTGGTACGGCCAATGCGCCGTGAGAGGTTTTGTTTGCGCTTTACTACCGACACACAGGTGTTATAAGCCGGAATAAAACGTCTTACATGGAACTGTTTGAGTGTTCTGATCGTTGGAATTTTTTCTTCGCGCAGCATATCCAGTCGTGTTTGGGTCAATTTAAAGTAGGCCTCAGTCGCCGAAAACCGAAAGCTGTGGTCGGCAATTAATTTTTCGACTTGGCTTGCCTCAGCAATTAGCTCGGCCATTAGATTTTGCTCGTCTTCTAAAGTCTCTAACTTCTTGAGTTTTGCACTAGTCTTACTAAGGCTCTGTTCCAATAGACTTATTTCTGGCAACAATGCTCGCGCAGTAGGCAACGCCAGCAGAGTCATTGACCGATAGGTTGATATCTCTAATAAGTTGCGTACCGCCCTACCTGCCTGGCTCGCATCAAGACCCTCATCAATGATTAGAGTTCGGCTAAAACCATCACCGTGGCTTCGCATAGCTGTCCAGATTGTAGCGTTACCGTCATAGATTTTACTGCCAATGAGCCGATGACCATCAAAGTAGTCGTTGAGCTCATTCATTTCGATTGGGGCTGATGACATGGATCGTAGGTCTATGTGATTAGCACTTATCACTTCACCTTCAATGGACCCTAGCCATTGCTCACTCAGATGAGCGAACCCGCTCTCGAATGTATTTCCAGTCAGCGCTTTATGGCAAATTAAAGTATAGGTGGAGAATTCATTATGTCTCTCCCATCGCAAATCAAACGCTTCTGCGCTTTGATAATAGCAACTCACCCCCTCGGCTGGAGGAGGCATGTTGTGAGCAGCTGCCAAAGTTTTTAAGCCGTCTAACTCCCTATCACTATCTGCGGGGTTCAAGACCACAATATTTGACACTTGAGCGGGTAACTCCACAACCGGGAATGGCCGATTGTGAAGTTCTTCTATTAACGAATCTTTAAGGGGATGGAACTTAATCATCTTGAACAGGCCTCATCTATTATAGTTTTTTGACCCGCTATCTCAGCTGATATTTAGCTTTCGATAGTGAAGGTTAATCCGGCATTAGCCCGCAAACGCTCGATTAATTCAGTACCCATAATAGGCGCGGTGGTCCAAATACCGCCCGCTCCTATGTCCGGATTTTTAACCAAACATACAGCGCTTTCAGCGATCATCTTTGAGGTTGATCCATAACCTGGATCTCTATCACCCTTAACACTTATACGCACAGAACGACCATCTGTATGCTCTCCCACCATTAATACATCATATAAGCCATTTTCACGCTCTTCTTTGCTAGGCCCTTCTCCAGGCTGCAGCGAGCTCTTGGCCATAGATGTATCGTCTGTTACCGCCTTTGCGATTGCTTCGCCTTTGTCTCCTGGCCCAGTAACCATCATTTCATCATAGACAAAATTTTCACCGTAGGAATGACCTAAAAGCATGTTAGAGCGATGAACATTTTTGGTGTTAATGCTCGCCATCACAAAGGGTGCAACCCAGCTCTGCAAGGCCTCATCATATTCCGGCTGATTACCCAGGGGTTGTTCAGCACCTTCAAAACCTGATGTTAGCGCAAACGGATTGCGTAGTATTCCGATAAGGCTTCGGTCTCTCCCTGCCGCGGCCATGGTCTCTTTAAAACTGGCCAAGGTTCCACCAGACATAGTTCCCTTCATTGCGCGAACTCGCCCTTTCACCCGAGCTACCGTGCTACCGAGAGTACTCACAGCGTGTTGCTGCAAAAAGAATACGCCTAAATCAAAAGGAATTGAGTCAAATCCGCAAGAAAAGACAATACGAGCGCCACTTTTTTCAGCCGCCGCAGAGTGTGCGGCAATCATTTTATGCATCCAGGCAGGCTCGCCGCAGAGATCAACATAATCAGTCCCCTGTGCGGCACAGGCCTCGACTAACTCATTGCCATAAAGTTGATAAGGGCCGACCGTTGTCAATATTACCGACGTGCTGGCTACCATTTTATTCACAGACTCTACATCAGAGGCATCCGCGACAATCAAAGGCACATCAGACCCAACACCCATTTCATCTCGCACAGCTACTAACTTATCTCGGCTACGCCCAGCCATTGCCCACTTAACCTCTCCATTGACCCCGTACTGCTGATTAAGATATTCAGCGACCAGACGGCCGGTAAACCCAGTGGCGCCATAGACAACGATGTCCAATTCCCTGCTGATTTTCATAAAATTCCTCTTTTGTTAAGTGTTCATATGTGTGTGATTACGTATAGTGGACGCGATAGTCTCAAAGACAATTGCACTATGCAATCAAAGCTTTAAAAATATAGAAGCATATACGGTGTTAAGATCCGGTTAGTCCAAACAATACTAATTTGATCCGGCCAAGAGACGACATTATCACTAACACTTTGTTTAACTTATGTGCAAAAATTAAGTGAAAAGGTTTGGAGAAGTTCTTTGGCGCAACCCCAAGACAATTTAGACTCTCATATTTCTAGTTATGTGCAAGAAAAGCCAACGCTTACCTATGTGCAGCCTTCGGACCCTTGGCTAGTGCAAAAGCTCATCTCGTCCGTTGAAATTTTGTTTGGTCGTCGAAAAATTGAAGCTCTTTATGACCGACTAAAAGAACCACCTTTTACGGTAGAATCCTTTTTTTCAACAGCACTAAAAACCACAGGAATAGAAACCCATTACGACACCAAAAAATTAGCTGCACTGCCTAAATCAGGCCCATTGGTGTTTGTGGCCAACCATCCTTTTGGTGTAGTCGATGGCCTAGCCCTTTGCGATATGGCGATAAAAGCCCGAGGTAATTTTCGTATCTTAATCAACGCAATGCTGTGCAAAGACAAAGATCTAGCGCCCTATTTTTTACCCATCGACTTTAAAGAAACTAAAAGTGCCATCAAGAATAATATACGCACTAAAAAGATGGCTTTAGAGTGCCTCAAAGAAGATATCCCGCTCCTTATTTTCCCTTCAGGCTATGTCTCCACCGCTGATCGAAAAGGCCTGGGCAAGGCCATGGACGCTCCTTGGACAACCTTCGCGGCCAAGTTGATTCGTGATGGCAAGGCCAATGTTGTGCCGATTTATTTCCACGGACAGAATAGTCGTATTTTTCATCTCGCGTCTCATATTGCGGAGCCGCTGCGCATGGCATTATTGCTCAACGAAGCACGTAATAAGTTCGGCCAGCCCATTCACGCTAAAATTGGCGACACTCTTATTTGGAAAGATTTAGACTGTATTGGTAATCGACAGGAACTGACGGCTTATCTTTATAATAAGGTGCAATCTTTAGCTTAAGGCGCAATCTAGATAAACTGTAAAACCAAAACAATTCCACCGACCAGCACCAACGAATAGAGAAACATCTTCCAAAGAGAGAAACTTCTCTTTGTCCAGTCAATACGATCATCTCGATCAGTTTGCTTAGACGACGCTTTAAATCGCCCTAAGTATAAAAAGATAGCTAATGAAATGACCGCCATCGACCCAAATATGAGCGTATTAGCATCCACTAGCGACTTCTCAATTTAGCGAGTAGTCGCAACATTTCAAGATAAAGCCATATCAGGGTAACCATCAACGAAAATGCGCCAAACCATTCCATATATTTAGGCGCACCCATCTCAGAGCCTTGTTCAATAAAATCAAAATCTAACACCAGGTTCAATGCGGCGATCGCCACTACAAACAGACTAAAACCAATACCAAACAGGCCGTTAGAATGGATAAAACCGACGCCACCGGAACCAAACATATTCATCAACATACTGACCAAGTACAGTAACCCAATGCCCATGGTGGCCGAGGTGACCATCAACCGGAAATTTTCAGTTGGCTTGACGATACCTGTTTTGTAGAGAAATAACAGTGACGCAAGTGTGCCCAACGTAAGCCCCACCGCCTGAATGACAATACCGGGATATTGTGCTTCAAAAATAGCGGAAATTGCACCCAAGAAAAGCCCTTCCGCCAGTGCGTAAATTGGCGCTGTAGTACCCGCCCATTGTTTTTTAAATATGGTTATCAGAGCAAAGATAAAACCAACACCCGCTCCACCTATTGCAAGGGGCATGACAGCACCAGCATCACCACTCTCGAAAAATAAGTTCCATGTGTAGGTCGCAGATAAAACAACCAATGCCAACAAAATCCCCGTTTTGTTAACCGTTCCTTGCAGCGTCATCGTACCTGAAGCCATGGACTGAATACCGCCAGATGAGGACGTCCCCCGCGCACTCTGGCTAAAGGTATCAGCTCTAAGAGCTGGATTACCTGAACGACCAAACATATTTAGCGCTTTGTGATTGGACATAAGACATCTCTATGGTTTCGTTAAAAATAAAATTATAACCCAAAAGGTGAGTCCAGGGTCCAAATTAATAGGTACTGGACGATAGCTTTTGGGAGAACACAATAGCCGGGCACTTATAATGACACATTAGATAAAGGGTCTTATATAACGCACTACTTAACTAGTGAATTGATCCATATGCCACCTTAGCCTCACCACCCAGGGTGTATTGCGGTATGTGATAATTTGATATCAAACTTTCAATACTGTTGTACAAGAACCTAAGACTTTGGTGAAGATCAGAGTATTCCGCACTGTGCTCAGAGAGTTCAAGCTCTAAACGGGTTATCGTCGACCAATAGACATCTCTAGCATCCTCAACTTTGCCAAGCTTAAGTAAAATGAACGCAAGTATTACCGTTGATGAGGTCATGTATTCAATGGCTTTCTTTTTCTCGGCACTCTTCATTGTTAAAATAATATCTGAAGTTTCAAACGCACATCCAGCATGCGGTAGCGCCTCCATCCAAGACTTTGCATCACAAAAGACCTGCGCTGTATCGAACCCGCACGTAAAAAAAGCAACTGCTCTGGAGGGTTCGTTGAACAAATGCTCTCGATGAGCGCTACACATAAATTTTAATTTCATCAATAACAATCCCCTGAATAGTGACCCCAGCATTCAACTGAACAATGGGTATCTATATCACTCTAGATAATCGGTGCCCGAGGATGTCTATTATCGTCGTGACACATAAAGTGTAGTTGACTTCCACTTTAATGTAAACAATAATGATAATGATTCGTATTTGCGTAAATAGCTTCCACTCATGTTCTACCAGCATGAGGCTACCCGGACAAAATATGATGTTTCACTAATCCGTATATTTCAATTCTTGTGAGGACTGTATGAGTAACTTAAGTAAAAAAAGAAGGACTGAAGAGACAATAAGATTCAAAGTTGTATTTGGCCTGATTGCAACCCCCTTGATAGTATCCCTATACTTTTACAGTTGGATCGTGATCTATCAATAGTATTAGGTGTTGCTAGCTTGCTGATTAATCATTAGCTCTTAATTGCGCATTCCACAACTCAAAGTAGCGCCCTTTAGAGGCTAGTAATTCAGCGTGTGGACCCTGTTCAACAAGGGAACCCTGATCTAAAACAACGATTCGATCAGCATCAACGATAGTCGACAACCGATGAGCGATAACCATACTAGTGTGACCTTGAGAGATTTCCTGCAACGCCGACAATATAGAACGCTCAGATTTACTGTCTAGAGACGACGTAGCTTCATCAAAGACTAAAATCGGCGGCCGCTTAAGGATGGTTCTCGCTATAGCCACTCGTTGTTTTTCTCCACCAGAAAGTTTCAAGCCCCTCTCGCCCACCACTGTGGCAGAACCTTGGGGCAACTGAGCAATAAAATCTTCGAGATGTGCAAGACTTATAGCCTTCACAACCTCTTCATCGGATGCCTGAGGATTGCCGTAGCGAATATTTTCAAAGATGCTTTGATTAAACAGAACGGTGTCTTGGGGCACGATACCAATTGCGTTACGTAGGCTCAGTTGACTGACTTGACTGACATCCTGGCCGTCGATAAAAATACTGCCTGTATTAGGATCATAGAAGCGAAACAGTAGCTTAACTAAGGTTGACTTGCCCGCACCACTAGCACCAACGATGGCGACCTTCTCCCCAGCCTGAATGGTAAAACTGAGATTTTCAACAATGGCTCGGTCATCTCTATAATGAAATGACACGCCATTAAAACTGATAACTCCCTGAGTAATAACTAACTCAGGCGCATCTGCAATGTCCTCGACGCCAGAGTTGAGATCTAAAAGAGCAAACATGTTTTCAATATTAGCCATTGACCCTTTAATCTCTCGGTAGACAAACCCGAGAAAATTAAGCGGTATAAATAACTGCATCATAAAGGCGTTGATCAATACGAAATCACCTAGGGTCATACTGCCTTGAGCGACACGCTCTGCTGCCATCCACATCATCGACGTCATGGCGACAGATATAATAAGCCCCTGCCCTGCATTTAAACCTAATAAGGAAAGTCGATTTCTACGCTTAGCCTCTTCCCAGTCAACTAAGGCCTTGTCATAACGATTAGCTTCGTACTTTTCATTAGTGAAGTATTTAACTGTTTCATAATTTAACAAACTATCTATGGCAATGGTGCTTGACGCAGAGTCTGCTCGGGCCGCTTCACGGACAAACTTAGTACGCCAATCGGTAGTTACCATTGAAAAGAGAATGTAAGTAACGACCGCCAACATGGTCACTACTGCAAAGGCAGCATCATAATAGTAGAGCAACAGCCCAATCCATATGACTATCTCAATTAAAGTGGGGGCTATATTGAAGACGAAAAAGCGCATTAAAAAACTAATGCCATTGATACCCCGCTCGATATCTCGAGATAAACCACCCGTACGGCGATTAAGGTGAAAATCTAAATCAAGGCTATGGACGTGTTCAAAAACCTCTAGCCCAATTTTACTCATGGCTCTTTCAGTCACACGGCCAAAGACTGTATCTCTTATCTCCCCTAAAATAATCATAGAGAATCGAGCAAAACCATAGGCTAACACTAACCCCACAGGCACTAGTATCAGTCCGTTGACCCCGTCTTCATTCAGTGTGTCCACTATATTTTTGAGTAAAAATGGTCCTGAAACACTAGCGGCTTTAGACAATACTAAACAACCAAAGGCAAGAGCTATGCGCGATTTATATTTAAATAAGTAGGGCCAAACGAATTGAAACACCTTCCAGTTAATTTTTTGTTCGGCATTATCAGCGTAGTCACTGGATCGCATAGAGAGGCTCAATTAAAAAGGGATAGTTTTCAGCGACCAGAAGTATAAAGTGATACCAGTTTTTACGCCAAAGGGTTTTCAAGTTTAAATACTTATATGCACCCATAAAAAATATCGAGCTACTGACTAAGTTCGCGTGTAGGTGTATAACAAGTGGTTGTTTTAGACATTATCACTGACACTTGAACACGCAGAGTTGGTATTAGATAATTCTCTGATAAAAGTAATAGATTGCGTTGAAACTCTTTCTCGAAATACACACTCGAATACGGATGCTGCTAACAAGTACAATGAGGTCAGTGTTATGAATCGACGGCCAGCTATTTTCGCTCTTATAACCGCAGGGTTAACGTGGGGCACAACCGGAATTTATGTTCGCGTACTGGGACTGCGAGGCTTTTCATCCTTTGAGCTTTTAGGATTACGCCTTTTAATCGTATTTATGATATTGGTACCCATTCTATTGTTGCTGTACCTGCGTCAATCACCGCAGGTGCAACCACTGACTATGCCGCAACGAAAAACCGCATTTACAGTCAGTTTTTTGATGTTATTTTATTATTTGGGTGCCATTGTCGCGATTCAGCACCTACCTTTGGTGATGGCTGTGTTACTTTTTGGCTCATCGCCACTCATTGCATGGACACTGAACCTGGTCTTGGAAAAGAGATTGCCCGCCAATAAGGAACTGACTCAGAGTCTGGGGGTATTGTTGGGGATGACCGGCTTGATAGGCTTGGCGCTGAGCCAACATTCGGGTTCTGCAGCCCCAGAGGATGCAATCCCTGCCATAGGTTACTTGGGTGGTATTACTGCGGCGGTAGTGACAGTTGCCAATGCCCGAATTTTGCGACGGTCCGGCGAACAGGCGCCTTCATCATTGAGTATTTCAATGCTAACAGCAATAATAGGAACGCTACTAGCCCCATTATTGTTCATGGATTCGGTCGACTTATTTGCTAGAATTCAAGGAAGCTGGGGTGCGCTGCTCGGTTTGGGTGCACTGGCAACATTGATCCCTGGTTTTGCTATTGCTCACGTCGGTTCAAGACTATCGACTACGGCCACATCGACAGTGTCAATTCAGCTCCAGGTTTGGACTATTATTCTTGGCTGGATAATTTTAAACGAAACATTGTCAGGCGCTCAAGTTATGGCAGCACTGGCGGTTATGCTGGGTACCGGGATCTGCTTGTTGCATCAAGAGCCCCATAAAGCCGAGTCTTTGAGATAAATTCAGCGGGTTATTGTCGGATTCTGAACTGGTTTTTAAGATATTTTTAAGGGAATATTGAATGACAAGAAATGTACTGAGTTACGATTACATTGTTGTAGGCGCCGGTTCTGCCGGAGCCATCGTAGCGTCACGTCTGAGCGAAGATCCTAAGTCTACTGTGCTGTTGGTTGAGCATGGTGGCAGCGATAGCAGTATTTTTATACGCATGCCCACAGCACTGGGCATTCCCATGAATACGCGCAAATATAACTGGGGATTTGAGTCTGCTCCAGAACCTTATTTAAATAATCGGCGGATGAATTGTCCTCGCGGCAAAGTGCTTGGCGGCTCTTCATCAATCAACGGTATGGTTTATGTAAGAGGCCACGCGCTTGATTTTGACGAATGGGAATCACATGGCGCAACCGGATGGAATTATCAAAACTGTTTACCCTATTTTAAAAAATTAGAAAACCATCGATGTATTACTAGTGAATACACAGGCAGCAACGGGCCGGTTGCTATTAGTGGTGGTAATAACATGCGCAACCCTTTGTATCGCGCATTTATTGATGCCGGTGTAGAAGCAGGTTACAAGGAAACAGACGATTACAATGGTTATCGCCAAGAAGGTTTCGGCCAAAAATTTATGAATGTTGATGGTGGTATACGCGCATCCACCGGTTATGCCTACCTAAAAAATACAAAAAAACGCGCTAATCTAACGATTTTAAAGCATGCCCTAGTGACGTGTATTGTCTTTGATGGAAAAACTGCAACAGGGGTTCAATGTGACATAGGCGGCCAGACTAAGATTTTTAGTGCGCAACGGGAAGTTGTTCTCTGCGCTGGTTCCATAGGTTCACCGCAGTTATTGCAGGTGTCTGGCGTTGGCCCACGAGAAACCTTAGCAGCGGCTGGTATAGACCTGGTCCATGAATTACCTGGGGTTGGAGAGAATCTGCAAGATCACTTGGAGTTTAATTTTCAATATCGCTGTAAACAGCCTATTACCCTTAATAGTGAGTTAGGCTTATTTAAAAAGGCCCTAATTGGTGCGAGATGGTTGTTGTTTAAAACAGGTTTAGGGCGTACTAATCATTTTGAATCATGCGCCTTTATTCGTTCTAAAGCCGGTGTCCAATGGCCTGACATACAGTATCATTTCTTGCCGGGAGCTATTAGTTACGATGGCACCGTTGCCGTTAAAGAGCACGGATTTCAAGTGCATGTGGGACACAACAAACCGACTAGTAGAGGTCATGTGCGGGTGAGTTCGGGGGATATTAAACAGCATCCTGAGATACAATTTAACTATTTAGCAACAGAAAAGGACAAGCAAGGCTTTCGCGACTGCGTGCATCTAACCAGAGAAGTCATGCGCCAACCTGCAATGGACACTTTTCGTGGCGAGGTTATCCAACCAACAGACGACGTACAAAGCGATGAGCAGATCGATGCCTTTATCCGAGAGGCCGTTGATAGCGCCTACCACCCTTCTTGTACATGTAAAATGGGCATTGATGCTATGGCGGTTGTAGACCCAGAGCTTAGAGTGCATGGGCTCTCAAATATTAGGATTATCGACTCTTCGATATTTCCTACTATTCCCAATGGTAATTTAAATGCACCCACCATGATGGTGGCAGAACGGGGCGCCGATTTAATCAAAGGCAATGTTCAACAGCCTGCAGCAATGGCCGTCTACACGAACAAAGACTGGCAAAAATGGCAAAAATAAGACCCCGCTTAACACTCGTCCAACAAAGGCTCTGTGGTTGATGGCTGTAGCAACTGCAACAACTAAAATCGACCCAATCCTCACCACAGGTGCTGAGGATCTTACTGGCCCATTGGCCGAGACCGTCCAAACCGCCAGTCATCTCATATGGGACATCGTTGCCGCCAATCTCCCAAGAGATCTGCATTGGCAGTTTGTTCTTGTAACCTTGGTCATCGCTTTGTCTATCTGGCTCATTAGAGATGGGCACGGATCAAGGGATGCTGACGGGCGAGAACGAAAAGCTCATTTACTGCAATTTTTACTCCCTAAAGATATTTATACCCATATCTCCGCTCGAGTAGATATCTGGTTATGGGTGACCGAGCGCATATTGCGCCCATTGTGGGTCGTTGGCCTGCTGGCGACAGTAGGCGCCAGTACAGAGTCTGCTGTCATTGATTTTCTGCAATGGACATTAGGTGCAACGCCTGCAATAGCCGTTAACTACTGGTGGATGTTGCTGTACAGCTTAGTGACCTTACTATGCTACGATTTTATCTTCTTTCTGATTCACTACACCATGCATAGGGTGCCAGCCCTCTGGGCTCTGCATAAGATTCATCACTCGGCGGAGGTGCTAACACCTCTGACTCGATATCGAGAGCATTTTTTAGCGGGTCCCATTTGGGCGGCGGGTGGCGCGTTTAGTTATGGCTTCGTCGGAGGGTTCTTTGCATGGTTATTTAACGGCGGAATTGTTGCCGCAACACTCTTTAATATTGGTTTCTTCGCTCTCGTATTTGGCTTTAATGGGTCGTTTCGGCACTATCATGTCCAATTTAATTATCCTCGCTGGCTTTCTTTATGGTTGCATAGCCCGGCAATGCATCATGTTCATCACAGCTATCTACAACAGCATTGGGATAAGAACTTCGCCGCCGTAACCAGCATTTGGGATAGATTGTTTGGGACCCTTTACGTGCCTGTAAAAGATGAGCATACACCTTGGGGTATTGGCCCAAATACGCAGTCAGAGTATCGTACATACTGGCAAAATACTGTTGGGCCCTTTCGGGACTGGTACACGATGTTGCGCGGTGAGAAATCGCCACAAGCCGGCGCTAACAAAAATGTAGACTAGGGCCTCATGGTGGATAAATAAAAGAGTCTCCCATTAGGAGGCATGTTCGCATGGAGACGACCTAGAACAATTGACTTAACCTATCTCTTAATGATTCCACCAAGCTCGATCTGAAAATGAACGTAAGTCCATTTCATGGGTCCATACAGATCTATGTTGTTGATGGATGTGATAGTAGGTATCCGCAATTCGCGCAGGCAACATTAATCCGTCATGCTCCATACCTTTTGATTCCCTAAGAGCCTGAAATTTTTCTTCACCCAGCATCTTACCTAGTGTGTCAGGTGCATCTACTGCTCCATCAAGGACTATATGCGCAACATGAATCCCTTTGGGCGCGAACTCAGCATTGAGCGATTGGCATAACATACGTCGACCACCCATTGCAGCGCCATGAGAATGTTGCCCAGCATTACCTCGAACAGCGGACGTAGCCGAGGTTACTAAAATAGTACCTCGCCCTCTTTTCTCCATTAGGGGAGTAACCGCAGATGCTGTTCGGAATAAAGCAAAAGTAGCCATGCGCCAGCCAATTTCGAAAGCTTTATAACTGGTATTGGCCAAAGATCTGTCACCAATCTGGGCACCTAAATTAAACACGACAGCATCAATAGGGCCTATGTTAGATTCAACATCTGCGATGCACTCCTCTAAGCGGTCGGGCTCCACGACATTAAGCAAAAAACCTGAAGCCGAGCCACCATCGGCCTCGATCTGGGCCACCATTTTATGTAGGCCAACTTCATCGCTGCGACGACAAAGAACCGCATGGTAGCCCTCTTTTGCGAAACGTTTCGCTACATTGCCCCCAATCCCCGCTCCAGCACCTATTACTAAACAAACCGGCTTAATCAAATTCTGTCTCCCAATTACCTACTGATAACCTAAACCTATGGTGAGGCTAAGGCAGAACCTTCTGACACTACAGCACATATTTTTTTGCTTTTCCACCCAACAAATCAGCCATGGCAGATAAATAAAAAAGCCTCCCATTTAGGCGGCTTTTTCGTATGGAGACGACCTTATTTCAATAGACTCAATTACAAGCTGGCATCAACTTCCGTTACTTTAAAATTTATTGTCTTTGCCACAAAATCGACGATCCCAATTGCCAAGTTAAGGTTGCCATTGCTGGTAGGGTCAAAACCGTACAATTTAAATACCTTACCTTGTTTGACATACGCACCTTGTAAAGTCGCAGTGACAACATCTTCACCATTTTGAGTCCAAGCGAATCCTGTATATTCACCGCCCGTACCTAAACTCTGTTTGTCAGTAAAGACGTACGAAAGATATGCTCGCCCGTAGGGCCCTGCTTTTCCAGATGCCGATACCTCATAGGTTGTACCGCCATCTCTGGTGAACGTAGAGTCGATCTGAAAATTTGCGTCGAATGTCGTTTCGGTCAATACCATATCTTGGGCAGTCACATTTAAATGGAAGAGCGACATCAAAAGAGTTAAGGCTAGCGTAATTTTTTTCATAATTAATCCTTATTAGAGATATTTGTAAAAAAAAAGCCCTCTATAGTAGAGGGCTTTTAGGCTAAGGTATCTAATTAACTCGAATCATCAAATCATCTGAATGCTCTAGAACATCGAGTTTCATGTCAGCCAATCCATTATCATGAATATCGCTAATAGCTTTAACCTTGTTGGCAAAATCGGCGTAACTGTCATAACCACAGACGAAGTACCAAGCCTGTTCTTGCCCCCAGAAATGCTCCATCATGTTGCAACCACCAAAGGCAGTATCATATGCACCAAACAAAACTTGAGCGTTGGCTCTTTTCTCGTTATCAGTTAGGTAAGGGCCAAAGGTATAGGACGCCATAAGAACATAAGGCGTCATTTTAGTCAGATTTTTTTCAGTAACAGCAACTAAGTGGTCACTATGATCCCCGTAAAGCTGTCTAGATGCTCTAGCAGCTGGCTCGTTACTGTCATTGATCTCAGCAAATTGCTCCCAACTATCGAAAAAACAGTAGGAATAAAACGCGCGATCTCCACCAAACTGATGACGCAACAACCCACAAGCGTTGTATCCGCTTTTTTCGAGAGAATCAACATCCTTTTTTAGGCTATCTGCCATTCGGTCAGCATTTGATCCTGCAGGCATGGTGTAAGACGACAAATATGCAAAGTTATTCTCCTGCATCTTTGTCGCTGTCTCGCTTTCTTCGTGATGAGCACTTAAAGCAAAAAAGCTAGTGCTCAGTAATGACAATACAATAAGTATATTTTTCATAATTAATCCTCAAAGTCAGAAGCTTGTGTTTTGTGAACGCCACCATAACTAGCTGGAGAATAATGAGCGCTGCTTAATACCCAATTACCGCCCTCTTTAATCCAATTCATGGTCACCCTTGTTCTGTAATTACTCATTTTCCCATCGTTGCCGACCATACCTTCTGAGTAAAACCGCACATGCACCACATCATCCGTAATCGCAGTTGCCTCTGGGTAGTAATATTGCGTGATCGCATCACCACTCTTTTCCCAGCCCTCAATAGTTTGCTTGGTCAGTGGCTTGTGGAAACTGCCATCAGAATTAGTATCTAAGGTTCCTGCTTTACTAGACATAGCGATAACGGTTTTAAAGTCCCGAGTATTGCGTGCATCCATATAGGCTGATAAAGCCTTTAATACTGCAGACTCACTTACGGCCCCATGATTATCAGCAAAACCAAAAGTGCTAATACTCATAATGACTACCATAAATGTTAATTTTAACCTTCTCATTTATTACCCCTTATATTAAATATTAATAGAACGCACATAATTTAAGACGGCTAAATCTGTAACGTGTCTATAACACTAGCATGTCTATGCACACTTTGTGGATAATTCATATGTGACTAAAAGATAAATACACCTTTATACCGGAAAATCACTACGTTCTGCCTATTGGTTCACTGCAATGCCGTGATAGCAGCAACATTACCTAACCCCTTGCTTCTGATTTGACTCCCCGCCTTATCCAGCTATGATTAATAAACGAGCTAAAAAACCAAACCATGCAAGGGTATTATGGTGAAAGAAATAATGGCTACATGTAATGTATTGCTAGTGACCTTGCTGCTGACGGGGTGCACAACCCTGGGATCTTCATCAAAGACACAAAAAGACTGGTTATTTGCGCATATAGCAACAGAGGCCGAGATCCTCAACCAGACAACAATCGTAATGCCAGTGACGCAAGACATCATTGCTTTTACAAACAAACCTTATCTTAAGCATGCTGATTTGAGTGGGAAGCAATTTACATTATTATTGGGTGATTCCGAGACCGAAATTTTTAAAACTGGCCCCCGTAACGCTGTGTTGTCGTGGCTTGACGGAAAAAGCGTGCACGAAGTTAGAGTTGTGATAACTGGGGCAAGTGCGAAGGGTAAAAGTATTTTCTATACAACAGAGACTATGGCAAATATGGATGGGATTGTTACTGTGGCATCACCGCATCTATATCTTGACCGATATCATCGGAAGCATTCTGCAAATTATCCGAAATATCCTGATCAGAGGGACAGCTACTATTACATAAAGACCGAGTTCGACTTCAGACAAAGCACACACACCACAAAGTAACTTTCGTATTCATATTTAAAAAAAACCCCGGTAAGTCGATTACCGAGGCTTGAAGTTGACTAAATACCCAGACCGCCTGAATTCAATTCAGACCTTACCAAATGTTAATTTTTTGCTAGAAAATAACCATTCTGTGCTGCCATAAATAGACTTTCGTCGAGGTTGGCGCTAACAACTAAATCACCTGCCTCATTAAATACATATCTTTCAATAGTCCACCCGATAACATCAACCCCTTCATCATTTTTCTGAGAGGATTCATAAGAAGCATAGACTTCATTGCCTTCTGCGATAATCGGATTGAGTCTTAGTCTAGTCGCTCTTTTAGCCCAATTCTTGGGGTCCCATGTACTCATCCAATCAATAGTATTTGCCTTATCATTAGTATTGCGCTGTATCGCTCTATCCATAGAAACGGTCATTTTTGTATCATTTCGCATTAAAACAATCGTCACTTCTCCACCAAGTAGGCCTTGAAAAGGCAGGTCATCATCAGAACTCGCGAGAATCCCATTGACTGAAATCACTTTATCCCCAGCCTTAAGATGATCTATAGCCGGAGATCTCAACACCCTCTCTATCGTTTCACCGTCATCACTCATGCCAAAACCTAAACCGATATATCGTTCATTCCAAGCATAAAAATCATCTGCCAGCATGTTGATATAAGTCGCAGTGAATTCTTCGACAGTGCCTGTATCATAGACATCATAGAGCACCTTAATTTTGGCCCGGTTAGCATCAGCATCTGCAAAACTCAACGTGCTAATACTCATAATGATGACTATAAATGTTAATTTTAATTTACTCATTCGTTACTCCTTATATTACTTATTAATAGAACGCACATAATTTAAGACGACTAAATCACTAACGTATTTACAACACTAACATGTCTATCCATATTTTGTGGTTAATTCGCATAATAAGTGCATAGATAATCGAAATTTTGAATAGGTTGCTGAATACTATCTAGATAAATATAGTAATAATAACAACCACATAATAGCCACCCCTACTCACAAAAACCAAATATAGAGATGCTGCAGTTTCTTGAATCTAATTATACGGTGATGAATAGCCCCCTGATCAGCTACTTAAGGCATGCGCGGCTACCACGCTTATATCGACAGGCTTCGCGTTAAGTAATGGTAGAATCCAGATATAAACATTACACTGCCCCCATTAAAATCTCTTGCGCATACAGTGGCTGTCCACCCTAGTAGGATCCCAATGAAAAAGACCTTTATGTTAGAACATCCCAAAATCAAAGTGCCTCGCGTCGTAGACTCGGTAAAACATGACATCAGAAAGCACCTTAAAAAAGAGCGCAAAAACCCCCTACCTATTGGTGCTATATATTGGGGCTTCGATTGTAAGTTTGGGCAATCTGAAGAGACTGCTGTTGAGGTACACCTATCATCGCTAACGAAAAATATCGATGAGTTTGTTGAAAAGAACATTATGACCCTTTATGTGGAGATTACAGCGAAAGCCATTGAGCCCAGCAAAAAACCGACAGCAAAGGAGTCATAGTTATCGACAATAATGATATTTTGCGCCGCGTGCGTTATATTTTTGATTTTAGCGACCAGCTAATGCTTTCTATATTTAAGCTCGGAGGGCATCAAGGCAACAAGCCTGAGCTGGCTACTTGGTTGGC
>Ga0209815_1000603_pt1 | contig 26201 bp, 39 predicted proteins | sample CoawatmetaG00DNA_FD_187507 | JGI IMG/M metagenome (GOLD analysis project Ga0209815, IMG submission 187507) | Marine microbial communities from the West Antarctic Peninsula - Coastal water metaG002-DNA (SPAdes) (version 2) | ecosystem: Environmental > Aquatic > Marine > Coastal ...
ACTTTTATACGAACCAGACGCTTCAGATGCTAGTGACGATACTCCAAATGTAAAAGGAGCAGCAGGTAGTAAAAAAACTACACACGTTGCAGCCGTTACTACTGGAACAAATTACATCGCAGCTAACTAAGTTTATAAACCCATAAGGAGAGAATATGGAAAAAAAAGAAGAGAATACGGCAACATTGCCTGATGGAACAGAGGTACTTGAATCAGCAATGACTCAAGAACAGATTAATTCTATTAGGCATATAAAAAGTTTGAGAGATAAGGTCGCAAAACTAGAGTATGAAATAAACGAACTATTACCTAGTTTGCGTTTTTATGAAAATTCTTTTGTTGAGTCCGCTAAAGGATTAGCAGAAGAAGTTATGGATGATAAATCTGATAATACCAAAGGGGGTAAAAAATGATTGCAGATATAGTAATGTGGATAACCACTATAGTAACAATAAGCAGCTTAATAGCAGCTAGTACACCAACACCAAAAGACGATGTTTGGATTGGCAAACTATATAAATTTATAGATATTCTTGCTTTAAATGTCATGAAGGCAAAAGATAAGTAAATAGAATTTGTAAATTAACCCAAATAAAATCATGGATGCAGCAGTACAGCTTATTACTGAACTAGGTTTTCCTATTGCTGCTGCTCTAGGATTGGGTGCTTTTGTCTGGAAGCTTATTAATAGAATTATTGATGGCATGGAAGTGAAAGTAGATGTCTTAGACGAAAAGCTAGGGACAATTATTAATTCTATGGAAGGCAGACTAGGTGGCAAACTTGACAGTCAGCATGGTATTTTAGTAGCATTGATAGATAGGGTGCGTTCATTGGATAACGAAATCATAAGACAAGACACTATGATTAAGACAATTCTAGGCGTTCCGCAATTAATCAATATTGATAAAATAGCGAAGGCAGACAGAGATGACCAAAGGAAAGACTAACAAGGATAAGGAAGAAGCGGCAAAGGTAAGAATATTTGCTTTTCTAGTTTTTGCTTTTGGTATTATGATGGCCTTTATAATAGCTCAAAACGCTCAAGCAGATCAGATTACACATAAGTTTAAATCTCCTTCATTCAATGGAATGAATACCTCTAGTCATTATTTAACTATTGAAAACCAGGAATTTAATAGAAGAAAGACTATTAAAGACGAGATCAAGGCCGCCCTAGAAGAGGCTGAGAGAGACAAAGAAAACTCTACAGTTCAAAGGTTTTTAAGAAACTTTGAGAGTCGTGTATACGCTGAATTAAGCAGGCAGTTAATTGCTAATCTGTTTGGTGAAACACCGCAAACAAGTGGAACTATAACCTTAGAAGGTAATACAATAGTTTACAGTTCAGACGGAACATATCTAACTTTAACCATAACCGAAGCCGATGGAACAATTACCACTATCAAGATTCCTCTGGGTTCCTTTACTTTTTAGTATATCTAGCTGCTCAATCTTTGATCAGTATCAAGATACTATAGATCAAAGACACAAAGCAGGTGATGTAGTAAAGATAAGTGATCTTCAATCAAAAGAATTAAAAAATGTAAACATACCTGTTAGTAGGCCTATAGTAGCGGTATATCCAACATCATTCACAGATCAAACAGGACAACGTAAAAGTAATAGCTCGTTTGCTTTGTTCTCTACAGCTATAACTCAGTCTCCAAATGCACTATTAATAAGGGCCTTAAAACACGCAGGAGATGGCCAATTTTTTAGAGTGGTTGAAAGGATTGGCTTAGATAACTTAGTAAAAGAAAGACAGCTAATTAGATCGGCAAGAGAAAAGTTTGCAAAAGACGATGAAAGTAAAAACGTTCCACCCCTACTATTTGCAGGTGTCTTGCTAGAAGGTGCTGTAATAAGTTATGATAGTAACTTGACCACGGGTGGGATGGGTGCTAGGTATCTAGGAATAGGAACAAGCATTCAGTATAGAGAAGACAATATAACAGTTAGTCTTCGTATGGTATCAGTCGCAACTGGTGAAATACTTATAGAAGTATTAACACAAAAGACAGTTTTTAGTTACGGTAAATCAGAAGACGTATTCAGGTTTATTGAGGCAAATACAGAATTAGTTGAAATTGAGTTAGGTAACTCAAACAACGAATCAGCAACAATAGCGCTTATGAAAGCTATAGAGGCTGCCGTATTAGAAATTATAAATATCGGTTACGATAGGAGCTTTTGGAATGAACAAATTGAAATTAAAGAGCCTGATTGTGTTGATGATGACTGTATCACTTCAATCGGCAGATAACGAAATATTCGTAGATCAAAGCGGTGTGTCAGCTAATATAGATTTAGAACAGCTAGGCATATCAAACATTATTGCAGGTCTTGGTTCTTCAGCAGGAAGTCTTACAGCTTTTGATCTTGACGGAACAAGTATGACACTTGACGTTAATATGATTGGTGCGACCAATAAGTTCTTTGGTGATATTTGGGCAGATAGCTTTACTGGTGCATATAACTTTATAGGTTCTACCAACACCTTCACAATCCAGATAGATCCCAGCAATACTTACGGAGCAGACAGCTCTAACCAAAACGTAGCTGTTACAGGTACTGGTAATACTTTTACTTTAAATCAAGGGACATCTGCATTAGCAGCTACTTTAGATTTAGATTGGATCATTCAAGGATCTAATAACACTGTTGTTTCTAATATCAATATTGATAATGCTACTAACTATATGGATATAGATGGTAGTGATAATACAGTTAACTATACAGGCACAGGCGTATCTGCAAGTGCTGGTGGGTATTTTTGGCTAGATCACACAGGTGGTCAAAGAACATTTAACATTAAACAACTGAGTACCCAAGACAATGATTGGCTTAAGATTATTTCTGTTGGCGGCAATGCTTCTAGTTCCGTTTGCGTTATCCAAAACGATCAAGGAACCTCAATCGGCTGTTAGTATTGGTGGTATATCTGAGCTAAATGGCTCGGCACAAATAGTAAGAGATGAGCCACTAGACGCAGAATTAGAATTATCTATACAAAGCAACGATGAAGCTGTTACTACCAATGGTAGGATGGCAATCAAGTTTCTTGACGACTCAGTAGTAAGGCTTACAGAACACTCACAACTCTTAATAGATGAATATATCTATGATCCAGATCCAAGCAAATCTAAGATGGCTCTTACCTTTGGACTTGGTACAGCTAGGTTTATTACAGGCAATCTAAATCGTATAGATAAGAAAAACATTAGCTTACGAACCCCTACAGCTAATATAGCCATAAGAGGTACAGACTTTACAGCTACAGTAGATGAGCTAGGCCGCAGTCTTATAATACTTTTACCTGATGCCCTGGGATTATCTAGTGGTGAAATACTAGTAACTACTGCAATGGGTACAGTAACCTTAAACAAACCATTTCAAGCAACTACAGTATCTGTATTTGAATCAAGCCCTAGCAGTCCAGTGATCTTAGATTTAACCTTAGACATTATTGATAACATGCTTATTGTTAAACCACCTAAAGAAGATATGGAGATTAACCAAGAGGTATCAACTGTCTCTGAAAAAAACATCTTAGACTTTAATGATCTTGATATAGATTATTTAGCAGAAGACTATCTTGGGGACGATGAGCTTGAGTTTAACGAGTTAGACATCAATTGGTTAGATGTTAACTACTTAGAAGACCTGCTTAATATATTAGATGCGCTCGCTGTAGATGACGATAAAGATTCTTTAGCAGAAGCATCTGCCACCAATATAACAGGTACTTTGCTTGGTAGAGATGCAGAGACTCAGATAACAACTCTAATAACTGGCAATATTGTAAGCATGAGAAGGGCAGTAAATGACTATGCTAGATTAGACCTCAATGGAAGTGACAGCTATACTGTTATTATTATTCAAGATGGTGTTAGTAATGTTGTTAAAATTAACGGCGGAGGGGACTCGGTTATAACCATAACTCAAGGCGAATGAATAAGTTAATACTTCCGATTCTTGCAATACTATCCTTGCCATTAGTATTCCAATCAACACCTACAGAGATACTTAAATTAAAAATCTTTGATGCCTTTGTAACAACTCCAGAGCCTAGTGGTAATTTTGTAGTATTAAATATTGAAGAGGGAGATGTAGCTAGAGAAGGAGGTTGGCCTATACCAAGAAGAAGTCTTGCTCAAATACAAGTTGATCTTATTAACAAGGGAGCCATAGGAGTTGGCTGGGTTATAAGCTTTCCTCAAGCAGATAGGATGGGAGGCGATGAAGTCTTTGCACAAACCCTAGGCTACACTAATTCTGTATTAGCAATGTTTGAAAATCCAAACGGACAATACCCAAAAACTACAGGCACAGTTATTAAAGGAAAGAATCCTGGTGGCATACCCACTCAAGGAGTGGTTCAAAACATTAAGATACTACAAGAAAATTCATCTCAAGGAATTGCATCTGCTCCAGTAGATATAGATAACCTGGTTAGAAGAATACCTTTGTTATTAAAAACTCCAGATGGATATGTCCCTGCTTTTGGAACAGAAGTATTAAAAGCATTAACAGGAGCAAAAACTTACATTATCACTACAAATGATAATGGTATCCAAGAGATATCAGTCAGAGGAATACCACCAGTTAAAACAGATAGTCTTGGTCGTAAATGGATTAGCTGGGTAGACACACCACAAACTAATTTAAAAGACATGGACGTTGCAAATAAATTTGTTTTCATTGGAACAACGGCCAATGGAATTATGCCTCAAGTGGCAACTCCAGTTGGATTATTAGAACCTCATAAGATTCAAGCTGCATTATCTGAGTCAATTCTTATAGAAAACTCTCCACGTATTCCAGACTTTGCTCTAGCGTTGGAAATTTTAATTTTTACAATTTTCGTGTCATTGACATGGTTTGTGATTAACTATCTAGGTATAACTAAGGGCGTAAGCATAGCTATTATTTTACTCTTCACTACGGCGCTCTCAGGAGTTTTTAGCATCCAAAAGGGCCTTTTAATAGACTTTTCATGGACTTTCATCTCACAATTCATAACTGGAGCTATTGCCTTCTATTTAAACTTTAGAAAGCAGTTTAAATTGCGTCAACAGATCAAAAAACAATTTGAACATTACTTAGACCCAAGACAAGTTAAGAGATTACAAGACAATCCAGAGCTACTAAAACTTGGTGGCGAGAAAAGATACGCTACATTTTTATTTACAGATGTCAGAGGCTTCACTAGTCTTTCAGAAAAACTACAACCAGAAGAAGTTACTGAGATTATGAATAAGGCATTAACAGTACAAGTAGAATGTGTGCAAAGAAATGGAGGCATGGTAGATAAATTTATAGGAGATGCTTGTATGGCAATTTTTAATGCTCCCATGGATTTAGAAGACCATGAAAACAAAGCAGTAAAGACTGCTATTGAAATGCAAGAAGCAATAAAAGAACTTAACAAAGAACTATCCCATGAAATAGCAATTGGAGTAGGGGTAAATACTGGCGAAGCAGTTATCGGCAATATGGGTTCAAGCACTAGATTTGATTATTCTGCTATAGGAGATGCAGTTAATACAGCAGCTAGGTTAGAGTCTGCAACCAAAGAAGCAGGAGTGGATATATTAATTGGCGAAAATACTGCCCAAAGTGTTAATTATAAGTTAAAATCTTTAAAGGCAATGAAAGTTAAAGGTAAGGCAAAAGCTTTAAAGATATATACAATAGAATAATATGAAAAGAGATTATAAAAAAGAATACAAGAATTTTCACAGCAAGCCTGAAGAAAAAAAGAATAGAGCTATGAGAAATGCAGCTAGAGCAATCATGAAAAAACTTGGCAAAGCATTTACTGGTGATAACAAAGATGTTGCACACAAAGACGATAACCCAAAAAATAATAAAAAATCTAATTTAAAAATGCAGAGCAAGTCTGCAAATCGTTCAAGAAAGTGAGATTTATGGCAACAACCAAAGAAGCTATTACAAAAATTGAAACGCACGAAAAAGAATGTTCTATCAGGTACGCTAATATAGAAAAAAGATTAGAAGATGGCTCAAGGCGTTTTGACAAGCTAGAGAATATGATTTGGGCAGTATATCCATTCATACTTGTTTCTTTAGTGCTATCTAGGTTTGTCTAGTGAGTAAAGTTTTACTGGGTGTTGTTGGAGTTCTTTTTCTAGCCTGTATTGGACTTTGGTATCAAAACTCAAGTCTACAAGCATTAAACCAAGCGTTTGAACTTAGAAATCAAGAACAGAAGTTAGCTATAGAGTCATTACAAAATGATTTCACAATACAAACACAAGGTTTATTGGCTATACAATCGAGAAATCAAGAAATAGAGCAAGAAATGTCAAGGTACCTTGACATATTCAAAAGGCATAACTTAACTAAATTAGCCATAGCAAAGCCCGGACTTATAGAACCAAGAGTAAATAAAGGAACCAAAGATGTATTTGATAGCATTGAAGAAGATAGTCGTAACATCGACAGTCTTGATAATGGCTTGCAGTTGCAGCCTAATACCTAGTAGAGAGGTAGAAATAATTACGAAGCCTATAGTAAGGACTATAGTGCAACCAATATTGCCAAGGGAGATAGATTTAAAGGACCCTTATTGGTATGTAGTTTCTGAAAAAAACATAGATGAGTTTTTAGTAAAGATAGAAAAAGAACATGGAGACATTGTTTTTTTAGCTATGTCTGTTCCTGACTATGAACTTATGGCTTACAACATGCAGGAATTAAAGAGGTATATAAATGAGCTTAAAGAAGTTGTTGTCTATTATAGAAATGTTACTACCAAAAAAGAGGAATAAAATAATGAAAATATCAGAAAAAGGTTTAGATTTAATTAAGTTTTACGAAGGTTGCGAATACAACGCATACAAATGTGCAGCTGGTGTTTTAACAATAGGTTACGGACATACCAAAGGTGTTAAAGAAGGAGACCTAATAACTCAACAAGAAGCTGATGCTTTATTGCTACACGAGATGGATGAATACGAAGGCTACATTAATAATATGGTTACTGTTGATTTAGAACAAAATCAGTTCGATGCTCTTGTTTCATGGGTTTTTAATTTAGGCTCCTCGAACCTATCCTCCAGCACTCTTTTGAAAAAAATAAATAACAAAGAATTTGATGCTGTTCCTGAACAAATAAAGCGTTGGAATAAAGCAGGTGGAAAGGTTCTTGATGGGTTAATTAAAAGAAGAAATAGCGAAGCCTTGTTGTTTGAAGGCAAAGAATGGGGTAAAGTTTGAAAGACATGCTAGTTTGTGGATATTCACGAAATATCTCCTCTCTCTCTTCAAACACATGTCATGGAGGGTCAACAGCCTTTTATGTGCATAGCAGTTGGCTCTCCACCTAATGCTTGATTTAGAACAAATAAAGTCTTTTGATGTCTTATCTAAGGATGAGCAGATAGAAGCACTTAAACTTATGCAGAGATGGAAGAATCTTAATGCTAGAGAAAGATGTAGAGATGACTTTTTAGAATTTGTTAAGTTTCATTGGGAAGGCTTTATTATGGGTAGACACCATAAGATATTAGCTGAAAAACTAAACCGTATAGCACAAGGCAAATGTAAAAGACTTATGGTTATGTTGCCACCTAGACACTCTAAATCAGAATTTGCATCAACCTATTTTCCTGCATGGATGATGGGACTAAATCCAAGTTTAAAAATTATACAAGCAACCCACACGGCAGAATTAGCAGTAAGATTTGGTCGTAGAGTTCGTAACATTATTGATAGCGAAGAATACCAAACGGTTTTTCCTGATATAAGCCTATCGGGAGATAACAAATCAGCAGGTCGTTGGACCACTGACGATGGTGGTGAAGCTTTCTATTCAGGAGTAGGTGGTGCTATTACAGGTCGTGGTGCTGATTTACTTATCATTGATGACCCACATTCAGAACAAGATGCTATGTCACCTACTGCTATGGATGCAGCTTGGGAATGGTATACATCAGGACCTAGGCAGCGTTTACAGCCCGGTGGAACTATAGTTCTTGTTATGACTCGTTGGAGTACAAAAGACTTAGCAGGTAGGCTATTAAAAAGACAATCAGAAACACATGCTGACCAGTGGGAAGTCGTAGAATTTCCTGCAATTATGCCTGACACTGATGAGCCTTTATGGGGTGAGTTCTGGAAGAAAGAAGAACTATTATCAGTAAAAGCATCATTACCAATATCAAAATGGAACGCACAGTGGTTGCAAAATCCTACAGCGGAAAGTGGCTCTATTGTCAAAAGAGACTGGTGGCAGATATGGGAAAAAGAAGGAATACCAAAGTGTGAGTGTATTATCCAAAGTTACGATACAGCTTTTAGCGCAAAAGAAACTGCCGACTATTCTGCAATAACTACATGGGGAATCTTTGACCCTGAAGATGGTGGTGAAAATGCTGTCATTTTATTAGATGCAAGTAGACATAGAGTTGATTTTCCTGAGCTAAAAAAATTAGCCTTAGAAGAGTATAAATACTGGGAGCCTGATATTGTCTTGATTGAAGCAAAAGCAAGTGGAACACCACTAACGCAAGAGTTAAGAAAGATAGGTATACCCGTACAGTCTTACTCTCCAAGTAGAGGACAGGACAAGGTGGCAAGAATGAACTCTATTGCACCTATGTTTGAAAGTGGTATGGTATATGCAACAGAAGACGCTTTTGCAGAAGAGGTTATAGAAGAATTAGCAGCTTTTCCATTTGGTGAACACGATGACTTTTGTGATTCATCTACTATGGCTTTGATGCGAATTAGACAAGGTGGGTTGATTGAATTGAAGAATGATTACGAGGATGAAGTGTCATTTGACAGAAAGGCATTAACATATTATTAATTTTATGGATATAATAGAAAACTATGGCAATAGATAGACAACTAGGTACTGAAAACAATCCTGACATAATAGACCAAACTAAGTCTGTTGATGTTGGCGTGGATGAATTTAATATAGAAGCTCCGGAGCAAACCTTTGATGAATCAATGATTGATTCTATGGAAATTAACATTGGAGATGATGTTATTAGTTTTGATGAGCCAATGGAAGAACCACAAGAAGAGATACCATTTGATGCCAATTTGGTTGATTACATAGACGAATCAGTTTTAGGTAGCATCTCATCACAGCTTATTAATGCTGTAGAAAACGATAAAGAATCAAGAAAAGAATGGGAAAAAACATACACTGACGGTCTGAAATACTTAGGAATGAGGTTTGACGAGCAGAGAAGTACACCTTTTGAAGGCTCTAGTGGTGTCATACATCCTATACTCGCAGAAGCAGTTACTCAGTTCCAAGCACAAGCCTATAAAGAACTTTTACCGTCACAAGGACCTGTAAAAACACAGATTATTGGTCAGAGAGACATGAACACAGAAATGCAAGCTCAAAGAGTTTGTGAGTTTATGAACTACTACATCATGAACGAAATGCCTGAATATGACCCCGATTTAGACCAATTATTGTTCTATCTACCATTGTCAGGTAGTGCATTTAAGAAAGTTTATTACGATGCAGCAAAAAACAGACCTGTATCAAAATTTATACCTGCTGAAGATATATTGGTTCCTTACGAGGCAACTGACCTATTAGGAGCAGAGAGAGTGACGCATATAGTGTCAATGAGCAGTAATGAGGTTAGGAAATTACAGCTTACTGGTTTCTATGCTGATGTAGAGTTACAAGACAACGAAACTATTGTTCGTGACAATATATCTAAAGAAATAGACAAAATACAGGGTGTAGAGCCTGATTACACAGGTGACGAGCAGAGAAAATTGTATGAAATACATACAGTTGCAGAAATAGAAGGCTTTGAAGATTTAGATGATGAGGGCGAACCAACAGGTTTAAAAATACCTTATATCATCACAATAGACGATTCTTCACAGAAAATACTCTCTATTAGAAGAAACTATGAGCCTGAAGACCCATTAAGAAACAAGATAAATTACTTTGTACAATACAAGTTTTTACCGGGATTAGGCTTCTATGGATTAGGTTTATCACACATGATTGGTGGCTTATCCAAGGCATCTACATCTATATTAAGACAATTAATCGATGCAGGTACTTTAAGCAACTTACCAGCAGGTTTTAAAGCTAGAGGCATAAGAATTAGAGATGAAGCCTCACCACTACAGCCGGGTGAATTTAGAGATGTTGATGCTCCCGGTGGTGCATTAAAAGATTCTTTAATGCCATTACCGTATAAAGAGCCAAGTAGTGTTTTATTCAGCTTGCTTGGATTATTAGTTGAATCAGGCAAAAGATTTGCATCTATAGCTGATATGAATATTGGCGACAGCAATGCAGCTATGCCAGTAGGAACAACAGTAGCCTTATTAGAAAAAGGCACAAAGGTAATGAGTGCTATTCATAAAAGATTGCACTATGCACAAAAAAATGAATTTAAAATATTAGCAAGAGTATTCCAAGAGTTCCTACCTCCTGTATATCCATACGAGACAGGTTCTGGTGCTAAAGAAGTAAAGATTGAAGATTTTGACAGAAAGGTTGATGTAATACCTGTATCTGACCCAAACATCTTCTCTATGAGCCAAAGAGTTATTATGGCTCAAGAGCTATTAACAATGGTGCAATCTAATCCTGAACTACATGGACCACAAGGTATTTATGAAGCATACAGAAGAATGTATGCAGCTTTAGGTGTAGATAACATTGAAACATTACTAATGCCACCAGCTGACAATACTCCAAAACCAATAGATGTAGGTACGGAAAACAGTGGATTATTACAAGGTCTTCCTGCACAAGCTTTTGCTGAACAGAACCATGAAGCACATGTAGAGGCACATAAAACATTGTTTTTAACACAGGCTGTACAAATGAATCCACAACTGCAATCTATAATAATTGCACACTGTATGCAGCATTTACAATTTATTGCTAGTAAAAGGGCAGAACAAGAAATACCACCTGAAGTGCAACAACAGATACAAGAATCTAATCAACAGTTGCAACAGTTGCCTCCACAAGAACAACAAGCATTACAACAGCAGATACAGAGCATTATAGAAACTTTCAGCTCTCCAATACTGGCTGAATTATCACAAGAATTTTTATCTTCGGTTCAACCTCCACAACAACAAGACCCTCTAGTAGCTATAAGAGAACAGGAACTAGGCTTGCGTGATAAAGAGATTGATATGAAGGATAAACAATTTATGGCTAAAGAAGAACAAGATGCCATGGAAAGAGGAACTGAGCTTCAACTACAGCAACAAAAAGCTGACCAACAAGCCATGATTGGCAATGAGAAAAATGACATTGCTAAACAAAGACTGGCACAACAAGCTGAGTTAAAATTAATAGACCTACAAGCGAGGATGAACAAATGACAAGTTCAATAAACGAAAAAAGAATAGAAAATATAAAAATACAGAAATCTGAAGAAAAGATAGCTGAACTAAGAATCCAAAATGCTGAAACCATGCTAGAAAAAATACTAGAAATATCACCTGAAGAAATGGAAGAAGTAGTTAAGGTAAAAAAAGAGAAAGAAAAAGTGGTCAAAAAAAAGACCGTAGATAAGAAGGTTACACCTGAAAAAGCTACAAGTAAAAAAACTAAAACAAAAAAAACTAAATAGGAGAAAACAATGAAAGCAAAAACTTCCATAAAGATAAAAGGACAAGGAAGCATACCTTTATCACAACCAAAGAAAGTTACAGTGGATGCACCACATAAACCGGGTTATGGCAAAGGAGTGAGCAGAGGCAAAGGAGCTGCTCTTCGAGGAAATAAATTTAACGGCATATTCTAAATTATGGATAAATATGATTTTATTCATGTGGTCCGTAGAGATTTAGATGAAAGGTTAGAACAAATAAGAGATATCTTAATGTCTAATGGCATTGCAGATATGGAAAAATATCAATTTTTAATGGGAGAAATTTCTGCATTATCCTATATTCATGATAAGATAAAAGAACACTTACATGAAAAAGGAGAGATTGATGAAAAGTGAAAAGAAGAAAGATATTGAGATAGAGCAAGAAGATACTATTAATTTAGATAAAGCTTTTGTTGAAGAAGACACTAGAGTTTTAGACCCTAGCCTTTTAGACAAAAACATTCTTGAAAGGATGCCTCAACCAACAGGTTGGCGTTTATTGGTATTGCCTTACAAAGGTAAGGGAGTATCAGAAGGTGGAATCCAATTAGTAAAGGAAACCATTGATAGAGAAACCCTAGCAACTGTTGTTGCCTATGTTGTAGCCATGGGTCCTGACTGCTATAAAGACAAAAAAAGATTTGAGTCTCCGTGGTGTGAAAAAGGAAGATGGATATTAATCGGTAGATATGCAGGTTCTAGGTTTAGGTTAGCTGATGAAAGCGAAGTTAGAATTATAAATGATGACGAAGTCATAGCTACTATTTTAAACCCTGACGATATTGTTTCAGTATAAGGAGTATTTATATGGAAGAAATTAATAAAGAAAATCAGGTTCAAGTAGAAGAGGAACTTATTATAGATGTAGTAGATACACCTATGGAAGATGGTAACTCCGAAACAGTCGTAACCAACTCAGGTGGTGATGATGAACTAGATAAATACACTAAAGGTGTATCAAAAAGAATAAACAAGTTAAATGACAAAATAAGGGAAGCTGAGATTAGAGCAAGCGAAGCTGAACATAAGTACAATCATTTATCTACTGAGTATTCAGCAGTAAAAAACAGAGCTAGTGTCCTAGACAAAAGTTATACTGAAGAATATGAAAACAGAGTAAAATCTCAAAGACAACAAGCAGAAGACTTATATAGAAAAGCAAGGGAGACCAATGACCCTGACTTAGAAGTAAAAAGCGTTGAGTTGTTGAATAAAGTATCTTTAGAAGAGGAAAGAGTAAGATTGGCTAAAGTTCAGTTGCAACAGCAACAAGAACAAACTTTCCAAAGCCAACCTCAACAAAGAGTGCAAAATACACAACAGCAAGTAAACACTGCACCTAAGCCTGATACTAAAGCAGTTGAATGGCAACAAGGTAATGACTGGTTCCAGAAGGATAGAGTCAAAACATATACTGCAATGGGTATTCACGAGGACCTAATAAACGAAGGTTTTGATGGTGCTGATAATGAGTATTACGAAGAATTGGACAAAAGAATGACAAAGGTTTATCCTGACTTAAGGAAACAACCTGAAGGCGTTTCAAAAGATGCTAACTCATCTGTGCAAAGAGTTGCATCTGCTTCCACTGGAAGCCGTCAAGGAACACAAGTTAAGAGAAGCGGTATTAAGATTAATTCTAACCATGCTTCAGTGAAAAGTAACCTGAAGCCGTACGGGATGACGCAACAAGAGTGGCTGAAACGAGTAGGTAAAGAAATAGTGAAAATTGAAGGAGCAAAATAATGGATTTAGATGCAATTGAAAATGTAACACGCGAATCTCGTGACGAAGAGCAACACGATAAAAAAGCTAGAAGAAAACCATGGCAGCCTGCAAGGATGCTTGAAACTCCAACCCCACCCGAAGGTTATCAATACCGATGGATAAGGTCAGAGTATGTAGGAATCGAAGACAGAAACAATGTTTCTGCTAGAATGAGAGAAGGATGGGAATTTGTCCGTGAGGACGAGATACCTGATTTCCCTTTACCTACTATTGAGCATGGAAGACACGCAGGAGTCATATCAGTAGGTGGATTGATATTAGCAAAAATACCCTTAGAAACTGTAGCCGAAAGAAATGAACATTATAAAAATCGAAATGTGCAACAGAACGATGCACTAGACAATACAATGTTTAATGAATTGGATGGCAACAATAGATATGTTAAGTATAATTCTGATAGACAATCTAAAGTATCATTTGGTAAAAAAAGGTAGATAAATTATGGCGAATAAAGACGCTTCATTTGGTCTAAAGCCTGTAAGAATGATGGGTGGCTCACCCTATTCAGGCGGACAAAGCCGTTATAGAATTGCTGCTAACTACGGAACTAGCATTTTTCAAGGAGACTTGGTTATGCAGGTAACTGGCGGTGGTGTAGAAATACACGCTGACGGTGGAACTGTTCCAATAGTTGGTGTATTCAACGGTTGTATGTTCACGGACCCAACAACAAAAGAGCAAAAATTTAGTAATTATTACCCTGCAAGCACGAACGCTTCAGACTTAATTGCTTTTATACACGATGACCCTAATACGGTCTTCGAAATTCAAGCTGACGCTACTTTCCCAGTAGCTGATTTACTTGGTAACTTTGACATAGTCTATACAAATGCAGGAAGCACCTTTACAGGTATTTCAGGAGCAGAGTTAGATGTCACAACAGGTGCAACTACAGCAGGTTTGCCGCTAAAAGCTATTGACATAAGTCAAGACCCTGATAATTCAGATGTCGCTTCAGCAAACACTAATGTTTTATGCGTAATTCAAAATCACATCTGCGGTCAAAAAGGCGCAGGTTTAGCATAAGGAGTAATTAGATGGCTATAAGTAGGTCGCAATTAGCGAAAGAATTAGAACCCGGTCTAAATGCACTTTTTGGACTTGAATATGATGAGAACAAAGAAGAATACAAAGAACTTTACTCTATAGAAGACTCTGAAAGAGCTTTTGAAGAAGAAGTATTAGTAGTCGGATTTGGTGCAGCTCCTGTCAAAGAAGAAGGTGCAGGCGTTAGCTTTGATAACGCTTCAGAAGGTTATACTGCAAGATATACACACGAAACTGTGGCTCTTGCTTTCTCACTAACTGAAGAAGCAATTGAAGATAACCTGTATGACCAATTAGGTAGAAGATATACAAAAGCATTGGCTCGTTCAATGCAACATACCAAAGAAGTAAAAGGAGCCAATGTATTAAATAATGCATTTAACTCTAGTTTTGCTATTGGAGACGGACAGCAATTGATTTCCACAGCTCACCCTTTAGCGGGTGGTGGAACAGCGCGTAACAGAGCTGCAACAATGGCTGACTTGAATGAAACTTCTCTTGAAGATAATATAATCGATATATCAACATTTGTTGACGACAGAAATCTAACTATTGCAGTTAGACCTGATAAATTAATCGTTCCACCACAATTAACTTTTGTGGCTGATAGACTTTTAAACACAACAGGTAGAGTTGGCACATCAGATAATGATATTAACTCGATTAAGAATCAATCTTCAATGCCTAACGGTTTCTCAGTAAATCATTATCTAAATGACCCGGATGCATATTTCATTATGACATCGGTTAATTCAGATGGTGAAGGACTAAAAATGTTCAATAGAACAGGAATGGAAACTACAATGGAACCTGAATTTTCAACAGGTAACATTAGGTATAGAGCTAGAGAAAGATACTCATTTGGTGTCTCTAACTGGCGTGGAGTGTTTGGTTCCCAAGGAGCTTAACGGTTCTTCAAACCAACTAAGGGAGCTTCGGCTCCCTTTTTTTTTGCCTAAAAGTAATATACAATTATATGACTAGGATTAATTAACTTGTTTTATCAACTGACCTAGCAGACAAGCCAAGATGATAAGACTTATTTCCTTAGGAGGAAATTATGGCAAATTCAACATTCAGCGGTCCAGTCAGGTCCGAAAACGGTTTTGAACAAATTACAGTAGACGCATCATCAGGTGCAATTACAACTAATTTTGATATAGATGCAAGTGGAAACATTACTGACGTAGGTTCAATCGCATCTGATGGTGCTATTTCTACTACAAGTACCGTATTAGGTAAGAAAGTAATTAATACAACTTTTAATGCTAGTGCTGCTAAATCAGAAGCTATAACAGCAGCTCAATCAGGAACTTTGTTTTTAATTGACGGAACAAATAATAATGTAATCACTTTACCTACTGTATCTACAGCAAATGTAGGAGTTCATTATGAATTTCAACTAACTGTAGCTGTAGCTAGTGATAAAACTACTACTATCGTGCTTCCAGGTTCTGCTGTATCAGCTTTCCAAGCAATGCTTTCTTTGGTTGCTGGAACAGCAGCTAACGCAGTAAGTGATGTAGCAGGAGATACCTTGACGCTAGTAAACTCAACCGTTCTAAACGCTAGAGTTTCTATGACTTGTGTATCAGATGATGGAACTAACTCCAAGTGGATGACTACTGCTCTATCAACACCAATCGCTACAGTAACTTAATAGGGAGTAAATTATGTCAGGATATTCAGATGTAAAGGCAGTTACTATAACTGCAGATACAGTAGCCTTAGATGCAGATGGAATATCAGTAGCAGCATCAGTTGGAAATAACGCAGCACTTACTATAGGTGGTGCGTTAGCTTCAGGTGGTGCAGTTGCACTCAGTCATGGAAGGATTGTAACGATTCTTTCTGCTGGTAATGATGCAGCTAAATCATTCACTGTTGTAGGTACTGATATTAATGGAGACTCTCAAACAGAATCCATTACAGGTGCTAATGCAGGTACAGCTACTGGAGCTGTGTTCTTTTTAAGTATTGCTTCAATAACTGCTGTGGGTAACCCAGCAGGTAATGTCTCAGCAGGAGTTAATGCTTCAGCAGCAGATGTTATTTTTTCAGGCAGAAGCAGACTAAAGGGCATTTACTTAACTAGTACAGCTACGGCAGGTACTGTAGATTTCCTAAATACCTCTCCTAGTGGAACAAGTATTATGGGATTAAGTTCTGTTGGTGATGCCGATGCTACTAGAGATGTGGTTATACCCGAAGAAGGTGTTTTATTTACTGATGGTATTTTTATTGAATACACAGTATCAACATTCTTAACCATGACAGTGTTTCATGCGTAATGGTTGTAAAAAAGAAAGCCATACCGAAAACAACAGGTAAAGGCGGAAATTACCGTTCCACTAAAAGTGGAGCGGGAATGACTAAAAAAGGAGTTGCTGCGTATAAACGCAAGAACCCCGGTAGTAAGTTACAAACAGCAGTAACAGGTAAGGTAAAGAAAGGTAGCAAGGCAGCAAACAGACGAAAGTCTTATTGTGCAAGGTCTTTAGGACAACTAAAGAAAAGCTCTGCTAAAACTAGAAATGACCCTAATTCAAGAATTAGGCAAGCAAGAAAAAGGTGGAAATGCTAATGGCTAAAAAAGGATTGTACGCAAATATAAACGCTAGAAAAAAGAAAGGAATCAGTAGACCTAAAAGCAAATCTACTATTACTGCTAAAGCATTTAAAAACATGAAAGCAGGATTTCCCAAAAAGAAAAAGTGATTAGCCAAGAGTTAATTAAAGAAGAAATAAGAGATTGGTCAAAAGAAGTTTTAGAAACTGAAGAACCAGTTTGTCCTTTTGCCAAGAAAACTTGGGAAGCAGAAAGGGTAGACATTGTCTTATCAAACTGTATTTATTGGGAGGACCTAATAGATATTGGTAAAGACTTCCCCAAAGACAAACACGTTGTAATATATTGTGATACAAACATGGACATGGATATGTTTCATTTTGACAGTAGAATATCTATGTTAAATAGTTTTCTTAATCCATTAGACTTATGGGTTATGGGTTATCATCAGGACCATGAAGAGAAAGAAGTAGTAGCACAAGAACATTTTGAGCCACACTTTGAAGAAAGCTACAACATGTTGTTTATGCAAAGATTAGATGAATTAAATAAAGCATCTGAAAGATTGGAAAAAATAGGGTATTATAATAATTGGAATCAAGAAGATTTCCAAAAAATTCTAAATAGAAGGAGTAAATGATGGCAAAATCATTAAAAGGTTTAAAAAAATTAGTAGGTAGTTTGTCTAGTTCAGACAAGTCAGAAATTGCAAAATCAATGAAAAACAGCAAGGCTATGAAAATGGCAGGCGGTGGAGCTGTACCAAAATCAGGCATTGTAAAATTGTCTATGGGTGGCGGAGCTAAGTCAGGCGTTATGAAAAGAAATATGGGTGGACCAGCTAAGTCAGGTGTCATGAAAAGAAACATAGGCGGACCAGCTAAAGCAGGCGTTAAGAAAATGATGGGTGGCGGTAAAGCAGGCGTTAAGAAAATGATGGGTGGCGGTAAAGCAGGCGTTAAGAAGTTTGGTAGAGGCGGAAAGGCTAAGAAGTAAGCCATGGCAGTATCAGGCTCAAAAGATTTTGAATTAGATGTCGCTGATTATATTGAAGAGGCATTTGAAAGATGTGGCTTAGAGCTTAGAACAGCCTATGATTTAAAAACAGCAAGAAGAAGTTTAAATCTATTATTGGCTGAATGGGCAAATAGAGGTCTGAACCAATGGACAGTACAACAAAAGACTGTAACCATGGTTGCAGGTACGACATCTTACAATGTTGATACAGTCAACACTACAGCTGCTATTGATGTATTGGACGCTTTTATGCGACAAACAGTAAATGGTCAAAACGCAGACATACAAATGTCTAGGCTATCAAGAAGTGAATATTCTGCTATACCTAATAAATCCATAAAAGGAAAGCCACTACAATTTTTTATAGACAAGCAGTTGTCTCCAACTATAAGCGTTTACCCAGCTCCTGATGCAACATCAACCTATACAGTTGTTATGAATGTTTTAACAAGAATAGATGATGTAGATTCAGCAACAAACACATTAGATTTACCATTTAGGTTCTATCCATGTTTAGCAGCAGGTCTTGCGTATTACTTATCAGTTAAGAAAAGCCCTGAAAGAACAGGATTACTAAAACAAATATACGAGGAAGAATTCCAGAGAGCTTTAGAGGCAGACGAGGATAGAGCTTCTCTAAGAATTACACCCGATGTGGCTTCCTACAACATAGCATAATGTCTTTTGCGTCTAGTAAAAATGCATACGGATTATGCGATAGATGTGGTTTTAGATATGGTCTTATAGAACTTAAAAAGGAATGGAATGGTTTGAAAACATGTCCTGAGTGCTATGAAGCCAAACACCCACAACTAACGCCAAAAGCTAATAAAGCAGACAAACAAGCTGTTAGAGAGCCAAGAACTGATAACAGTGTTGTGCCAACAAACTTTACAGTTTATACAAACTTTGATTTAGGCATAATAGGTAAGAAACTAACAATACCCAATGCCATGACAACAACCCTTGGTACAGTTACAATAACAACATCATGAGTTTTACACTAACAACATTAAAGACAGCTATACAAGATTACTTAGAAAGTGACGAGACTACTTTTGTTAGTAACCTAAACAATATTATCTTGCAGGCTGAAGAAAGAATATTAAAGTCAGTACAGATACCTGACCAAAGAAAAAATGTTACAGGTAATGTAACTACTAATAATAGATTCCTAGGTACGCCAACAGACTTCTTGGCACCATTTTCTTTAGCAGTAATTAGTTCAGATAATTACGATTACTTAGACCTAAAACATAATTCTTTTATTAAAGAATTTGTATCAGACTCAGCAACAAGAGGTAAGCCTAGGTACTATGCAATATTTGACCAAGGTTCATTCGAGGTGGCTCCTGTACCTGATACAAGTTACACAATGGAATTACATTATTTAGCAAAGCCACAATCACTTACAACAGCAGCATCAGGTACGACATATCTGTCTACAGATGCACCTGATACTTTGCTATATGGTTGTCTACTAGAAGGTTCTGTGTTTTTAAAACTTGACCCAGCAGACATTGGTTTGTATGAGGCAAGGTTTAAAGAGAGTTTACTAAGATTGAAAAATTTAGGCGAAGGTAGAGATACTAGAGACGAAATGAGGTATGATTCACTAAGAACGAATGTAACATAAGTTTCAATTTAAGAGAGAGATATGGAACCTATCAAAGAATTAAAAGGTAAAACCGTTGCCATAGTAGGCATGGGTGCTAGTTGGTTTGATTACAATCTAGCAAAATCACACGGCTCAGACTTCGATGAAGTATGGGCAATCAACGCAGTTGGCACAGTAATATTTCACGATAGAGTATTTATGATGGACCCACCATCTAGGTTCTTAGATAGTGACGATGCAGGTGGTCAAACACAAGGTATGCGCGATTTACTAATTGACCACAACAAACCAATATATACATGCGAACTGGATAAAAGATGTAACAACCTACACCTATATCCAATTGATGAAATTCTAAGAGATATGGAGTGTTCCTATCTAAACAATACTGTAGCTTACGCAATAGCCTTTGCCTTATGGAATGAGGTGGCTGTTCTAAAGTTATTTGGTATAGACTTTAGTTATCAAGGTAATTTACATTTTGCAGAAGCAGGAAGAGGTTGCGTAGAGTTTTGGCTATCCAAAGGAATGATGACGGGCATGACTGTAGAAGTAGCAAATTCAAGTGCCTTACTGGACACAGCAGTACCTTTAGATGAAAAGCTTTATGGTTACCACAGGTTAGATGACCCATTAGTTCCTGTAGTAGAGAATGGAGTTATAACAACAAAAAAAGTTAGCGAGGGTGAAAAAAAAGAAATAACACCTAAGCCAACATTGATAGGAAGAAACGCAAAAATAAAAATAGGAGAACCTAATAAATGGTAATAAAGATTACACCTGATGGATTGCCTGAGTTGGGTATGGTAGAAATAGTCACAACACAGTTTGGTGGTCATCCTCCAGAGTTCTGGGCAGAGCAACTAACAGACAAAATAGTAGGCGTTTCAGACAACAATGAAGAACATATTAAAGCCCAAGCTAGAGCCTATAAAGATTTAATTTACCAAGTATGTTTGATATATATCAAAAATGCTTTAAAATCTTATAAGGCTACCTTAATTCAAGATTTATCTAAAGGGGGTAGTGAGGATTTAGCAAAAATAATTAAAGGTATTTAATATGGCAATAACATCTACTCTCACAACAAGCTTCAAAGTAGAGCTTTTGACAGGAACACATAACTTTACTAATAGTAGTGGCAACAGCTTTAAGTTGGCTTTATACACAAGTTCAGCAACTTTAGGAGCTACTACAACTGCATTTACTACAACAGGGCAAGCTAGTGGTACTAACTATAGTTCAGGTGGAGCTGCATTAACTAATGTAACGCCATCTGCCACAGGTACTACAGCAGTTACTGATTTTAATGACTTAACTTTCAGTACAGCTACAATTACAGCAAGAGGCTGTATGATTTATAACGACACTAATGGCGATAAATCAGTAGCAACAATTGACTTTGGTGGAGATAAAACTTCTACAGCAGGTGATTTTACTGTTGTATTTCCTGCGAAAGCAGCAGCAACAGCTATTATTAGAATAGCATAGAAGATGAAACATGCCATTTGCAAAGTTTCAGTTTAAAGCAGGAATAGATAAGGAGGGAACGGATTACACCAATGCGGGTGGATGGTTCGATGCTTCTCTTATTAGATTTCGTAAAGGTTTTGTTGAAAAAATTGGCGGTTGGACTAAACAAACTGCAACTCAATTTATAGGCACATGTAGAAAACTATTTGCATGGACTTCTTTAGAAGGCAATAAATATCTATTTATTGGCACTCATTTAAAAGCTACTGTGCTAGAAGGCACAACACTAAACGACATTACACCTATAAGAGCTACGACAACCAATGGTATTGTATTTGCAGCTACTAATGGTTCGGCAGTTATAACAGCTACAGATAATGCACACGGAGCAACTGTAAATGATTTTGTAACATTAGCTGGTGCAGTAAGTTTAGGTGGCACTATTACGGCTGCTGTTCTAAATAAAGAATATCAAGTCACTGGAGTTCCTAGTGCAAATACATTTACTTTCACAGCTACAGCTACAGCAAATGGTAGTGATACTGGCAATGGTGGTTCAGCTGCTGACGCAGCCTACCAATTAAGTGCAGGACTAGATGTATACATCCAATCAACCGGTTATGGTTCAGGTTTATGGGGAGAAGGAGGCTTTGGCTCCTCAACCTCTTTATCATTTACTAACCAATTAAGATTATGGTCTGCTGACAATTTTGGTGAAGATTTGATATTACATCCAAGAGGTGGCGGTATATTTTATTGGGATGAATCAGGCGGTACAACATCAAGAGCTGTAAACATTACATCATTATCAGGTGCTAACTTAGCACCAACAATTGGATTACAAACAATCGTAAGTGACACAGATAGGCATGTAATTGTCTTGGGTGCTGACCCTGTATCAGGCGGAGTAAGAACAGGAGTTATTGACCCAATGTTTGTTGCTTTCTCAGACCAAGAGAGTATTGCAGAGTGGCAACCAAAAACTGATAACACAGCAGGTTCTATTAGATTATCTTCAGGAAGTGAAATAATAGGTGGTATAAGGTCAAGACAGGAAACACTAATTTGGACTGACACTGCTTTATATAGTATGCAGTTTGTAGGACCACCATTAACCTTCTCTGTAAATCTAATTAACGAAGGTGTTGGTATGATTGGTCCTAATGCCTGTACCAATTCTCCTAATGGAATATTTTGGATGGCAGACGATGGATTCTATTTATACAATGGCTCAGTGAAAAAATTACCTTGTAGTGTATTAAGTTATGTACAGGAAGACCTAAATATAGGACAGGCATTTAAAGTATTTGGATTATTAAATAGTGAATTTAATGAAGTATGGTGGTTTTATCCAGCAGACAGTGATGGTACTGAAGAAATATCTCGTTATGTAATTTACAATTACGAAGAAGGTAGCTGGAGTATCGGTCAATTAGAAAGAACTGCTTGGGTTGATGAAGGAGTCTTTAACAGACCATTAGCTACTGCGGACAATTATATATACAACCAAGAAGATGGTGATGATGACGATGGATTACCAATGGACGGTGTTTTTGTAGAAAGCTCAGACTTTGATTTGCAAGAAGGTAATGACTTTGCATTTATAAGAAGAATTATTCCTGACATTAAATTTTATGGGACAAATGTTGATACAGGAGTACCGCAAATTAATATCTTGGTTAAAACAAGAAACTCTCCTAGTGAATCATTAACAACAAGAGTAACCAAAGATATTTCAAATAACACAGACCAGCTACATGTTAGAGCTAGAGGTAGGCAGGCTGTTATAAGATTGCAAAGCGATGACGATGCAGAAGTAGGAGTAAGGCTAGGATATAAGTGGAGGCTTGGATATACAAGGCTCGACATCCACCCTGACGGTAGAAGGTAATGGCTAAGTTATTACCTACTAGATTACCCATAGCATCAGATGAGGTTAATCCTGATGTGTTTAACAGGTTAATTAGAGTTTTAGAATTAAACTTAGGACAGTTTGACCCTAATAGAACACCACAGTTTAACGAGGCACAAATCGCTGAATTGAATTTTTTACAGGGTGATGTAATATGGAATACTAGTATTGGCGTATTACAAGTTTATGTAGGCAATTATTGGCTACAATTACATGAGCCAAATACTCCGAATGAAGGTTTAGAGGCAAAAGGTTTGGTTGGCATATTATCTGTGTCAACAGGTGGAAACATATCAGTCAAGATACCACCTGTAGTTACTGGTTATGGCATAGAGAAATATTATACATAGGAATTAGTTATGAAAGATTTAGAAAGACAAATGATGGAATTAAGCAGTCGAATGGGTCCAAAACTCATAGGTCCGGGTGTTATGTCGAATAGAGAAACAGAAAAATTGGGTGGAATAATGGCAACTAATGATGGAAATTTTTTTCATAAATTAATTATTGACAATAAGGTTGTATATCGAGGAAACGGTGAATCATTGTCAGAACAAGAATTTAAAATGCTATATCCAGACGCACAACCTGTCATGCCTTCAAGAGACCAAGGTACATCACATTCAATGGATGATGGTACGTTTATGCCCGGTGCTACTCACGCAGAGTATGAAGCCATGGAGGAATATAACGAACCTAGGATGCAAGAAAGGTCTTCTAAGAACCAAATGTTTACTATACAAAATGAAATCGACAGCCTTACAAATGAGTACGATATGAATGTAAGGAATAAACAATACGAGCAAGCGCAACAAATTGCTGATGTTATAGACCAACTGCAACAACAGAAAATTGCCATACAAGCTAGAGTGGGTGACCAACAAATGATGTCAGAGCAATCAACTTCAGGTGGCATTGGAGCTTTTGCAGGCGGTGGTGGTGTAAGCCAAATAGGACAAGAATTGCTTAAACGAGATACTTTTTTATCTAGTAACGATAGAGAAATGTTTATAAAAGCCTTTGATAGAATCGGTACTGCAGCTACACCACAAGTTGTAGATATGATTAAACAAAATTACCCAGATGTTTCAGAAAGACAAATAAATGAATTTATGAGTTATTTCCATGAGCCGGCAGCAAGAAGAGCAGCATATCCAAATTTAAATTTTACATCAAACGAAGGTGACCCCGGATATATTAATAAAAGAAATATGGGAGGCATTATGAGTTTTGCAGGCGGAGGTGGTGTTGATGAAATGATGCCTGAGCAGATGATGTCAGAACAAATGATGCCTGAAGAAATGATGCCTGAAATGGGTCAAGAACAAGCTATGGGCGAATTTGAAATGTCAAAACAAGAGCTTATGAACGAACTGTTTATACCACTGGCTGAAAATGGCTATGAAAAAGAAGTAATGGCTATCTTAGAAAATCCAATAGATTCAGAAGAATCTACAGAAGCACAAAGAATATTATCTCAAGTTTTAAGTCAAGAGGCTGATTTTAATGTAAATGACTTTTTACTAGCTGTCTCAATGGTAGCACCACAGTAAGTTTTGCTGTGTTTGCACAAACTAAACAAGAGCAAGAATACGAATTAAAAAATTTATTATTAGGCTTTGCTTCAGACTGGTATGTTGAAAAAGATACTTTAGAGAAGGCTAAGGCTACATTGCCTCATTTAAGTGACTTCTATAATGGCGTAACTGATTCATTAGACGACTTGCCATTACAATCTATTATTGAAGAACCTCTCAAAGATGTTTATACAGTGCCTTTGTTCTCTAAAGAGCTTTGCAATCTTTTAGTTAATGAAATGCATAACATGACAGATTACTTTGGATTCGAGCCAAATGAAGAAGAAGATGAGCTAAGACAAATACCTGAGATAGTTTTGTATGAAAAATGTCCACAGCTTTATCACTCGTTGATGCAAGTGGTAGATTCTGTAATTAATCCAATATTGTTAAGTATATGGAACAGGCATGTATCAGGTGGTAATATACAGATAGCTAACTACAATGTAAGAGATAAGAAACAGGGAGCTTGGCATCATGACGCAAGCTCTGATATTAGTATAGTAGTGCCATTAAACACTGGAGATTACGAAGGTGGTGGTACTGAGTTTATGAAAAAAGGAACAGTTGAGCCTTTGCCTACAGGCAATGCTTTAATCTTTCCCAGTCTAACTCACATGCATAGAGGATTACCTGTAATAGATGGAGACAGGTACTTATTGGTTTTTTGGCTTGTTTGTCATGAAGAGTCTAAGGAATATATGAAAGAATTTGTGCAAGAAGTTAGTCAAAACCATGTTAAATAGGGTAAAATTTTAAAATGATGAATAGAATCGACAACAGTGGCGAAGGCATAGCGAGACTAGGCAGAGATGAGGATAATTATTTAGCTCATGTCGCCCAAGGCGAAATGGTAGTTCCACCAGTTATAACTCCTGAAACAAGACAAAGATTAGAGCAGGAAATGTCAAGCATGGGTTTAGACCCTGCTGAATATACAGTTGGTGGTGGTATGTCAATTAACCCAATTACAGGTAATCCTGAGTTTGGGTGGCTAAAGAAAGTGGGCAAAAGTTTAAAAAAGGTAGCTAAGAAAGTAGCGCCTATTGTTTCTGTAATCGCACCTTTTATACCGGGTGTTGGACCATTGATGTCAGCAGCCATATCGGCAGGGACTACTAAATTAGCTGGAGGCAGTTGGAAAGATGCTCTTAAAGCAGGAGCCATGAGTTATGGTGGAAGCAAGTTAAAAAGTAAGTTTGGGCAGTCAAAATTTGGTACAAAAATTAAAGGTGGTATTGGTGATTTCTTTAATCCAGCTGAGGATGCAACTGGTTTGTTTGGAGGTAAGCTTGGTCCTAACTTGAGAACTGGTATAGGTAATTTGTTTGGCGGTCAAGCCGGCGATCAAGCCGTACAACCATATTCTGATGCAGAAATAGATGGAATGTTAGATACAATGCACCCTTCTGTTGTTGAGCAAATGGTTAATGAAAGAAATAGTTTAATATCTAAAAATTTTTTAAGTGGTGGTCAAGGAACATCAGGTTTAGAATCTGTTGGCGATGGCACTTTTATAGACCCTGTAACTAAACAAATTTTCACAACAAGCCAGTTATCA
>Ga0209815_1000608_pt1 | contig 26087 bp, 15 predicted proteins | sample CoawatmetaG00DNA_FD_187507 | JGI IMG/M metagenome (GOLD analysis project Ga0209815, IMG submission 187507) | Marine microbial communities from the West Antarctic Peninsula - Coastal water metaG002-DNA (SPAdes) (version 2) | ecosystem: Environmental > Aquatic > Marine > Coastal ...
CCTCAGCAATAATTTCAACAAACAACAAATCACCATTACAAATAGCAATTGGTAAATTATTATTTATCGATTTCATTTTAATAGCTGCATCATTCATCAATTTATACATTGGTCTACCAAGACGTTCGCCTATAAATTTTTTCTTTTCATCCTCCTCTGGAAAATCTTCTGTTTCTGCTCCTGACCAGAACAAACCGTAATTATTTTCATTTCCTAATAGAAACAACAACAATCCTGGGGTATTCTTATACTCCTTGGCCATTGCTGTAACTTCTGACAATAGCAAAATCTTAGTTTTAGGGTCTTTATATTCCGTAACTGGCGTCCAAACTCCGTTTATTGTTAAGCCATATCTACCAAACGAATGGTTTAACATTGTGTAAATTCCGTATGTTTCATAAACATAGGTAATCCATTTAGGCTGCATACCTGTATACACTCTAATGGTATTAACACCCATGTTCTTTAAGAGACTCATTTCAGCATCTAAAGCAGCTTTAATAAATTCATCTGATTGCTTCCAAAGACTATATTCATAGTTTTTACCAATTGGAACATAATCCCAATTCATACCATTTATCATAAAGTCTGCACCATCTACAACTAACTTCATTCCATATTCGGATCGGTTGACAGACACTATATTTTTTTGCGAATATAAATTCAACATAAAAAATAGGAGTACAGTTATTAAGACTTTATATTTCATAAATTATTTTTAAAACCTTACACATTAATTATAATTGTTATCATAGCTTTATGCGAATTATCATTCTTAACTCATAATAAATTGCCTTCAAGAAGAATAAGCCTAAATAATTATGCTATTCTACAATAAATAGGGTTAGCTTCTTATTGATATACTCTTACATAGTCTATCTCCATGGCACTCTCTACAAAATTAGTGTCAATTGAACCACCTAAAGTACCTCCCATGGCTACATTTAAAATAATAAATTGCGGCTTATTAAAGGGCCAGTTACTATTGGTTTTGTTTGTTGGTTTATAAGTGTAATGAACCATTCCATCTACTGTAAAATCAATTTTATCTTCAGTCCAATCAATACCGTATATATGAAAATTTGTTGATACATCGGATACTCTAGCTAGATGATTGACATACGGTGTGTTTCCGTAACCTGATGTGTTGTGTATTGCACTGGAAGTTATGCCTTGATTATTGCCGGTATGTTCCATAATATCAATCTCTCCACAAGCTGGCCAACTCACTGTTGTTATATTATCACCTAACATCCATATTGCAGGCCATGTTCCACCGCCACTTGGTAGTTTTGCACGTACCTCAACTCTACCATATGTAAATGAGAACTTATTTTGTGTATTTATTCTTGCAGAGGTATATGAATATCCTCTGTATGTTTCTTTTTTTGCTTTAATTTTTAGAATATTATCTTCAATAGTCGCATTTTCTCTTGTATAATATTGAGATTCATTATTTCCCCAGCCTCCACTTCCATTTCCTAAATCAAATAACCAATTATCATTACAAGGACTTCCATTTGTCTCAAATTCATCTGACCAAATAAGAACCTCATTCTCTCCAATAGGCGTTGCTCCTATGACAGTGCCTGAACAACTATTTTGTTCTACCTCAATTTCTTCTGCCTCTCCGCAAGAAGCTAATAAGCATAAAAAAATGCAATTAAGTAAAGTGTACTTTACCATCTATATTTATTTTAATTATTTCCAAAGGTTATGTTGTCAAAATAGATAACATTATCTGCTGTTCTAGAAGTAAAGTCTGGAAAAATAATAATTTGATCAATAATCATTGTTGCACCTTTACCGATACTACCAGATAAATCAAAAGTTAGTTCTTCCCATTCATTTATTTTTGTATTCGCAACTTTAACTTCTGGCTGTGCTTCTGCACCTACACCAGGAGCTGCATATTCCGCAAATTTTAAAGCTACATCGCTAATGCTTGTCTTATATACTAGAATTTTAACAATACTATTTGTTTCGTTAAATTTAAAAGACCCTATGTCCCCGCCGTGATTTGTCTCACAACCTGCATATGGCATACCTTCGCTTAATGCCGTAAACTTTGCAACAGTTTCTGACGTATTTATACCTGCCTTATAAGGGTTCTCTATAATTTCTAACATGGTATTAGATTCATTTTCAAAAACAGTCCATGTCCATTCCGCTCCGTTCCCTTCAGATTCGAAATCAATTGGGTAAAAAGGAGCTTCTGTAGAGTAGATTATTTCTATTTGCTCTTCTTCCTCTTGTTCTTCCTCAATCTCATTACTATCCGAACAATAAGTGAACGTAATTATTAATACTAAAAAAGGTAAAAAATTTTTAAATAAATTCATAATTATTATATTATTAATAAGTTTTTCTAAAAAATTATTTAAAAAAACCCACACACATTCGTGTATGGGTATTTTTGTTTTTAATAAATAAATAATATTAGTAAACGTAAATATTATCTAAGAAAAAAGATTTATTTCCTGATGCAGTTCCATCTGTACCAACCTCATATTTAATTTGATCAAGATTTCCTCCACTTGCAACAAAACCATCAAAGTCAGCTAAAGGAATATCTATACTAGTCCATGCTCCATTTGATAATGTTTTATCAACTCCTATTTCAAAAGTTACACCTGCTGTTGCTGCAGTATTAATTAAAACTATTTTAAAAATATCGATTTCAGAAGAATAAACATCAAAGTGAATCATTGTCTTACCTGTAAGATCAATTCCCGCAAAAGTGTTTCCTTGCCAATTCAATTGAGAATAACCTAATATCTTGTTTCCATCAATATCAACTTCTTCAAACTGAGTATCCTGACCCCAAGCTGGATAATAATTAGCCTCTGGAACAGCAGTATAAGAATCACTGTAAATAGAAGCTACTTCTGATTCAGCTAATGTAGGAGCATCTGGCGCAGATGCAGGTGTTGCTACTATAGGACATCCGTCCTCTCCTTCACCTGCTACATCTGGACAAGCATCATATAAATCAAGTACACCATCTCCATCTGAATCTGTTGTTGGAAGTGAAGCACCTGGTGTGCCTTCCTTTGCAAATTTAAATTGCCAAAATCCTTCTCCGTAACCAATGTGAAGAGTCATTATATTTTTATCTTCTGAAAAAGATACGCCACTGTAAGTAATAGATTCTGCAGCATTAGCTGGATCATCAATTGCACTACCTGTTTGAATTGTAGCAATACCTAAAAATGCACCTATACCAGTAATTGTAACTGTATTGTCCTCAGTATTGTGCGCCCATGTTGCTGTTGCTGTTCCATCAAAAGGAGCATAAGGAGCACCACAACCTTCATCTGTATCTGCCCAACCACCTTCTAACCAAGTTTCGGTTCCTAAAATATTATGAAAAGACCTGTCAGCTTTAAACTCATAAACATCGTCAAAGACACATGCTCTTTCTAATAAATGCCCAAAATTATTTGACCACCAATTTCCTCCTTCAGCTATAACTTCCATACTTGCACCTACGATCAAAGCTTTTTGATCATGCAAAAGTACCCATCTACCTTCTAAGTCTGATTGCTCAACAACAACGTCAACTGTAGACGTTTTTAATACATCATCTGCACCTGTTGCAGAAGCGGTAACCGTAATTTCATAAGATGCTGATGTTGGTGCATAGGTATAAGAAACTTTAGGTCCTACCGTTGTTAAAACATCATCTGTTGCCTCTGATCCAAAATCTACAGAATAACTTGTAGCTCCTACTGCTGAAGGCAATACCTCCACAATGTTACCTGAACCTGTTGCTGTAATTGTAAAATCTAAACCACTAATAACTGGTCCTGCTGGATCTACACTATCGTCATCCCCACAAGACACCATAACTAAACTTGCAAAAAGCAAGAAACTCATTTTTTTTAATAAATTCATAATTTTTGTTTTTAATTTTAATTTACACTCCGTTTTTAATAATTATTATCCAACAAGTTGTGCTTTACCCCTTGTATTTTTTTTTAATATCCCTGATTTTGCCCCCAAGTACCGACTGCATTGGCAAGTTCTAACTCCACCAATGGTATTGGAAATACCTCATTTTTATTTACTGTAAAATTTATTTCAGTTTCTGGTGTTGGATTAGGCCTCGTCGAGTTATAACTATCAAAAGCAATTTTAGCCTTACCTGTTCTTACTAAATCGAAAAATCGATGTCCTTCACCTGCAAATTCTAAACGTCTTTCATCAGCAATAGCTGCCAATAAATCTGATTCTCCATTGTAAGGATAATCATGAGAATTGTTTCCAAAAGCTCTGTTTCTAACTTGGTTTAAATAAGAAATTGAATTAGCACCACCACTTTGTGCTGCAGCCTCTGCAGCCATTAATAATACATCTGAATAACGAATAGATCTATAATTATTATCATAGTTTAATGGATCTGAACCTGCCCTCGTATCTTCATTCTCTTGCGTAGGAAGGTATTTTCTAGAAAAATAACCGGTATTCTCTCTACTCGGCGAGTACGCCGTCAGTGCAGGCTCTAAAATAGTAATATCTCTTCTCTGATCTCCATTCGAATACGCGTCGTAAAGCTGTTGCGTTGGTAAACTAAATCCCCAACCAAATTTATATACTGGCCCCGTATAATCTCTTGGTGCATTATTTTGTGGCAAATAATTACCTTCACTGCATTGTATACAGCCCCAACCAGCACCTTCTACACTTGTATACTGAACTTCAAATACTGAACCAGGTCCGTTTTCTCCACTTTTTAGAAACACATTTGTCGAAGGCAAACTGTAAAACCCACTGTTAATTACTGAGTTTAATTGAGTTAAGGCAGCACTAAATTTACTATTATCAAATTTACCGTGGTACAAATAAACCTTTCCTAATAAAGCTTGCGCTGCGGTTTTAGTTATTTTATATTTTTCCGCCCTTACTGTAGTAAACTGAGGCAATCCAAGTAGAATAGCTTCTTTTAAATCTTCTTCAATTAACGAATACACCTTATCAATACCACCTACTCTGCTTACATCGTATTGTTCTCCAATTCTAATACGTTTGTTTTTAATTCTAAGAACCCCATCTCTTTCCTCTACTGAAAGCGGAATATCTCCAAAGAATTTAGCTAATTCGAAGGCAAAGTATGCTCTTAAAAAATACGCTTGCGCGATAACTTCATCTTTTCCGTCAAAATCAGATTTATCCTTATACTCTAAAATATAATTCGCTCTACCCATAGCTGCATACATAAACCTCCAAATATCTCTCAATTGGTTATTATCTTCTGGCGTATGCCCCATTTTATCTACTCTTTGCAACGTTGGTTGATCATAAGTAAAAGGATCCCCACCCAGAACGATATCGTCAGAAGCCCCAACTATTGTTAGAATGTTTAGGTATGTAGACTGCAACATATCGTACGCCCCAATTAGTGCTTTATTATATTCCTCTTCTGAATTAAAATAGTTATCAGAATCCTGCGCTATTGGTTCTAGGTCATCTATAAAAGAATTACAAGAAACAAACATAAATCCTAACACCATACTTAGAAGAAAAGCTTTACTATATTTTTTTATTTGATGTATTTTCATAATTTACTAAATTAAAAAGTTAAACTAAATCCTAAAATGAATGTTTTTGCTACTGGATAGAAACCTCTATCAATACCTCCACCGATAGCTTGGCCACTTGAAGCAGAAGGATCATATCCTGAATATTTTGTAAAAGTATGCAAGTTATTTGCTGATAAAAATAAACGCAAACTATCCACACTTATTCTGTCCAGTGCAAGTTTATCAAAAGTATATCCTACCTGAATATTTTGGATTCTTACAAAAGAAGCATCTTCTACAAAATAATCCGAAAACAAGTCTGTATTTATTGAAGCTCCTGAACTAGCTCTTGGTATTGTATTACTTGGGTTTGTTGGAGTCCATCTATTTACTAGTCTTTCACTTTTATTTGCCAATAAATTGAATCTCTGATAATCTCTCACCATATTATTTCCAAAAGAACCAATAGCTGCGGCACTAAAGTCTATTTTTTTGTATGAAAAACCTACATTTAATCCTGCCGTAATGTCTGCAATAGGGTCTCCAATATCTGTTTTGTCAACTTCCGAAATATACCCATCTCCATTGGTGTCTACAAATCTTAAATCTCCAACGCCTGCGCCAGAATGAAATATATTTCCATTTGATGTTGCACCTGCATTTAAAACGTCTATTTCTCCTTGATTCTGGTAAATTCCACTTGTTTTATATCCGTAAAAATACCCCAAAGAATGACCGGCCTCCATACGAGAAGTTACAATTCCTGTACCTACTCCAAAACCACCACCTTGTTCAAAGCCTGCTAAATTACCCACATATGTTACATTGTTGTTTATAGTAGTAAAGTTAAAACTCGTATTGAACTTAAAGTTTTCTGAGAATTGATCTCTATAAGATATTAAAAACTCTATTCCCGAGTTCTCTACCGTACCTGCATTAATTGCGGGTGCACTAGAGCCAATACCGGCAACTCCTGTTAAGCCTGAAGATTGAGGCTGAATTAGTAAATCATCTGTTGTCTTTTGAAATACGTCTAAATTAAAAGAAATTTTATTATTTAGAAGTGAAACATCTATACCAATATTTCCCGTGGATGTTGTTTCCCATTTCAAAAAAGGGTTTCCTAGCTGACCTTCTGCAACCCCAACCAACAATTCAGATTCTAATGTTTCTTCATTATTACTATACGTACCTTCACCATTTAAAGAACCTATATACGGAAAGTTACCCCCTCCAACTCTATCGCTACCTAACTGGCCAAAACTTGCTCTTAACTTAAAAGAATTCACGAAATCATTGTCTTTTAAGAAATTTTCTTCAGAAATATTCCAACCTAATGAAACAGAGTTAAAATAACCAACATTAAAATTTTCTACTTTACTGAACTTAGAGGATTGGTCTCTCCTTAGCAATGCAGATACTAAGTATTTTTCTTTATAAGCGTATTGCACCCTTCCAAAATAAGACATTAATCTGCTCTTAAATTGATTTCCACCCATCTCAATAGCGGCAGGTTGAAAACGAGGATTAACGACTTCAGAATTAGAGATACTAGCATCTTCAAAAGCATTTGCCCCATCCAACAAGCCTATTCCGGTTTGACCCGCAAAAAATCCCTTTGTTTCAAACATTTCATGCCCTAACAATATTTTCAACTTGTGTGCTTCATTAAAGGTGTCTTCATATGTAATTATATTGTTCCAAGTGTAATCATCGTAGGTATCTTTGTTATCCACAAACGAATTGTTTGTTGTTCTACTTAAAGACTTATTACCTCCTAAAAAAACTAAAGGTCTAAATACTTGAACATTTACAACAGCACGATTCATTAAATACTTAGATCTTACAGAAAGATTGTTGTTAAATTTATAAGTTGCTGATAATGCTGGACTTATTTTATCTACAACAGCAGTGTTATATGTACTTGCAATTTGAGATAAAGGATTCGAAACTTCAATAGCACCTGTTTGAACAATACCATAACCGTTTCTTAATGCCTCAAACCCAGCATCTGCAAGCGGAGTCGGATCTTTTACTAATGTAAAAGGGTCTGCATTTACTGCATTATAAAGTACCGCCCCTATTCCACCTTCAGCTAGCGAATTCTTTTTTGAATGCGTATACATAGCCGATGCAGATAACTTCAACTTATCTGTTACATCATATTGAATATTCGCTCTAGCCGTAAGTCTATTATAATTAGACTTATCTGCACCTATAATACCATCCTGTGTAAGAAAAGAGGTCCCTACAGAGTACACAAATTTGTCAGCACCTCCACTAGCATTAATGTTCGTATCAAACATTGGGGCTAGTTGAAAAACTTCACTTTGCCAATCTGTATTCGGTAATGCAGCAGTAGCACTTATTCTTGAATCAAATACTAAGCCAGTGCCTTCTTGAACAAAGTAATTACTTGTATTTGTAGCTTCATTAATATACGCAGCTAAACCAGCTCCGTTCAAAAGATCTATTTTATTACTAGTTTGTTGCAAACTAAAATTAGAATTTACAGTAAATTTTAAATCCGTATTTTTCTTACCTGATTTAGTTTCTATTAATATGACACCGTTCGCAGCAAGCACACCATAAATAGCAGCAGTTGCATCTTTCAAAACGTTAACACTCTTTATATCATTAGGATTAATTACAGACAAATCTGAAATTCTATTTCCATCTACTAAAATTAAAGGACTATTATCTCCATTTGTAGAAACTCCTCTAATTCTTATGTTCAGTCCGCTACCAGGTGAACCGGAATTCGAAGTAATATTTACTCCTGATACCTGACCCTGTAAAGCTTGTTCAATTCTTGTTGGATTTAACTTTTCTATGGTTTTGGCATCTACAACAGACACTGCACCCGTAGACTCCTTTTTACGCTGAGTACCATAACCTACAACTACGATTTCATTTAAAGATTCTGCTTCAATCTCTAAAGAAACATTTATAAGAGCATCTTGTACAGTTACTTCCTTAAGTTTGTAACCTAAATATCTATATACAAGTACAACTCCTTTGTCGATATTATTCAAGCTATAATAACCATCAAAATCAGTTTGAGTTCCCTTAGATGTTCCTTTAACCGTAATACTAACACCGGGAAGAACATCTCCATTATTTCCGTCTTTTACAGTTCCCTCAATATTTAGTGTTTGTGCAGTTGACACAAAACCCAATAATACGGCAAATAAAAGTGTAATTTGTTTTCTCATGAAAAGTCTTTTTATTATTTTTTTGTAAATCTAAAGATATATTATTGTTAAATCTGAAATAAACACCCCTATAAAAAACATACAGATGCTATATAAGGCAATAAATAAATTAAAATCCTTTATAATATGAGGCTTCCGAAGAAAATAAAAAAATGATAATAAAATAAATGTTGTGTATATGTATGGGTGCGTAACGCTTTTGATGTAGTATTATATTTCTAAAATATAATTTGTCAAGTTAGCATTATGCTCTAGATCCATCTTTTTACGCAATCGATATCTTTTCACTTCTACACTTCTAGGAGAAATATTTAAAAGTGGTGCAATTTCTTTTGAAGATAAGTTTAATCTTAAATATGCGCAAAGTCTTAGATCATTGGGTGTTAAATCTGGGTGTTTTTCTTTTACCTTATCTAAGAATTTTTTATCTGCGTTGTTGAATGCTTCTTGAAACATTTTCCAATCATCTGTATTGTTTAAGTTTTTATCTATAATTCTCACAACCTTAGAAACATTTTTTTCACTGCCATCTATAAGTTCATTTTTTATAGAATGTAAAAACTCATTCTTCTTTATAATACTCATGGTAGAAGTTGCTAATTCCCTGTTTTTGCTTTCAATATCGTTTCTTAATTTTTCATTATTTAATTTTATAATTTTCTGAGAACTCTCTAACTCCTTTAATTCTAGTTCTTTTTGTGCTCGAAATAAAAACTTCTCTTGTTTTCTACTGTAATATATTTTAGACAGAATATACCATGTATAGATCAAACAAAAAAAGATTAAAATATAAACAAAAACCGCAATATTTGACAAAAACCAAGGCTTTTCAATATTAAATTTAAACTCAGAAATGTTATTAGTTAAGCTACCGGCCACTAAAGCTCTTACTTTAAAGGTATACATTCCAAAAGGTAAGTTTTCAAATAAAATAGAATTGGAATCACTGTAATCGCTCCAGTTTTTATTATATCCTTCAAGCTTATATTGGTACATAATATTTGATATATTGTCAAAATTAGGAACACTGTAGTAAAACTCTAAGCTATTTTCTGTATCCTTGAAAGTTGTATTTCTATTTAATCGAATATTTTTAGATGGTTTGTTTAACTCATTATTTAGCACTTGAGTAATACTTATTTCTAAATTATCAGGAGCGCTAATTTTATTTAAATCAACTATCAAGTACCCATTAATAGTGCCTATTAGGTATTTTTCACTTTCTAAATGAATAATATTTTCAAAACCGGAAGGTCCTTTAAATAAAGATTTTTTAATGGGAATCATTTCTAAGGTTGCTTTGTCACTAAGCTTACCTGGATTTAAAAACCTTAATCCTTTACTTGTAAAAGACCACAACTTATTAGCATATTTATCTAAAATCAATTTTCCAGAAACAAATACATCTTCGGGAATTAAAGAACTATAAACAGAATCTAATTTAAAAAAGTTTTCATCAAAGTCGTATTTAAAAACACCTTTTTTAGAAGCATAAAAAACATCATTTTTATGTTTTAATATACTTGAATGAATACCTTTCTGCACTGAGACATCTTTTTCAGTTTTTAAAACATTCTTATAATAATCATCAATCTTAAGTTTATAAACTCCCTTATATTCATGATTTACAAAAATTTCTTTATTATCTAAAACAATAAAAAACCTAGCAGAATTCTTAAAACCTTTAATTTTGTTTCGCAAACGCCATCTATTTTTTTCCTTTTCTAAAACATACAAACCATCGTAATTTCCTTGAATAATTAAATTAGCATTCACACTCACAAAATCCCAAGTTCCTTGTGCACTAAAAATTAACGCTGCCTTTTTATTTTTTATTATAAAAGTTCCTTCATCATGCCCACAAAACAATGTATTATCAATCACTTTCAAGCTCCAAACTTGACCTTGCGTTTTTTTAATCAGTGTAAATGGTTGCTTAGAATTTTGTTTTTTATAAAACAAACCTTGATTGGTTCCCAAATAAAGGAAACCATCATAAATGACAGAAGTGTAGATAGTACCTAAAAAATCTTTTTGATTTATAAAAATTTTTAGAGGTGATGTGTAATTTACAAGGTTAATTCCGTTATCTAAACCAAGCCAAATATTTTTATCAAAGTCTTCGAAAACAGAAAGTATTGTATTATTACTTAGTCCTAAATTTTGATTTAATTGCGAACTTAACTCACCAGAATCTGTTATGTAAGCAACACCATTAGAAATGGTACCTAAAGCCATAGTGCCATCACTAAGAAATTCTGCACTATATATTGTTTTATTTTTTAAATATGCGTTCGCAGATATTTCCCATTTTTTCAGTTTATTATTCTCTAAAAAATAAAAACCTCTTTGATCTGTTAATAAAAATATTTTTTCATTTTTATAAAAAATTTCTTTTAAAGTAAACCTTTTTAAAATTGGATCTTCAGAAACTAATACAGGTTTACCATTCTCTATTTTAAACAATCCTTTTTCCAAATCTTGAAAATAAACAACACCATTTGCCTTTGAAATTTTAGTTAATACTCCAGCACCCTCAAAGGTTTTTAAAGTTTTATTTTTTAAATTATATAAGTGAATTCTTTGTAACGACTTAAATAAAACCCAACCATCTAATTCGATAATTTCCCAAATCTGTTCATCTTCGAACATTTTTATTCCTTTTTGCGCAACAATAGAGGTAAATTCTAAGAAACCATATTCGTCTTTTTCCCAAAAACCAAAATCTCTAAAAAAACCTGTAAAAATTTGATTTTTGATACACTTTACAGATCTCATAATCGTTCCGTTTGGTGTTGGATACAAAGACCAATTTCCTCCATTATACTCCAATAAACCCTTATTATTAGCTAAGTAAATATATTTATTAGTTGCCTGAGAAATAGACCAATTTTGATTACCACCTCCATAGTCTTCGATATTAAAAACGCTCACTGGCGGCACCTCTTGAGCGTAGCAATTTAACGCTGTAATAAAAAACACAAATAATATATTTATTGTATGTAAGTGTTTTTTCATTGTATAACTTTGTTTGGTGTATTTACTTAATAAAATTCTTATAATCAATATTTTAAATAAAAACCATCACTAAATGTATAGTTTTTAAAGTCTAAAATTAGATTTAAATAATCATTAAAAAAAATAAAACGTAAGATATTTCAATAATTTGTAAAGAAATATTGAAAATTTAATAAAGAAAAAAGAAAGTAATTAATGCATTAAAATGCGAGATATTTATGAAAGAATTTATTAACTAAAAACCTTATCAAAATTATATTTTGTTAAAATAATCTGATTTAATATTCTTATTCTCCCCATCTTGAAATAGAGTATAACTAAACCATTCATGAATTGAATATGCTCCAGTATCTCCTTGTTTATTCAAGGCAATATAACCTACTTGGAAGTTTTTAAAATCTTTACCTGGTTTGTTTACAATTCTACCAATTGCTATTTCACAGGCTTCTTGCGGAGATTTACCTTGTCGCATTAATTCTACGATTAAAAAACTACCTACAGTTTTTAAAACCTCTTCTCCTAAACCAGTAGCGGATGCACCACCAACTTCATTGTCTATAAATAAACCTCCACCAATTATAGGAGAATCTCCAACTCTACCTGGCATTTTATAAGCCAACCCACTTGTAGTACAAGCACCAGAAATATTTCCATTATTATCAATCGCCAACATACCAATCGTGTCGTGATTTTCTATATTGATAATAGGTTTGTATTCTGCTTTTACTTTCCATGCTTCCCAAGCTTTTTTTGAAACTTCTGTTAGTAAATTTTCTCTTTTAAAACCTTTTGATACTGCGAATTGTTCTGCTCCCTCTGCCACTAACATTACATGAGGCGTGTCTTCCATTACTTTTCTTGCTACAGAAATTACGTGCACAATGTTTTTAACCCCTAAAACTGCTCCGTAATCACCTTTATCATTCATGATACAGGCATCTAAAGTTACGTCTCCATCTCTATCAGGCAAACCTCCTTTACCCACAGATTGTCCTTTTTCGTTTGCTTCTTCAATTCTACAACCTTGTTCTACAGCATCTAAAGCCGAGCCTCCATTTTGTAAAACTTTTGCAGCTGTTTCAGCTGCCAAAGGCGCATCCCAAGTTGCAATTACTAATGGTCTAATTGGTTTTGACATTGCTACGGATGCTTCTTTTTTTTCTGATGTTTCATCACAACTCGCAAAGGCCGATGAAACAACAACCAAACCTAAACCTGAAACGGATGCTTTTTTAATGAAGTTTCTTCTTTTCATATTTCTTATTCTTTGGGTTGATTAGACATTGTAATCACACACTTTCCTCCAATGATAATTTCTTTATGCAATATATAATTTCTATCAATCACATTTCCATTAATTGTTAATTTAGAAACATTTGAATTTTATTTAGATTTCTTTTCCGTTAATGACTCATGTTTAACTGTTCTATATATACAAAAGTGCGTTTATTTTATTTGAATTTCATCAACAAACAACCAACTTCTACCATCATGTTTGTAACCTAAATGCCATTTTGGGAGTATACCTAATTTCTTTGCGATAACTTTAATGTATCTAACTTTAAATCTTGGTGGATATTTAAAAACATAATTTTGAATAGAAACATCTTCTTTTTCTTTTGTATTTAGATCATTATATATCCCCAAAGATCTAAAGCTCTTTCCATCAGAAGAAACCAAACAATCCACTTCAATAGGAAGGAATATCCAAGAACGTTGATCCTCTAAAAAATTAACAGTGATTTTTCCTTCTTTATTATCAACCTTTCCTAAATCTAATACCGCAACTAAATCTGTATCAAAATAGCCTTGCCAAGCTCCTGTTCTAAAATCTTCAGCTCCAACAATTCCATCAATTAAAGCATCATCTCCACCTGCATTGTATTGATTTGCATATTCACTTTTTAAATTAATTTTGATATCCGGGTTAATCTTATAAAAATCGGTTGTGATAGTTTTACTTTTTAAACCTTCCTTTTCAGCATATACTTTTAAAATTCCTTTTTCTGAAATTTTGAAAGGTTCATTATATAGCTGAAATTCATCATTTAAAGTATAAAAAATAGTTGCTTCTTTATCTGCGTTTCCTAATGTGATTTCTGTACTTCCTTTAAATGCGATCTTTCCTTTTGCGATAAATGGAGCAGCAACAATTAAGTGCTCATCAATGGAAGTCTTAGGAATATTTTTATCCGCTGTCCCCCAGTTTGTTTGCTTATCTGTCATTTCAAAAACCAAGCTCCCTCCATTTATAATATCTTTATGATTGATAAACGAAAACTCGTAATTTTCACCATTCAGTATTGCAGATTTAATGTATTTATTTTCTGATGAATTATCAATTGCTTCCACAGTAAACGATTTTCCATTTTCTAAATTAATACTTGCTTTATCAAATAACGGACTCCCAATTATATATTGATTGCTTCCTGGTGTCACAGGGTAAAATCCTAAAGAAGAAAAAATATACCAAGCACTCATTTGCCCGCAATCTTCATTTCCTGAAATTCCATCAGGAGAATTTGTATACAATTCAGTTAAGATCTGACGTGTTTTTTCTTGAGTTTTAAAAGGTTTATTTACAAAATTATACAAATATGCCATGTGATGACTCGGCTCATTTCCGTGCGCATATTGCCCAATTAAACCCGTAATATCCACTTGATGGCTTCCAGAAGTTTTGTCTTCTGCAGTAAATAATTTATCTAATTGATTCTCTAATTGCTGCTTTCCTCCCAATAACGTTATAAACCCAGAAATATCTTGCGGCACATAAAAACTGTATTGCCAAGAATTTGCTTCTGTATAGTTAAAATTCACTTCATAAGGATCAAAAGGTGCAAACCAGGTATTTCTAAAACGTCCTCGCATAAATTGCGTACTAGGATCAAAAATATTCTTATAATATTGCGCTCTTTCTGTATAGTTTTTATAATCCTCTTCTTTCCCTAAACCTTTTGCCATTTGAGCAATTGACCAATCATCATATGCATATTCTAAGGTTTTAGAAACCGATTCAGATTCTTTTTCAACCGGAATAAATCCGAAATTCTTATAAGAGTCCAAACCTAACTTATCTCTCGTTGCAGAATGCTTCATCGCTTTAAAAGCTTTTTCCACATTGTACTTCCGAATTCCCTTTAAATATGCATCTGCAATTACTGGCACTGCGTGATACCCTATCATACAATGTGTATAATTTCCTGCTAAGTCCCAAATTGGCATAATACCGCCTTCATCATATTTCGCTAAAAAAGTATTGATAAAATCGTTAGTTCTATCTTGTTCAATAATTGTGTATAAAGGATGCGCTGCTCTATACGTATCCCATAATGAGAATACTGTATAATAATCGAAATCTTTAGTTTCATGAATTTTTAAATCCATTCCTCTGTATCTACCGTCAACATCTTGATACAAATTTGGTGCGATAGAAACATGGTATAAAGAAGTGTAAAAATTAGTCTTATTGTCTTCGTTTGTGTCCTCTAAAACAATTTTCTCTAATTGTTTCTCCCAAAAATCTTGTGCTGTTTTTTTGACTTGCTCAAAAGTTTGATTTCCTATTTCAGCTTCTAAATTTTTCTTTGCTCCTTCAATATCAACTGCAGAAATCCCTATTTTAATAAATATAGGTTCGTTATTTGGATTGATAAAATTTAAGGCTATTTTTTGAGCTCCTGGCATTCCTTGTTTAGAGGGAGATTGTAAAACATCATTAAAAGGATGAGACGTTTTTAAAGTAAAATATAAACGTTGGTCATCTGCCCAAGATTTAGAAAAACGAAATCCTGAAAGTTCAGTATTAGAAACTCTTTCAATTTTAGCATCTAAAACTTCATCTCTATGCAATAGATCTAAAATAACAAATTGATTTTCTACGGATGGAAATTGGTATTTATGGACACCACTTCTTTTAGAAACGGTCAATTCTACATCAATATTTGTATCTTCTAAGTGCACTTTATAAAACCCAGGTTCTGCAGTTTCATTCTCATGAGAAAAGGTAGATTTATATCCAGGATTACCATCTGCTCCATTATTAAAAACCTGTTTATTTGTAGGCATTAATAAAACATCTCCATAATCTAGAATACCTGTTCCACTTAAATGAGTATGCGAGAACCCATAAATTTCATTGTCAGAATAATGATATCCAGAACATCCATCCCAGCCATCTAAACGAGTATCTGGTGAGAGTTGCATCATTCCAAAAGGCATGGTAGCTCCAGGATATGTATGTCCATGACCACCAGTTCCAATAAACGCATTTACATAAGAAATTAGATTCTTCTCTTTTTGTGCATTAGAAACTATTGTCTTTTCATTACATGAAATAATAACGAAAATGATTAAAAAAAGCGAGGTTAGTGAATGTTTTCTCATCTGTTATATAAATATAAAATTTTGTCTAAATTAGCAAGATAATGATAATCAGTCAACTAATAAATGAGCACTTTTAGACGAACAGCACAAATTATAACATACACAACTTTAATTTTACTACTTACATCATGTTTTAAAGCAAATAAAGTTCCTATTGTTCCTAATATCATTCCTGTTCCTAATCAACAAATTAAAACCAAAGGTGTTTTTATATTAAATAGTGATACAAAATTGACTTATGATGACAGCTTAAAAAGTGTTGCTGATTTTTTTAAAAGTTATCTTGAAAACGGGAGTAATATTAAATTAAATACGTCTTCTAAAAACAGTATTCATTTTAAAATAGATGCCTCTATTTCTAATAATGAAGGATATCAATTAAAAATTACTTCGGATAAAATTTTAATTTCTGCAAAATCACAAAAAGGGGCTTTTTATGCCTTTCAATCTTTAAGACAGTTATTACCTGTTGATTTTGAAAAATCTAATACCTCTAACGAAACTCAAATTGCTATTCGATGTTTAGAAATTAACGATGCTCCACAATTTGAGTATAGAGGAATGCATTTAGATGTTGGCCGTCATTTTTTCTCGGTAGATTTTATAAAAAAATACATCAATTTAATGTCAATGTTAAAGATGAATACATTTCATTGGCACTTAACAGAAGATCAAGGTTGGCGAATTGAGATTAAGAAATACCCAAAACTACAAGAAATAGCTGCTTTTAGAAATGAAACATTAATTGGGCATTATTCAGATCAACCACATCAATTTGATGGCAAAAAATATGGCGGATTTTATACCAAAAAAGAAATAAAAGAAGTCGTAAAATATGCTTCTGAAAGACAAATAACAATAATCCCAGAAATTGAAATACCTGGACATTCGCAAGCTGCCATTGCTGCGTATCCTAAATTGGGTTGTACAGGAAAACAAATTGCAGTAGCTACAAAATGGGGGGTTTTTGAAGAAATTTATTGTCCGAAAGAAAGTACCTTTAAATTTTTAGAAGATGTTATTGATGAAGTAGCAGAATTATTCCCTGGAAAATACATTCATATTGGTGGTGATGAAGCTCCGAAAACCAGATGGAAGGAATGTGCGCATTGTCAAGAACTTATCAAAAAAGAGGATTTAAAAGATGAACATGAGTTACAAAATTACTTCATTACAAGAATGGAAAAATATATCAATTCAAAAGGAAAACAAATTATTGGTTGGGATGAAATCTTAGAAGGTGGTTTGGCACCTAATGCAACTGTGATGTCTTGGCGAGGAACTAGCGGAGCTATTCAAGCGGCTAAAGAAGGGCACGATGTTATTTTAACTCCTGGTTCTCACTGTTATTTTGACCATTACCAGTCAGACAATGAAAATGAGCCTTTGGCCATTGGCGGATTTCTTCCTTTAGAAAAAGTATATAGTTTTAACCCAATTCCTGAAGAGTTAACCAAAGAAGAAAGTAAATATGTTTTAGGTGCTCAAGGAAATGTTTGGACAGAATATATGCAAACTCCAGAAAAACTAGAATACATGGCTTTTCCAAGAGCAATTGCATTGGCAGAAGTTGTTTGGTCTTCTTCTAAAAATAAAAATTATTCTGATTTTATAAATAGGTTAGCGTATTTTCAAAAGCGATTAAATCTCTTAAATGTTAATTATGCAAATCATTTATATGAAGTAAAAGGGGAGTTTAAAACCTCAGATAAAAACTTAACTTATGAATTGAAATCAACATCAAAAACCCATAAGATTTATTACTCTTTAAATAATGATGCTTTAACAACACTTTATAAGAAGCCAATTAATGTAGATAGGTCTATAAAAATTAAAGCTGCTGTTTATAATACTCAAAAGAAAAAATTAGGAAACTATTTTGAAGAAGAAATAAATTTACATAAAGCGATTGGTCAGAAAATTAGTTTAAATGTTCCGCCAAATGAAGCCTATAATGCAGGAGGAAAACAAGCACTAATTAATGGGGTTTCTGGAAATAATAAACGTTATGGAGATAAAGAATGGTTAGGTTTTTCTGGTGAAGATTTAAAAATTACAATTGAATTTAATAAACCTACAAAAATCAAATCAATCTCTACGCGTTTTTATAATGGAAACGGACAATGGATTTATGCGCCTAAAGAGATTGGTTTACAATTGCAATTAGAAAATGGGAAAGTTATTTCATCAAAAAAGATAATAGAAAGAAAAGATTCTTTATTAGTTGATTTTCGTTTAAATGTATCTCAATTTTATCCAAAAGATAAAATATTAAAAACAAAAAAATTGAAAATTACAATTCCTAATTACGGAATTATTCCAGAAGGCAAACAAGGTGCTGGACATAAAGCTTGGACTTTTATTGATGAGATTATAGTTGAATAAATCGATACAAACCCTACAGGTTTTAAATCAGATACCGTTTTTCTAAAAAAAACATTGAACTACCTAATCAAGTTCATAATAAGTAAATTAAGGATAAATGAAACTAGAAATCTGTACAAACTCTTATCAATCTGCAATGAACGCCGAAAAAGCTGGAGCAGATAGAATTGAGCTTTGCTCTCAATTGTCTGTTGGAGGAATTACACCTTCTTACGGTTTATTAAAAAAAGTTTCTGAAGAAATTATAATTCCTGTAAATGTTTTAATAAGACCGAGAAGTGGTAATTTTCATTACTCTAAAGAGGAATTTTCATTGATGAAAGAAAACATTAAACTTTGTAAAGCACTTGGTTTTAAAGGAATCGTTTCTGGTGTTTTAAATATTGATAATTCAATTGATATTGAAAGAACAAAAAAGCTTATTGAACTTTCTAAACCATTATCTTTCACCTTTCATAGAGCTTTTGATTGTGTTTCTAATCCTAAAAAATCTTTAGAAATATTAATCGAATTAAAAGTTGATCGTATTTTAACTTCCGGTAGCCAAGAAAAAGCAGCACAAGGAATTGAATTGCTAAAAGAATTAAAACAACTTGCGAAAGATAGAATTATAATACTTCCAGGAAGCGGAATTAACCAAAAAAATGCAGTTCTTTTCAAAGAAGCTGGTTTTAAAGAAATACATACTTCCGCATCAAAAAATAGTCTTGAAGAAAAAAGTTTGTTTTTTGGAAACCATACACAAACTGTCTCAAATATTGAAATCATTAAAGAAATTTTAAAAGTGATTACAGATGCGTAGAATTATTTTTGTTTTGTCCATTTTACTATTTATTGGATGCAATACCTTAGAAAAAGACACTCCACTAAAGGTATCATTAATTGACAATTGGGAATTTAAAGGAATTGATACTTTAGATTGGAAAACAGCTGATGTTCCTGGGAATGTATTTACAGATTTATTATCTCATAAAATTATTGAAGATCCTTTTATTAAAAATAACGAAGAAAAAGTACAATGGATTTCAAGTAAAAGCTGGGAATACAAGACCACTTTTACACTTTCTGAGGCGATTTTAAAAAAGGAACATATCGAACTTAATTTTGAAGGTTTAGATACCTATGCTAAAATTTATATTAATGGAAATTATCAATTAGATACAGATAATGCTTTTAGAAAATATTCGATATCATTAAAAGAGATTCCGATAAAGAAGTCAAACGAATTGAGAATAGTATTCCAGAATACAAAAAGTTTTGAAAACCAAGCGAAACAGAATTCAAAATATAAATTACCTGAAGGAAATAGAATTTACACCCGAAAAGCACAATTTCAATATGGATGGGATTGGGGACCAAAACTAAATACTTCCGGGATATGGAAAAACGTTTCTATAAATGCGTGGGATGCTCTAAAATTTGAAAATATTTATATCAAACAGCGAGAAATCAACAAAAAGAAAGCGATATTATCTATTGAAATCAGTATTAAAAGTACTACTGACAAAAATGTAAACCTTTTTACACAAATTAATAGAGAAATTATTTCTTCCAATATTTCTTTAAAAAAAGGAAAACATACCTACAAAGTTCCAATTGAAATCATAAACCCAAAATTGTGGTGGACACATAACTTAGGGAAACCTTATTTGTATAATTTTAATTTTCAATTGATTTCTGATGGTAAGATAAAAGACGAAAAATCAATTAAAAAGGGAATAAGAACGATAAAACTAATCACAAAAAAAGACAGTATTGGAGAATCTTTTTATTTTGAATTGAATGGGAAACCGGTTTATACTAAAGGTGCAAACTATATTCCGCAAAACAGCTTCCAAAATAAAGTGACCAATCAACAGTATGAAAAACTATTGTCTGATGTTGTAGATTCTAATATGAACATGTTGCGAGTTTGGGGTGGTGGAATTTATGAAAATGATATTTTTTACAATTTATGTGATGCAAAAGGGATTTTAATTTGGCAAGATTTTATGTTTGCTTGTGCCATGTATCCTGGAGATATTGACTTCTTAACAAATATTCAAGAAGAAGCAGCACAGCAAGTAAAAAGATTAAGAAATCATGCTTCTATTGCCCTGTGGTGTGGAAATAATGAAAATGCTGAAGGATGGAAACGTTGGGGATGGAAAAACAATAGAAGTGATAAAGAAAAAGAAGATATTTGGAATGATTATTTAGCTGTTTTTGATACTATTTTACCAAATGCTGTTGCCGAATTTAGTGAAACCGATTATTGGGAAACCTCGCCAAAATACGGACGTGGCAATCCTAAATACAAAACAGAAGGAGATGCACACGATTGGTGGGTTTGGCATGATGGCTATCCTTTTGAGCATTTTGAAAATAATGTACCAAGGTTTATGAGTGAATTTGGTTTTCAGTCTTTTCCGAGTTTTGAAACGATGAAATATATCAATCAAACTGAAGAAACTACCTTAATGACAGATTCGTGGAAATCGCATCAAAAACATGATAGAGGCTTACAATTAATTTTTGATTATATGGAACGTGATTATAAAGTTCCTATGCAGAATGATGATTATATATATGTAAGTCAGTTAGCACAAGCCAAAGGAATTGTAATGGGAATTGAAGCGCATAGAAGGGCAAAACCTTACAACATGGGCACTTTATATTGGCAATTAAATGATTGTTGGCCCGCAATTTCTTGGTCTAGTATGGATTATTTTGGTAACTGGAAAGCTTTACAATACAAAGCTAAAGAAGCTTTTGAAAACCTACTATTATCATCAACTTTTAAAAATAATAAAGTATCTATTTATATTATTAATGACAACTTTGAAATTTATAGTGATGATCTAATTATTGAGTTAATAGACTTTAAAGGAAATGTACTTTGGTCTGATAAAAAACTAATCTCAATTGAAAAGGATTCAAGTAAAAAAGTTTACGAATTAGACCTCAAAAATAAAAATATTGACACCAAAAAAACATATTTAAAAGTTAAATTCTATAGTGGTCTTAAAATATCATTTTTAGAAAAACCTAAAAACCTATTGCTAGAAAACAGTAAAATTATTACTCGTCTAAATAAATGGGAAGAAGGATTTTTAATAACCTTAGAAAGTAAAACTTTACAAAAAGACGTCTTTTTATATACAAGCAAAGAAGGCCATTTTAATAGAAATTTTTTCGACCTTGAACCCAATGAGGTTGATACTATATTTTTTAAAACGAATGCGAATTCTTTAGATGATTTACAGATAAAAACACTGAATTCTATTAATGATGCAATTATTCCTAAGAAAACAGGCATCTAAATTTAAGTAGTGCTACTACCTGCATAGACAGGAAGAACTGCACTACTTTTTACTAATAAACTGCGACTCTAAAAAACCCAATCCATAACCTAAAAACTGAGTAAAAGAAGTTACAATACTCAAAAAAGCAACTCGTACGTTTTTATTCTGAAATAAGGAATCTAGGAAAATTAGCAAGAAATAAACTCCGTAGAAATATAGTAATTGATTAAAACCTAAAATCACTAAAAGAATACTGATATCAAACCCTATAATGAATATACAAGGAAACCAATAGGTTAGTTTCACAGTCTCTGGGTACATTCTATTTAGTTTTGGTCTTACAGCACCAAATGCAAAAGTTTGTTGAAAGAAACCTGAAAAAGAATTCCTGCGTTTATGATATACATACGCTGCATCTATTAGCTGAGTTTCTAAACCCTGCTCCCATAAACGAAAGCTTAAATCTATATCTTCACCAGCTCGCATATCTGAAAAGCCTTTGGTGATATCAAAAGCTTTTTGAGAGAGCCCCATATTAAAACTTCTTGGTTGAAATTTACCAACACTTTTTTTCTTTCCTCTAATGCCACCAGTAGTTAAAAAAGAAGTCATGGAATAATTGATTGCTTTTTGTAATACTGAAAAACTAGGATGTGCTGCATCCGGTCCTCCAAAAGCATCTGTATACTTTTTTTCTAGTTGTTTCGTAATTTCTACTAGATAGTTATTAGGAAGGATTACATCTGAATCTAAGATAATAAAGTAATTTCCTGCAGCCTTGGTCATTCCATAATTTCTACTTGATCCAGGACCTGTATTTTCTGTCTCAAAATATTGAATAGCCAATTCTGAAGTATATTTATTTATAATCAAATCACTTTTTTCAGAAGATCCATCTTCTACAATACAAACTTCAAAGGGCTCATCATATTCTTGAGCGCTTATACTCGCTAATAATTCGTCTATTTCTTCAGGACGATTGTATACAGGGATGATAATGGAAAAAAATGGTTTCACGGGCTTTGTTATGTTACAGAAAAGTTAATTTCTTGTCCGTTGATTTTAAATAAAACTGAATCGTATTTTTTTTCTATAAAAACTTCTGCATCTTCGACCGATATGTTATAATCAATCTTAGTAATCGCTTTTTTTACAGTATTAGAAAAATCAGATTCAATTATATGTTCATCTGATTCGAGTGTTAGTATTTGATTTTCTTTTAAAAAAGAAAGTGTAGTTCCTTTTTTACCTTTCAAATTAGTGTCACTCACAATAATGGTCTCAAGCATAATAAATCCTCCTAATTCCGCAATTTTCAAATACAAATCGCCATAAGCCGATACCGCAAATTTCTTAATTCCGTAGGCTACAATGTCTGCTTCAATTTTAAGATCAACCTCTGTTCTCTCCATCAACCTAAAGCTTTCAGATGATTTAAATACTGTATCCATTTTCTTAAAAAAACCCATGTCTTAAATTTAATTGTAAAAATAGTATAAAAATATGCAATAAAACTATAAAATACTTTGACTCTAGTACGAGTTATTATTGACTTTGGGGACTGAAAATAGTGTTTTCGCGTACATTGCAATCTCTACTAAAGAAGTATTTTAAGTACCTTTTTTATACTCTGAAACAGTTACATCCTCTAAATTTAACATATCACTATTAGAATTTTTCCATGATAGCGTCACTTACACCCATATTAGAAAACCCACCATCATGAAATAAATTTTGTAAGGTTACTTTCTTTGTCAAATCTGAAAACATAGAAATAGTGTAATTTGCACATTCTAAAGCAGTTGCATTCCCTAAAGGACTCATTTTTTCTGAATATGCAATAAAACCATCAAATCCTTTAACTCCAGTGCCTGCGGTTGTTGGGGTTGGAGACTGAGAAATGGTATTTACACGCACTTTATAATCTTTACCAAAGAAGTAGCCAAAACTGCGTGCAACAGACTCTAAATAAGCTTTATTATCTGCCATATCATTGTAATCTGGAAAGACTCTTTGCGCAGCCATATAGCTCAACGCAACAATACTTCCCCATTCATTCATGGCTTTCTTCTTGTATAGAATATTCAACGTTTTATGAAAAGAAACCGCAGAAACATCCCATCCCTTTTTTGTAAAATCATAATTAGGGTCTGTATACGACTTTCCTTTTCTAACATTTACAGACATCCCAATAGAATGTAACACAAAATCGATTTTACCACCTAAAATCTCCATTGCTTTTTCTACAAGATTCTCCAAGTCTTCTATTGAAGTTGCGTCTGCCGAAATTATTTGAGAACCTGTTTTTGCCGCCAGAATTTCTAATGTTCCCATTCTAATTGAAGCTGGCGCATTAGTTAAAACAAACTCCGCACCTTCTTCATGTGCGCGTTCAGCAGTTTTCCAAGCAATAGAATGCTCATTTAATGCACCAAATATAATTCCTTTTTTACCCTTTAGTAAGTTGTACAATATATTTATTTTTTTTGTAATTGTTGGCTGTTGTTCGCCTTACTCTTATTTATTTCTTGCAAAAAGAACTAACTTAAGAGTTCTTTTGCATGTATCATTGCTGAGTCAGAAATATCTTTACCACTTAGCATTTCTGCAATTTCTTTAATACGTTCTTCGGTAGATAATTGCTTTAAATTCGTGGTTGTAACTCCGTTTATCTCTTCTTTATATACCTTATAGTGTTTGCTACCTTTTGCAGCAATTTGAGGTAAATGAGTAATTGCGATTACCTGCATATTATTTCCCATTTGTCCCATAATAGCTGCTATTTTATTAGAAACCTCTCCAGAAACTCCAGTATCTATTTCATCAAAAATAATGGTTGGTAGTTGCGTGTTTTCTGACAATACTTTCTTTACAGATAGCATGATTCTTGATAATTCACCACCAGAAGCAACTTTTTTCAACTCCCCAAAATTACCACCTTTATTTGCAGAAAAGAGAAACTCTAGATGGTCTTTACCATTATTAAAATAAGTATTTGTAAGTGTTGCTTTTATAGAAAAACGTGCATTTTCCATTCCTAAATCCGTTAACAAAAATTCTAATTGTTTGGTTAATTTAGGGATTGCTGATGTTCTTGCTTTTGATATTTTTTCTGCAACCACATCTAATTTTTTAGAGATTGCTGAAATTTTCTCTTTTTTATGGTTTAGATCTCCTTCTGCGGTCTCTACCTGCCTTACTTTATCAGATAACTCCTCAAAAACCAATAATAATTCCTGATTTGAGTTTACGTAGTGTTTCTTTTGAAGATTATATAACAATTGTAATCTGTCATTAATTTCTTCTACTTCATTCGGATTAAAATCTACATTGTCGTTTACAGTTTCTAACTCAGAAACAATATCATCCATCTCTATTTTTATAGAGGTAATTCTATCTGCTAACTCTTGGTATTCCTTAGAAAAAGATGCTATTTTAGAAATTTTAAATTCTAAGGTATTTAATAAGTTTTGAAGTCCAACTTCTTCATGTATTGAAAGTTCTAAGCTTTCAGATAAATTGAGTTTTATATCTTCTATATTATTTAACTTCTCTAACTTTTCTTCTAAACCTGATTGTTCGTCTTCTTTAATATTTGCATCTTCAAGCTCTGTAAACAAGTGTAAATTGTAATCATATTGCTTATTTGCTTCTTTTTGAGCTGTTTCTAAAGACAATAATTCCTTTTTTAAAGAACCTAATTGAATAAAACCTCTCTTATACGAAGCTATTCTATCTGTATTTTTAGCCAATGCATCTAAAATTTCAAATTGAAAACTTGCATCAGACAGTTGCATGGTTTGGTGCTGAGAATGCACATCTATCAATTTTGATCTTAGCTCGTTTAAAACGTTTAAAGTAACTGGTGTATCATTTACAAAAGCCCTTGATTTACCTGAAGGAAGAATTTCTCTCCTAATAATTGTTTCAGGTTCATAATCTAAATCTACTGAAATAAAAAAGTCTTGTAAACTGTAATTAGAAATGGCAACTTTTGCTTCTACAATGCATTTAGTAGACGTATCTTTTAATGAAGACAAATCTGCTCTATTTCCTAAAACTAGGCCTAGAGCACCTAACAAAATAGATTTACCAGCACCTGTTTCTCCAGTAATTATAGATAAACCTGAGGAAAATTCAATACTTAAGCGATTTATTAATGCGTAATTATTTATAGATAATTGTGTAAGCAAATTGACTAATTTTTAGAAGTTAAAATTAGTGAAATTTGTTGAATTTAATCTAACTTTCTCCATTTAGAATTATTGTTTGGAGAA
>Ga0209815_1000609_pt1 | contig 26083 bp, 20 predicted proteins | sample CoawatmetaG00DNA_FD_187507 | JGI IMG/M metagenome (GOLD analysis project Ga0209815, IMG submission 187507) | Marine microbial communities from the West Antarctic Peninsula - Coastal water metaG002-DNA (SPAdes) (version 2) | ecosystem: Environmental > Aquatic > Marine > Coastal ...
ACCAGAACAAGAGGATAATGCTATTGAAAAAACAAAAAAGCTTAGTATTAATATTTTTTTCATTCTCTTATTACTTTAATTGTTTTATTAATTGTTTCTGAGTTTACTTTTAAAATATAGAGTCCAGATTTAATACTTGAGAAACTCACATCTACAGATCTAGAGTAGGGTACTTTGTCATTTTTAGTCCAAATGACCCTTCCTGTGATATCAAACAGAGTTATATTAACATCTTTATCATCCCCTCCAATCCATAATTTTGAAGTTGAGTTAGCTGGATTTGGACTAAGAAGAATATCTTCAGAAACAAATATTGTTTCTTCGTAAACTCCTTGACATTCTAAGTTAGTTGTTACTTTAATAGTGTTTATTCCAGAGCTTAATGACAGATCAATTGTATTATCATAAGTAGTAATTAAATTACCATTTAATATAATATTATATTTATTTCCACCCGTTAAGTTTAGTGAGGCTAATTTGTCTCCTCTACTTACTGAGGATAAAACACTTAGTTTTTCTGGTTCATTAATTGTTCCGTTATAGCACTGACTAAGTGCTGGGAATGAACTTGAAGTTAAGCACACTTTATAATTTGCAGCTTTCAAACTTCCTAAAGACCAGTCAGATCCTGAGATTGGCTCTTTTGTGTGAGTGAATCCAGTTGGACCACCAGTCACAACCACATCGAAAGGTAAGCTGAAATCACCTTTAATAGTTATTTTGATAGAACCATTGTCTGAGCTAATACAGGTTTCGTCAGAAACTTTTAAAGTAAATGTATCCGTTGGAACTGGGTTAGGGTCGCAGGCGTCTCCTACTTTATCTTTGTCAAAGTCTTTTTGATTAGTATTTGCTGTGTTAGGACAGTTATCATCAGCGTTTTTAATTCCATCTCCATCAATATCGCTTAAAAGAACTTTTAAGTTTATATCTAAAGGAGTTATAGTTTGACCTGATGCGGAAGCAGTAATTTGTAACGGGAATGTTTTGGCTTCTGCAGAAGAATCCACAGTAAGTTCATACGAAATTTCTCCACTTGCGCTTACAGATATCTTAGGGTCTGTTGGAGTTGATACTGAAGTTACTCCACTAGGTAAGCCAGTAATAGCAAATGTAGTTTCGTCGTCATATCCACCAGAAACTTTATAAGTCACTTTAAATGTTTTCTTTTCACCTTGAGTTATTTCTAAGCTAGAAGCCGATGAAGTTAATTCAAGTTTTGGACCTTCATCATTTATTATAACATTTAATATAATCCCAACATTGTTAACTGACACAGGACTGGGGACATTAGTGGCTGTTATATTTAAAGGATATGCTTTAATTTCAGTACCATCCGGTATAGTTAGTTCTATTGATATTTCTCCGTCTGAATTTATATTTGTATTATTAGAAGGAGAATAGCTAATTGTTGTTCCGGAAGGGAGTCCATCTACTGAAAATCGAGTTTGTTTATTATATCCACCGAAGACTTTATATTGAACTTTAAATACCCCGGTTTTTCCTTGTTTAATATCTATTGATGAAGGAGAAGGCGTTTTTAAGTAGAGTAAAGGATCTTCAGATGAGAACTCAGATGAGAAGATTCCTCTACCGTAAGTAGAAGCAAAAACTTTAAAATCGTCTCTCATATCAATATCTGTAACTCTAACTTCTGACATTCCATTATTTGACCTTTGCCAGTTAGGACTTGCAGTATTTAAGTTTGCTGTATACCATACCCCTAAGTCAGTTCCTACTATGGCCTCATTTTCAACTAATGGATTTTGAAGAATGGCTCTAATGGGTAAATTATTTGGAATATCACCTGATTTGTCGTTCCATTTTTCTCCTTGGTCAGAGGAGTACCAAACTCCTTTTACACCAAAATTGTGAAATGTTACAAAAATATCGTTTTTAGTTTTACCAAATTCTATATCAGAAACGCTACCTATAAATTCTGATCCTGTAATTTCACTCCAGGTGACATTTTCTATTAATCCATTACTGTCTTTAGTAATAGGAGTTTTTATAATGGCTTTTAATACTTTATTTGATTCAAGTCCTACAAATAGTTCTGTATTATTGCCTTCCGGGAAAGGAGAAACAGTTAATGCAGACACATTTGAAGTCATCAATGCGTCTTTTATATCACCATCTTGAGGATCAAAAGTTGTCGCAAATTCATCATCCCAATCATAATATAATTTTATTTTATTTCCTGCACCACTAGAGTAATTAGAAAATAAAATCCCATTTTTAGAATCTAGAGCTTGAACATTTATAAAATCTCCATTTCTTTCAGCCGATTCCTCATTTCTTATGACATGTTTTTTACCAGTACCAAAGTCATAAGCTCTAATAGATTGATTATATACGTAATTATATACAAAATATTTTTTATTTACATCTTGTGAGAACATAGAGGCGGCACCATCTCCACCACTTGGATTCATGTGCCCTTCACTAATATCATTGCTGTTATTAGCTAAAATTTGAGTTCCATTATCTTGCAATCCGCCAAAAAACATATCTGTCATTCCAGTGATAGTAAGTTTTGGACTGCTCCATGTGGATGTTGATATGTCAACTCCTTCATAAGTTTTGGAAATATCTTTAAACATCTCGGATGGAGCCACGCCAAGAGTGTAAAATTGACTCGTATTTAAATTCTTATTTCTTGAGCTAATTATCTCTGATTTGTCGCTTTGAGTTTTACCATAATATACACCACCATCGTTTCCAAATACTTTTTTAGAAGAATCAGAATTTCCAAAAGCTAATCCATGTTGATCAGCATGAGTAAATTGAAAAGTAAAACCTCCATACCAATGAGTCAATTGATTCCATGGATTCTCGCTCCCAGCACTAACACCACCTGTTGTTGATTTAAAAAGATCAATTCCACCAACATAAATATCATTTGGATTACTTGGATCAGATTCTAACATTAAATCATAGTGTGATTGACCTCTTGTAAAATCATCTGCTGTTATATTTCCATCAGCATCATTTGGAAGAACAAGTGTTGTTGTTGTTACAAATTTATCAGTTGATTTAATTATTATTGGTGCATTACCTAAACTAGCTAAAGCATAAATAGCACCATTTGAGGCAATTTCTAATTCGGTTCTTCCTCCATTTGATATTTCCTTTTTTACAGTAAAACTTGTAACATCATCATTTGATTCCAAAATAGTTCCACCTCCAGAGCCACCAGTATAACGATTAGTAGTTGACATCCAAACCCTATTATCAGGGGCAATTTCTAAATCCATTGGGTGATACCTGGTACTAGTTCCCTCAATTGTAACATTAAGTCTTGAAAATGAAGTGCCATTAGTAGACTTGTACAGTCCATAATCTGAAAAACCAAGCCATTGGTTAGGATTAGCGTTAGGGTCAGTTTCCCAGTTGTATCCAACAGATGATGCAACATAAATTTCAGAATTTCCTGCATTGTTTCTAACCACAACATCATTTATGTATAAAACTTGTTTGTCTCCATCAAAACCTCCAAAAATTTTTGTCCAGGTAGCGCCTTTATCAGTAGTTTTCCAGAGTCCATTTCCTGGGCCAGCTTTTGTATAAGATTCACCTGTTCCTACATAAAATATTTTAGTATCATTAGGGTCGAATGCTATAGCTGATACTGAGACATTACTAGGAAGTCCAGTTGTAATTTGTACCCATTGTGATTCAGGATTTGAGATGTTATTATTTTTAAATAATCCCCCAGAAACTCCTCCAGCAAAAACAGTTTCATCGGTGCTGTCATTAGGGTCAAACATTAGTCCTTTTGTTCTACCTCCAACATTATTAGGTCCTCTTTCATTCCATTTCATTGCTTCTGTTTGTCCTGGAACAATAGGGGTTTGAATAGCTAAATTTTCTCTGAGATTATCTTGTAATTTGAATAATTCCTCAGTTAAGGGTCTTCCTTCAATAGGGTCCATAGAAAGCCTCCACATTTGTTCGTAGTATTGATTTGGAGGAAGACCTAAATCTCTTCTTTCAGATTTTAACAATCCATATAACTTGTTTATGGGATTATTTTGTAAATTTTCTTTGTGAATATTTCTTTTAATTGATGTAGAAATTGCATCGAAATTGAATAAAAAAATCATCAATACTGATGAAAGAAATATTAGGAGATATTTTTTTTTTAACATGTATTTTTAAAAATTTTTTTTTAATCTGATAAAATTAAGGAATAATTTTTAAACATAAAATTAAACAGCTACTTTTCCTTTTATATGAGGATGAGGTTCATAATTTAGTATCTCGAAATCATTGAAATCAAAATCTAAAATATTATTAATTTTTTTATTAATTTTTAATTTTGGAAGAGCTTTAGGTTCCCTTGATAATTGTAGATTTAATTGTTCTAGATGATTATTGTAGATATGAGCATCTCCAAACGTATGCACAAAATCACCAGCTTTATAGCCACAAACATGTGCTACCATTTCTGTAAGTAGTGCGTAGGATGCAATGTTAAAAGGAACACCTAAAAATATATCTGCACTTCTTTGATACAGTTGACATGATAACTTATTATTATGAACATAAAATTGAAAAAAAGCATGACACGGCGGTAATGCAGCCTTTCCGTTTTTTACGTTTTCTTCAAAACTTTTACTTGCGTCAGGTAAAACTCCAGGATTCCAAGCTGTCACTATCATTCTTCTACTATTAGGATTATTTTTTAGAGTTGATATTACTTCTTTTATTTGGTCAATTCCATCACTATTCCAATTCCTCCACTGATATCCATAGACAGGGCCTAGATCGCCATTTTTGTCAGCCCACTCGTCCCATATCTTAACTCCATTTTCTTTAAGATAATTGATATTAGTGTCACCTTTTAAAAACCAAAGCAGTTCGTAAATTATAGACTTTAGATGTAGTTTTTTTGTTGTAACCATCGGAAAGCCTTTTGAAAGATCGAAACGCATTTGATATCCAAAAACACTTTTGGTTCCAGTTCCAGTTCTATCAGGTTTTTCATGCCCTTCTTTTAACACGTGCTTTACTAAATCTAAATATGGTTTCATTTATAAAAAATTGGTGAGTATAAAAATATGAATTATCAATATCAGAAAGGCTAAACTTTATAGAACTTTATTAAAAAATATCAACCAATAATCATACCAGCTATTGTTGCAGAAAGCAAAGAAGCTAAGGTGCCGCCAATTACAGCTAACAACCCAAATTTAGATAAATTTTTTCTTTGTCCCGGAGCTAGAGATCCGATTCCACCAATTTGTATTCCAATTGACGCAAAATTTGCAAAACCGCACAGCATGTATGTTGCCATTATTATAGATTTATCATATTGTAAATGAATTAAATTAGTGACATTTTTAAGTTCAGCTAACTGCATGTAGCCAATAAATTCACTTGCAGCTAGTTTAATTCCTAGTAACTGACCCATTAATGCCATGTCTTCTTTCGCAACTCCAATAATCCACATAAGCGGAGAGAAAAGATAGCCTAAAATAAATTCTATTGACAGGTTTTGGTAAGGTGTGTTAGAGTTAATCCACGGATTTAAATTCACTATTGAGCCTACTTTTTCAAATCCAAAATTTATCATTGCAATAAAGGCTATAAAGACAAGTAGCATTGCTCCAACGTTTGCAGCTAATTTTAAACCTTCTGTAGTTCCATTTGCTATTGCATCCAATAAATTTGAGCCTATTTTTTCCTGAGAAACACTTAGATCTTTATTGATAGAATCTTGTTGTGGATACAATATTTTTGAGATAACTATAGCTCCAGGGGCAGCCATAACAGAAGCAGTTAATAAATGTTTAGCATAAAATAGTTTTAGTGCTTCGTCTTCACCTCCTAAAAATCCAATATATGCTGCTAAAACACCACCAGCAACCGTGGCCATTCCTCCAATCATAACTAAAAGAATTTCAGATTTAGACATTTTTTCTAAATAGGCCTTAATCATTAAGGGGGCTTCTGTCTGGCCTAGAAATATATTTCCAGCGACACTCAAGCTTTCAGCTCCTGAAATGTTAAGTAGTTTGCTTAAAGACCATGCTAAAGCTTTAACAACTTTTTGAATAATGCCTAAATAAAACAGCACTGATGTTAAGGCAGAAAAGAAAATAATAGTAGGAAGGACTTGAAATAAAAAAACATATCCAAAGCTCTCTATATTTACCATGTCTCCTAAAAGGAATTTACTTCCTTCCATTGTGAAATCTAATGTTTTTACAAATATTTTACCAAAAAATTCAAATAACTTTTGGATAAATTCAATTTTTAGAACAGCAATAGCTAAAAATAATTGGGTTGTTAAGCCAATGGCTGCTGATTTCCAATTAATCACTTTTCGATTGTTGCTAAATAAATAAGCTATTAAAATTAAAAAAGACATTCCTATCAATCCTCTTATCAGACTTTCAATTGAAAAACCTTGACTAGCAATTAATTCTTTGTTCTGTTCAAATAATGGAAAAGAAAAAACACTCAAACATAATTGAGAAAGTAATGTCATTTTATTGTTTTTTTCTATTTATTTCATCTCTTAAAAAAGCGGCTAGTTCATAATCTTCATTTTTAACAGCAATTGTAACGGCTTTTCCCAATTGAATCAAAGAAAGTTTAGAGTAATCTGTTTTTTTTGTTTTTGGATTTTTGTTTAAAACCTCTTTTTTGATTTTTTCAGTTTCTTCAGCTTTAATTATAATACCTGCCTTATCTAATACATTTTCATAAGTGAAAATTGGAGAATTAAACCTTATAGCTAATGCAATGGCATCAGATGTTCTGGAATCTATTATTTCTTCGATTTTATCTCTTACACAAATCAAGCTTGAAAAAAACACTCCATCTACTATTTTGTGGATAATGACTTGTTTTATTTTAATTTCAAAACAATCAGAAAAATTTTTAAACAAGTCATGAGTTAATGGTCTAGGGGGTTTTATTTCTTTTTCTAGAGCAACAGCAATTGACTGTGCTTCAAAACCACCAATAACAACGGGTAATTTTCTTTCACCATTTTTTTCATTTAATAGTAAAGCATAAGCTCCATTATGAGTTTGGCTATAAGAAATACGGTTAATTGTAAGGCGAATTAAACTCATATAATTTAGTAGATATAATATCTTCCTAAAATAATAAAAAAAACAAGAGTTTAGGCTTTAAATGCTTTGAGTTTTTCAGTTAATCTTGGAACCACATCAAATGCATCTCCAACAACTCCGTAATCTGCCGCTTTAAAAAATGGAGCTTCAGGATCATTATTAATGACAACTTTTATTTTTGATGAATTAATTCCTGCTAAATGTTGAATAGCTCCAGAGATTCCAATAGCAATATATAAGTTAGTTGCTACTGGTTTTCCAGTTTGACCAACGTGCTCACTGTGTGGTCTCCAGCCCATATCAGAAACTGGTTTTGAGCATGCTGTAGCCGCTCCTAATGTTTCAGCTAGTTCTTCAATTATATTCCAGTTTTCAGGACCTTTTAATCCTCTTCCAGCAGAAACTACTATGTCAGCGTCAGCAATAGATATTTTTCCTGACACTTTTTCAGTAGAATTTATAGTTATTTTCTTTTCAATTAAAGTTGGACTGAAGTCTTCTAATAAGCCTTCAGTGTTGTTTTCAGTAATCCCAAAAGCATTACTTGATAATCCTATAATTTTAATATCAGAATCAATAGTTGAGTCGCAAAATGCTTTATTTGTAAAAGAAGTTCTTTTTATAGTAAATGGATTTAATGAACTTGGGAGTTCAACCACATTACTTAAATAACCTGCATCGAGTTCTATTGACAGTAATGGAGCCATGTATTTTGTGTCTAGGCTGCTACTTAGGACTATATAGTTTGAGTTATTAGCTTTTGCCGCTTGTGCAATTACATTTGCATATAATTTGGCGTCAAAACTTTCCAGTTCAGAATTTGTAACTTTTAAAACTTTAGATGCACCGTGTTTATTAAGTTCACTTGTGTCATCAACATTTAATACAATAGTAACTAAATCAGTATCAAGTTTTATTGCTAATTCTCTTGAGTAAGAAACTATTTCAAGAGCATTTTTTTTAATTTTTCCTTTAAAGGATTCTACGTAAGCTAGTACAGACATTTTTATGGTTTTATAGGACTTTAGCTTCATTGTGAAGCAAGTCGATTAGTTGATCTAAGTTATCAGGTGAAACCAATTTAACCTCTTCTCTAGGAGCTGGTTTATAGAATTTTGTTGATTTAGTTTTTGAATTTGAAGTATAGGGAGGGATAACTTCCAAAGGCTTTTGCCTTGCTTGCATGATCCCTCTCATGTTAGGGATTCTTAGGTCACTTTCTTCTACAAGTCCTTTCTGTCCTCCTATAATAAGAGGAAGATCACAGCTTAAAATTTCTTTCCCTCCATCAATTTCTCTTTCAACTGTTGCTTTATTTCCTTCGATCTCTAGTTTAGTGCAGTTTGTAACGTAGTTAATTTGTAGTAACCCGGCAATTAGTCCAGGAACCATTCCGCCGTTATAGTCAATAGATTCTCTTCCAGCAATAATTAAATCATAATGGTTCGACTTGATATACTCTGCAATCTCTTTAGAGACAAACATACCGTCGATTGGCTCAGAATCTATTCGTATAGCTTTATCAGCGCCAATAGCTAAAACTTTTCTTAAAGTAGGTTCCGTATTAGCTTTTCCCACATTAATTACGTCAATCGTCGCATTTTGCTTCTCTTTAAACCACATCGCTCTTGTTAGACCAAATTCATCATTTGGATTAATTACAAATTGGACCCCTTGGCTATCAAAAACAGTGTTTCCATCAGTAAAGTTAATTTTTGATGTTGTGTCCGGGACGTGACTTATACAAACTAATACTTTCATATTTAATCAAAATTATTTATACAAATATAAAATAAAATTGGCTAATTACTATGCATGCATAGTAATTATTTTGAATTAAAAATCTCACAAGTCTATAAATATTTACATATTTTTACATTAAAATAATTTCAACAAAACTATACTTATGAGAGTTATTCAATTTAGAGAGGCTATATGTGAAGCTATGTCTGAAGAAATGAGGTTGGACGAGACTATTTTTTTAATGGGCGAAGAAGTGGCTGAATATAATGGAGCTTATAAGGCTTCAAAAGGAATGTTGGATGAGTTTGGTGATAAAAGAGTTATCGATACCCCTATTTCTGAACTAGGTTTTTCTGGAATTGGGGTAGGATCTACAATGACAGGTAATAGACCAATAATTGAATTTATGACTTTTAACTTTGCTCTAGTAGGTATTGATCAGATAATTAATAATGCAGCTAAAATAAGACAAATGTCTGGTGGTCAGTTTCCATGCCCTATAGTTTTCAGAGGACCTACTGGTTCTGCAGGTCAATTAGCAGCAACTCATTCTCAAGCTTTTGAAAGTTGGTATGCTAACTGTCCTGGCTTAAAAGTGATTGTTCCTTCAAACCCGTATGATGCAAAGGGGTTATTAAAGTCAGCAATTAGAGATAATGATCCTGTGATTTTTATGGAATCTGAGCAAATGTACGGAGATAAAGGTGAGGTTCCTGAAGAAGAGTACTTAATTCCTATTGGTAAAGCTGAAGTAAAAATACCTGGTAAAGATGTGACGATAGTATCTTTTGGAAAAATATTAAAAGAAGCAGTTAAAGCAATAGATGTATTAAAAAAAGAAGGAATTGAAGTAGAGCTTATTGATTTAAGAACAATTCGTCCTTTAGATATGGATACAATTATAGAGTCTGTTAAAAAAACTAACAGATTAGTAATTCTTGAAGAGTCATGGCCTTATGGAAATATTTCTACGGAAATTACTTACCAAATTCAAAATCAAATTTTTGACTATTTGGATGCTCCAATTGAAAAAATTAATACTGCTGATACTCCGGCTCCTTACTCACCTGTTTTACTTGCGGAATGGATTCCTAATAGTCAAGATGTTATAAAGGCTGTAAAAAAAGTTCTCTACATAAAATAAGAAACAGCTTTAAGCTATATATCTTAAAAGTTTTTTAATTAAAACTGATTTTATTACTTTTGCCTGCAAAATAAAAAATACTAAAAAACAATATATGGAATCAATGATGATTTGGATGCCAATTTTAATGGCTTTATTAGGCCTTGCATATATGCTAGTTAAAAAATCTTGGGTAATGAAGCAAGATGCTGGTGATGGAAAAATGAAAGAAATTTCTGATCACATTTACGAAGGTGCTTTAGCGTTTTTAAATGCTGAATATAGATTACTAGCAATTTTTGTTGTTGGAGCAAGTGTTGTACTAGCTGCAATTGCTTTTTATATGGATAGCACTTATTTAATAGTGTTAGCATTTGTAATAGGCGCTATATTTTCTGCTTTTGCTGGAAATATGGGGATGAAAATTGCAACAAAAACAAATGTTAGAACAACTCAAGCTGCAAAAACTAGTTTACCAAATGCACTAAAAGTTTCTTTTGGTGGTGGGACTGTTATGGGACTTGGAGTTGCAGGCTTAGCTGTCTTAGGTTTAACTATGTTTTTTATTATATTCTATCAAATATTTATGGGTGGTGAGTGGACAAATACCGATCAGATGACTGTTGTTTTAGAGGCGTTAGCCGGTTTTTCTTTAGGAGCTGAATCTATTGCTTTATTTGCAAGAGTTGGTGGTGGTATTTATACTAAGGCTGCTGATGTTGGTGCTGATTTAGCCGGTAAAGTACAAGCTGATATCCCTGAGGATGATCCAAGAAATCCCGCTACGATTGCAGATAATGTTGGGGATAATGTGGGAGACGTTGCAGGTATGGGAGCAGATTTGTTTGGTTCTTATGTTGCTACTGTTTTAGCTGCAATGGTTTTAGGTAATTATGTTATTAAAGATATGGGTGGTGCAATTCAAGATGCCTTTGGCGGAATTGGACCAATATTATTACCAATGTCTATTGCTGGAGTAGGAATTATCATATCGCTTATAGGGACTTTATTAGTTAAAATTTCATCAAACGACGCAAAAGAAGCGGACGTTCAAAAAGCCTTAAATATAGGGAACTGGGCATCTATAGGAATGGTTGCCATAGCATGTTATGGATTAGTTACTTGGATGTTACCAGAAACTATGCAAATGGATTTCTTTGGAGAGGGTCTTCAAGACATTTCTTCAATAAGAGTGTTTTATGCTTGTTTAGTTGGTTTAGTTGTTGGTGCTGGAATTTCAGCATTTACTGAGTACTATACTGGATTAGGTTCAAAACCAATTTTAAAAATTGTACAACAATCAAGTACAGGTGCGGGAACAAATATTATTGCTGGTTTAGCAACAGGTATGATCTCTACGTTTTCATCTGTATTATTATTTGCTGCAGCAATATGGTCATCATATGCCTTGGCTGGATTCTATGGAGTTGCACTTGCTGCTTCTGCAATGATGGCAACAACTGCTATGCAATTAGCAATTGATGCTTTTGGGCCAATTGCTGATAATGCTGGAGGGATTGCTGAAATGAGTGAACAAGATCCAATTGTAAGAGAAAGAACGGATATTTTAGATGCTGTTGGTAATACAACTGCAGCAACAGGTAAAGGTTTTGCAATTGCATCTGCTGCGTTAACTTCACTAGCTTTATTCGCTGCCTATGTAACCTTTACAGGAATTGATGGAATTAATATTTTTAAAGCACCTGTTTTAGCAATGCTATTTGTTGGAGGTATGATACCTGTTGTATTTTCTGCTTTAGCAATGAATGCTGTTGGTAAAGCTGCCATGGAAATGGTGAATGAAGTAGTAAGACAATTTAAAGAAATACCAGGGATTATGGAAGGAACTGGAAAACCAGAATATGACAAATGTGTTGATATCTCTACCAAAGCATCTTTAAAGGAAATGATGTTACCTGGTATATTAACAATAGGTTTCCCAATACTGGTTGTCTTAGTAGGTAAATTAGTTTATCAAGATAACAACATGTTAGTTGCGGAAATGCTAGGAGGTTATATGGCTGGTGTTACAGTTAGTGGAGTTCTTTGGGCAATCTTCCAAAATAATGCAGGTGGTGCATGGGATAATGCTAAGAAATCTTTTGAAGCAGGTGTTGAAATTAACGGGGTTATGACCTATAAAGGTTCTGAAGCTCACAAGGCTGCTGTTACTGGAGATACTGTAGGTGATCCTTTTAAGGATACTTCAGGACCTTCAATGAATATACTGATTAAGCTTACTTGTTTGATTGGACTAGTAATAGCGCCAATATTAGGTGGTCATTCAAATTTAGAGTCTCATTCATCAATCGATCCTGTTAGTAATGAGTTGCAAGAGTTGGTTAATACAATTTCAAGTGACGACAATGAAAATGTAACCGTAGAAGTTAGAGTTATTACAAATGTTGATGGTTTTGAAACAGTTACAGAAACAACAGTAAATGGATCAGTAGATGAGGTTAAGAAAGCAGTTCAAGAAGTAGTAATTGAGGCAAAGAAAAAGTGATATATTTTTGCTCTAAATAAAATAAAAAAGCCTCATAATTGCGAGGTTTTTTTATTTCTTAAGCTTCTTGTTAACCATTAAGATTAATAAAGAAAAATAAGAGTTATTGAATTCTGAGCCTCACAAAATAAGAATAGCAGTTGTGAATCAAAACAAAAAAATAAATTTATAAAGAACTACTTGTTAAGACCTTTTAGACTGTCATCAACTTTGTCTATAATAATTTTTAGATCTTCTTTGTTTTTAACAAAGTCCAAACCATCTACATCAATTACGAGTATTTTTCCTTTTTTATAAGTTTGTGTCCAAGCTTCATACCTTTCATTAAGTCGACTTAAATAGTCAATACTTATAGAGTTTTCGTAATCTCTTCCTCTTTTATGTATTTGGTCAACTAAATTAGGTATTTCACTTCTTAAATAAATCAAAAGATCTGGAGCTTTTACGAACGATTCCATAAGATCAAAAATAGATTTATAATTTTCAAAATCTCTATTTGTCATAAGTCCCATTGCTTTTAAATTTGGAGCAAAAATAAAAGCATCTTCGTAGATTGTTCTGTCTTGGATTATTTTTTTCCCATTTTTAGTAAAATCCATTATTTGACGAAATCGACTGTTTAAAAAGTAAATTTGAAGATTAAATGACCATCTTTCCATTTCATCGTAAAAATCATCTAAATAAGGATTTTTCACCACATCTTCATAATGACCTTCAAACTTATAGTGTTTCGAAAGAAGTTTTGTTAACGTTGTTTTTCCCGCTCCAATGTTACCAGCAATAGCTATATGCATATTTTAATATTTTCAATGACCTCTAATTTAGAATATATTTTTAAAAAATAAATCAAATTAAACTTTTTTCTCTCTCAATTGTCTATTCATTATAAAATGAATAATATTGCGCTTACAATAAAACATAAATTATGAAAAAATTTTTAACACTTTTTTTAATTATTAGCATTAATGGTTTTTCACAAGATTTTCAGGGAAGAGCTTATTATATGTCTAAATCTAATGTAAATACAGATTTTACTAAAAATATGCCACCTGATAGAGCTAAGCGTATAATGGGTATGATGAAAAAAGCACTTGAAAAAAATTATACTTTAGAATTTAATAGTAATTCATCTTTTTTTGAAGAAGAAGAAGTGTTAGAAGCAGGTCAAGCTAGTGGAGGAGGTTTTAATTGGATGCAGTTTGTTACCGGGCCTGAAGGAGGTTCTTTGCATAAGGATTTGCAATCCAAAATTTATACTAATAAAAAGGAACTTTTTGGAAAAGTATTTTTAGTAAAAGATAGTATAGTTCCTAGAAAGTGGGTTATGACAGGAGAAACTAAGCAAATAGGTATATATAATGCTTATAAAGCTACCATAACAAAAGAAGTGGAAGAAAGAGCATTTAATTTTGGACGTCGTCCTTCTTCAAACTCTAGTGAAGAAGAAGATAAGGAGCCAGAAGCTCCAAAAATGAGAGAAGTAGTGATGAGCGCATGGTTTACACCTGAAATACCCGTCTCTACGGGACCTTCCATGTACGGGGGTCTTCCTGGACTAATTTTAGAAATTAATGATGATAGAACGACGATTCTTTGTACTAAAGTAATTTTAAACCCTAAAGAAAAAATTAAAATTAAGGTACCAAAAAAAGGAAAGGTTGTTACCAAAAGTGAATTTGAACAAATTTCAGAAGATAAAGCTAAAGAAATGCAAGAAATGTATCAAGGACAAAGAGGTGGAAGATCGAGAAGGGTAATTAGAAATTAAACAATTAGTTATTAATAAAAATCAATTTTAATGAAAAAAATACTTTTACTTATTGTTATATTTTTTAACTGTGCTGTTTACTCTCAAGTAAGATTTGAAGGAGTTGTTACAGATTCTATGGGTAACACTATTATGGGGGCTAATGTCATCGCTATAGAGAAAGAATCAAAGATTTTAGATGGATTTGGAATTTCAAGTGATACGGGATTTTATAGAGTTTCGTTAAAGAAAAATACAGATTATCAAATCAAAGTTTCTTTTATAGGTTTTCAACAGGTTGAGTTTGATTTAAATATTAGCGAAGCCTTTGAAAAAAATATAATTCTAGAAGAACAAGCTGAAGCATTAGATGAAGTTGAAATAGTTTATGAAATGCCTGTGACTATAAAAGGAGATACAATAGTTTATAATGCGGATTCTTTCAATACAGGTACTGAAAAAAAACTTGGTGATGTATTAAAGAATTTACCTGGAATTGAAATAAATGAAGATGGAAGTATTGAAGTAGAGGGTAAAGAGATAACTAAAATTACAGTCGAAGGAAAAGATTTTTTTGATGGTGATTCTAAATTAGCCACTCAGAATTTGCCTGCTAATGCAGTAGGAAAAGTTGAGGTACTAAGAAATTTTACCGAAGTTGGTCAGCTTAGAAATGTTACAAATAATGAAGATAATATAGCTATTAATATTAAACTTAAAAGTGGTAAAGATAAATTTTGGTTTGGTGAAATTTTAGCTGGAACAGGAAATGCAGATAGAGTTCTGGCTGCCCCAAAAATATTTTATTATGCAAAAGACTTAAGTATGAGCGTTTTGGGTAACACAAATAATATAGGAGAGCCGGTGCTTTCAAGAAGAGACTTTTATAAATTTGGGGGAGGGTTTCGTAATTTAAATGCTCAAAATGGGACTTCTATTAGTATTTCATCAGATGGTTCTGGTATTGGCAATCTTCAAAATAATCAAGCAAAATCTATTGATGGGCAGTTAGGTGCTTATAATTTTAGTCATTCTCCAAATGATGCTTGGGAAATAAGTGGTTTTGCTTTGATAGCAAAAACAAAAAATATCATTGAAGAAAACATAAAAAGAAATTACACAATTACCAATACTATTGAAGAAACTAGTGACTATGTAGTTCAAAATAATAGTCAACAACTCTACAAGTTTTCAACTAAATATAAACCAAACGAACGTTTACAAACAGAATATAATTTGTTGATTAAATCAGCAGATAACGAAGAAAATACAGATTTAACTTCTTCTTCATATAAGGATTCAAGAAATGGTCCTACAATACAACCTATTGAAATTGATAAAATAAATATTTTAAGATCTGATAAGCCCACTTCAGTTAACCAAGAATTGAAAGTATATTATACTTTGAATGAAAATCATATTTTTTCTTTTGAGGCGCAAAGTTTATCTCAGGACGAAGATCCTTTTTATAGAGCTATTAATGATATACAGCCATTTAGAGATATAATTCCTTTAGATACAGGACAATCTAAATTTAATATTAATCAAGTAAGAAATACAAATACTAATAAAATTGAAGGTAAATTAGATTATTACTATATTTTAACCCCTAAGTCAAATCTTAATTTTACGTTTGGGGTTACTGATGTGAGTCAAAAATTTAATACAAGTATTTTCCAAATTTTAGATAATAATTCTAACAAAAAATTTGATGAACCCGTTCTAGGAAATGATGTTGACTTTAGATTTTCAGACTCTTATTTGGCTATGCATTACAGGTTTATCACTGGAATTTTTACATTTGATCCAGGAATTACAATACATTCTTATAAAACTGAAAACAATCAGTTAGGTAACTTGGCCTCGGATTCTTATTCTGACATTAGACCTGATATGAGGATTTTTATAAAATTTAAAGATTCAGAGAGTTTAAGATTTACATACAGAACAACAACAACATTCACTGATGTGAATAACCTAGCCTTAGGTTATGTTTTTAATAATTATAATTCTTTTTTTCAAGGAAATCCAAATCTTGAGGCTGCAAAAATTTATAATTATAATTTAAATTATCAAAGTATTAACATTTTTACTTTCACTAATGTATTTGTAAGGTTTAGTTATTCAAAAAGAAGTAACTCAATTCAAAATAAAACTTTAATAAGTGGAATTAGCAGCGTTAGATCTGCAGTTAATTCCAACTTCCCAAGGGAGTCCTATTCAGCGTCAGGGAGAATTGATAAACGGTTCAAAAACTTTAAAGCAGGCTTTAACATGAACTTTAACTACAGTGATTTTAATAATATTATTAATGGTAATCCAACAACCTCAATTAACTTCACACAAAGCTATAAAGCCAGTCTTGCAACTAACTTTAGAAATAAGCCTAATCTTGAAATAGGGTATAGCTATAACAAAAGAAAATATGATACAGGAAATTCAGAAAATTATTTCTATACTGATTCACCATATGCCAGAGTAGATGCTTATTTTGGTAAAGGTTTTGTGTTCACCGCAAACTATACTTATAATTATTATAGAAATGAAGAAGTGACCTTAAATAAGTATAGATTTTTGGAAGCAGATTTATCTTACAATAAAAAAGGTTCTAAATGGGAATTTGGACTAGGGGTTACTAACCTGTTTAATGATACATCTGTAAATAGAGATAGTTTTAATCAGCTGTATAGCCAAACTAGATCTTATTTAATTCAACCTAGATATACAGTATTTAGATTAAAGTACGATTTATCCTCTTATGGTGGCGGAAGATAAAGTGGTTCAAAAAAAGTTAATATCTATTTTGATGTTTAATTTTTTTCTTTCTTTAAAGGAGTTTACCTTTATTGATAAATAAAATCTACTTTAATTGAAACTCAAATATGTATTATTTTTTTTAATATTTCCTTTTTTTTGTTGGTCTCAGTCTGGATTTGAATCTATATTGTTGGCTGCTGAAAGTGACTCAAAGAAATTATTTCAAGGTTATATGTCTCCTCTAATGAAAGGAGCTATTTATAGTTCTAATGGAGGTTGGTTTAATTCTGCTAAAGTTCATAAGAAGTTAGGAGTAGATTTAAGTTTAAGACTAAATGCTTCATTTGTCCCTGTATCCGATCAAGTCTTTTCAATTTCTAATTTAGAATACGTTACATCGAAAGCTACTGACCTACCTACCATTATAGGAGATAGTAGACAAGAAGATTTATTAATAACTATACCTTCAGACGGAATTTTGCCAGAAATGAATACAACTATCAAGGCACCTAAAGGAATAAAAAACGAATTACCCCTTGGATCTGTTCCTGCTCCTGTTTTACAATTAGGAATAGGAATTCCTTTTGACACTGAAATAATTATCAGGTATAGTCCCGAATATCACAGAAAAGGAATAGACATGTCCTTAAAAGGAATTGGTATTAAGCATAACCTTCTGCAATATTTCGGTCCTATTGACAAGTTTCCTTTAAATGTCTCAGCTTTTGCGTCATTTTCTCAAATGAAAATAGATTATGACATTCAATCTTTTAGTTCTATTAATGGGACAGGACAGGTAGCTCAATTTAGTCTTAATAATTATAACTTATTGTTGCTAGCTTCTTTAGATGTTTTGGTTGTTAATTTTTATGCCGGCCTTGGACTAAGTGGAGGAAATTCTTCATTCAAAATGTTAGGTCAGTATGATTTGCAATATCAAACCGAATCGAATATCCCATTAACTAGATCTTTGAAAGATCCAATTGATATGAATTTTAATGTTTCAGGATACCAAACAACAATAGGAGCAAAATTTAAATTTTTAATTTTTAGTGCTTTTGCTGATTTTACTTTTCAAGAATACAACACTCTTTCTGCAGGCATTTCAGTAAATTTTAGGTAATACTTTTTTTTTTGTTAAAAAAAAATATACATTTGTAAAATAATTTATTGATAGAGGATCGATTTGACTGATTGCAACCTCTTAAAAAAAGTGCTAAAGCAGATGCTTAACACCCTTTTATTTGTCAAATCACTTCTAATTATAAATTTAATTATTAATTAAATATATAAAAATGAGTGAATTAAAATTATCTACTAAAGCTTTACATGCAGGTCATGATACAAGCTTAAGCCAAGGAACAAGAGCTGTTCCTATTTATCAATCAACTTCTTATGTTTTTAATGATTCTGATCATGCGGCAAATTTATTTGCACTTGCTGAACCAGGATATATCTATACAAGATTAAATAATCCAACAAATGATGTTTTAGAGAAAAGATTAGCATCACTAGAAGGTGGAATTGGTTCTGTTGTTACTGCATCTGGAACGGCTGCAATTTCAACAGCTTTGCTAGTCTTGTTAAGAGCAGGCGATCATATTGTTGCTTCAAGCAGTTTGTATGGGGGAACATTTAATTTGCTTAATGTGACTCTTCCAAGGTTAGGTATTACTACCACATTTGTAGACCCATCAGACCCTCAGAATTTTGCAGACGCCGTTCAAGAAAATACTAGAGTCTTTTTTGTAGAGTCTTTAGGGAATCCAAAATTAGATGTACTGGATTTGAAAGAAATTTCAAACCATGCTAAGGCATCAAAGGTTCCGTTTATTGTTGATAACACTGTAGCATCTCCAGCTCTTCTAAATCCAATTGAACATGGAGCAAATATCGTTATACACTCTCTAACTAAATATATTAACGGAAATGGAACAGCACTGGGAGGAGCTATAATTGATGCAGGTACTTTCGATTGGTCTAGCGGAAAATTTCCTGAATTTACAGAACCTTCAGCTGGTTATCACGGACTTATATATCATGATGCAATTGGTGCTGCAGCATTTATTGCTAAGGTTAGAATAGAAGGTCTTAGAGATTTAGGGGGCGCTTTGAGTCCGTTTAATGCATTTCAAATTATACAAGGATTAGAAACTTTAGAAATTAGAATTAAAAAACATAGTGAAAATGCACTAGAATTAGCTGAATGGTTAGAAAACAGAAACGAAGTGAAATGGGTGAATTATCCAGGACTAAGTTCAAGTAAGTACAACAATCTGGCAAAAAAATACCTTCCAAAAGGACAAAGTGGAATTGTTACTTTTGGACTTAAAGGAGGTTTTGAATCTGCTAAAACAGTTGCAGATAAAACAACTATCTTTTCTTTACTAGCTAATATTGGAGACACTAAATCTTTAATTATTCATCCTGCCAGTACCACACATCAACAACTAGGGTCTGAAGAACAGGCATCTACAGGAGTTACAAGCGATTTAATTAGACTTTCTGTAGGACTTGAAGATATCGATGATTTGAAAAAAGATTTAGAGTTTGCTTTTTCAAAAATTGATTCAAAAATTTTAGCATAAAATTTATGAATGATTTAAACAAAATCAATATTCTGAATTATGTTTCGTTTAATGGAGTAAACTTTGATATTGAGCTTTCTTATCAAATTTTCGGATTACCTATTGGGGATTCACCAGTTGTATTGGTTAATCATGCTTTAACTGGCAACTCTAACGTGGTTGGAGAAGGTGGTTGGTGGAATCCAATAATTGGAGAAGAAAAATTAATTGACACACAGAAATATTCAGTTATAGCTTTTAATTTTCCAGGAAATGGATATGATGGAAATTTAATTGAAAATTATAAGGATCTGATTTTACGTGATATTGCCAAAATTTTTTTAATCGGATTGCATAAACTAAAAATAGAATCATTATTTGCAATAATTGGAGGCTCTATAGGAGGGGGCTTAGTTTGGGAAATGGCTGCTCTATCACCTGATTTAGCTCAAAATTATATTCCTATAGCATGTGATTGGAAGTCTTCTGATTGGCTTATCGCTAATACAAGGTTACAACATCAAATCTTAAATAATTCATCAAGCCCGATTCATGATGCTAGAATACATGCTATGTTGTGTTATAGGTCTCCTAAATCTTTTGATTTAAAATTTAATAGATCAAAAAATGAAATTTTAAATGTTTTTAATGTTGAAAGCTGGCTTCTTCATCATGGAGAAAAATTGCAAAATCGATTTCAGCTATGTGCTTACAAACTAATGAATCATTTACTTTCATCAATCGACATAACTAGAGCTGATGAAATAAATTTAAATGATATCATTACAAGAATTAAGGGTAATATATATATTGTTTCTGTTGATTCAGATTTATTTTTTACAGATTATCATAGTAGAAATACTTTTTATAAAGCTTGTAGAGTAAAAGATAATGTTTTTTATAGGCCTATAAAGTCAATTCATGGACATGATGCCTTTTTAATTGAATTTGATCAGTTAAAGGATCAGTTGTCAGATATATTTGTGAAAGAGAAGGATTCATTGTTGAGAACTCTTCAAAAAATTTAATTTTTTTTTAATTGATTTTTGTTTTATCAATAACTAATACTACTTTTACTTTTTTTATAACAAAATGATAAGTTTATTTTATTATCGTCAAAAATTTTACTTCTACTTCTATTTTGAAGCTGAAAAAGGACTTTTGTATATATAAGATACTATTAAAATATATAATTTAAGGTCCTGATCAAATCAGGACCTTTTTTTTTGATTAAATATGAAGAAAGTAGCAATTCAAGGAATTAAAGGTTCTTACCACTACCAAGTGGCTAAAGAGTACTTTAATGATTCAGTTGAAATTATTGAATTTTTGTCTTTTGATGAAGTTGCAAACTCTGTTTCAAACGGAATATGTGAATTAGGAATTATGGCGATCGAAAATTCAATTGCAGGTTCTATAATACCAAATTATGCATTAATTGACGGTTTAAATTTAAATATTGTTGGTGAATATTTTATAAATATAAATCATCAGCTTATGGCCTTACCAGGCTCTAGAATAGACGAACTAAAGGTGGTTGCTTCTCACCCAATGGCTTTATTACAATGTAAAGATTTTTTTAGAAATTCTTATAATATAACTTTGGTTGAAGATAAAGACACTGCAGAAGTTGCTAAGAGAATATCTGAAAATAAAATTAAATATACAGGAGCCATCGCTAGTGTATATGCTTCAGAGCTTTATGGCTTAGAGATACTTTCAAAAAATATTCAAACAATTAAGAATAATGAAACAAGATTTGTAGTTGTTTCAAAAAATCCATTATCAAACGATTTAGAATTGAATAAAGCATCTATTAAATTTTCTTTAAGTCATGAAACAGGAAGTTTAGCTTCGGTTCTAAATACCTTAAAAGAATTTGATTTAAACCTAACCAAAATACAATCTTTACCAATAATTGAAATTCCATGGAAATATTCTTTTTTTATTGATATAACTTTCAAATCAGTTAGTGATCTAATAAAATCTTTGAAACATATTGATAAGAAAGCTGAACTGATAAAGATTTTAGGAGTTTATAAAAATGAAATGAAATGATAGAGCAGGCTAATAGACTAAATACTGTTGAGGAATATTATTTTTCAAAAAAACTTAGAGAAGTTTCGGAACTAATTAGTTCAGGTGAAAATATTATTAATATGGGAATTGGATCACCTGATTTATTCCCTTCAAAAGAAGTAATTGAAGCATTGTCTTTAAGTTTAACTGATCAGTTTGCTCACAAATATCAAAGTTATCAAGGACTTAAAGAACTTCGTAAAGCAATCTCAGATTTTTATTTTAGATTTTTTAAAGTCCATTGTAATCCAAATAATGAAGTTTTACCTTTAATGGGGTCTAAAGAGGGAATCATGCATATTTCTTTAGCTTTTTTAAATGTTGGAGATGAGGTCTTAATTCCAAACCCTGGATATCCTACTTATTTATCAGTGACTAAACTAGTAGAAGCAAAGCCTATATTTTATAATTTATCAAAAAAAAATAATTGGTTTCCAGATTTAAAAAAATTAGAAAATCAAGATCTTTCAAAAGTAAAAATCATGTGGATTAATTATCCTCACATGCCAACTGGAGCTTCAGCAAGCCTTCAGCAATTTGAAAAATTAATTTTATTTGCAAAAAAACATAAAATATTATTAATCAATGACAATCCATATAGCTTTATTTTAAACAATGATTTTGTAAGTCTATTGTCAGTTAATGATTCTATGGAATTTGCTATGGAATTAAACTCGCTCAGTAAATCTTTTAATTTATCGGGATGGAGAGTGGGAATGTTAATTGGTTCAGAAGATAATATATCTAAAGTTTTAAAAGTGAAAAGTAATATGGATTCTGGCATGTTTTATGGCATTCAAAAAGGAGCTATTAAAGCTCTAAGTTTAAAGGAGACATGGTTTGAATCGTTAAACATTAAATACGCCAAAAGAAGAAAGCTTATTTGGGAATTAGCTACTTTTTTAGAATGTGAGTTTGATAGAAGTTCAAAAGGCTTGTTTGTATGGGCGAAACTTCCATTAGGAGTTAAAAGTTCAGAAAAATTTATCGATCAAATTTTAAAAGAAAAAAAAATATTTATAGCACCTGGAACAATTTTCGGTTCCAAAGGAGAAGGTTACATAAGATTTTCATTATGTATAGAAGAAGAGAAAATTATTGAAGCAATTAAAAGGTGTAAAAAATGAATATAGCAATAATAGGTTTAGGTTTAATGGGTGGGTCTTTTGCTTTAGACGTGAAATCAGTTATTTCAAATTCTATAATTTATGGTATTGATAGTTCTGATTTAAATCTTAGTAATGCTTTAGAATTAGGATTAATTGATCAAGCTATTTCCTATGATGATCTTTTTAAAATGGACCTAGTCTTAATCGCAGTTCCAGTAAGTCATTCTTTAATCATAATCCCAATGGTGCTAGATAAAATAAATGACGACGCTTTAGTTTTTGATGTTGGTTCAACTAAGGAAACTATATGTGAAGTGTTAAAAAACCATCCTAAAAGATCCAATTTTTTAGCGGCTCATCCAATGGCTGGAACCGAATTTTCAGGTCCAAAAGCTGCACATAAAGGATTGTATTTAGGAAAGACAAATATTTTGTGTGAATTTGAAAAAACAAATCTTAAACTAAGGGAATTCGCATTAGATATTTTTGATAAATTAAACATGCAGATTATTTATATGGATCCAAAATCTCATGATGTTCATATAGCATATGTTTCTCATTTATCTCATATTAGTTCTTTTATGCTTGGAAAAACAGTTATTGAAAAAGAAAAAAATGAAAAAAATATTTTTGATCTTGCTGGAAGTGGTTTCGAATCAACTGTAAGGTTAGCAAAAAGTCTGCCAGAAACATGGACCCCTATTTTTTTACAAAACAAAAATAATTTAATTATAGCCATTGAAGAATATGTTTCAAATCTAAATGATTTAAAGAAAATAATTAAAAAAAATGATGAACAAAAACTTTCATCAATATTAAGTGATACAAATAGAATTAAAGAAATATTAAGTAATAAATTAGAAAATGGAAAATAAAAAAGAAATGGGAAATTGGCTCGTGAACTTTAAGCTAAATCATCCATTAGTGATTGCTGGACCTTGTAGTGCTGAAACAGAAGATCAAGTACTGAAAATTGCTCATGATTTAAAAAACACTGATGTGTCAGTTTTTAGAGCAGGGATATGGAAGCCTAGAACTAGGCCTGGTATGTTTGAAGGAGTTGGGGCGATTGGGTTAAAATGGCTTAAAAAAGTAAAAAAGGAAACTGGGCTACTAATTGCTACTGAGGTAGCTAATGCAAGTCATGTTAAACTGGCTTTAGAGTATGATATTGATATTTTATGGATTGGAGCTAGATCAACAGTAAGTCCTTTTATAGTACAAGAGATTGCCGATGCTTTAAACGGAACAGACAAAATTGTTCTGGTTAAAAACCCTGTAAACCCAGATTTATCTTTATGGCTTGGAGGAGTAGAAAGATTGTATTCTGCCAATATTAAGAAACTTGGAGTTATTCATAGAGGGTTTTCAACATATGAAAAAACTAATTACAGAAATAATCCAGAATGGCAATTGCCAATTGAACTACAAAATAGATTTCCAGACTTGCCATTGATTTGTGATCCTTCTCATATTGCAGGTAGAAGAGATATTCTTCAAGATATTTCTCAGACAGCTTTAGATTTAAACTTTGATGGATTAATGATAGAAACCCATACAGATCCTGATAATGCCTGGAGTGATGCTGCACAGCAAATTACTCCTAAAACGCTTGTTAAAATGATGCAAGATCTAAAAACAAGAAAAGTCACTAATGAAGAGGTAGATTATATTAATAAATTAAATACACTTAGAACCCAGATAGATTTTATTGATCACGGGTTATTAGATACTCTTGGTAAAAGGATGAAGGTTGCTATTAAGATTGGAGAGCTTAAAAAGCAAAAAAATGTTGCAGTTTTACAAACTAAAAGATGGAATGAGATTTTAGGAAAAATGATTTTAGAGGGTGAGCAGAAAGGATTGAGTGAAGAGTTTGTATTAAGAATGTTTAAAGCTGTACATCAAGAATCGATTAATCATCAAGAAAAAGTCATAAACAACAAGTAATTATATGAGAGGACGAGTTTATAAATCAACTGGAAATTGGTATTCTGTTCATACGGAAGCTATGGAGATTTATAAATGTAATATGAAAGGAAAATTTAGGTCTTTGGGAATTAAAAGCACTAACCCAATTGCCGTTGGAGATATTGTAAACTTTGAAGTGACTGACAAAGAAGAGTTGAAAGGCGTTATTTATGAAATTGAAAAAAGAGAAAATTATATAATCAGAAAATCTGTTAATTTATCTAAACAATCTCATATAATAGCTTCTAACATCGACTGCTGTTTTTTAATTGTAACACCAAATAGTCCCGTTACTTCATCAGTATTTATTGATAGAGTTTTAGTCGCAACTAAGTCTTTTGGAATTGAAACTGTAATTTTATTTAATAAAGCAGATGCTTATTCAAAAAATGATATAAAAGAAGTAGAACGTTTAAAAGATATTTATGATCAAGTGGGGTATAAGTCACTAAAGATTTCTGCTTTAAAAGGATTTAATATTCAGTCTGTTAAAGATATTATGTCAAATAAAATTTCAATTTTCACTGGCCATAGTGGAGTTGGAAAAACAAGTCTTGTAAATGCATTAGATCCAGGTTTATTATTAAAAACGAAAGAAATATCTAAAATAAACGAACAGGGTCAGCATACTACAACATTTGCAGAAATGTTTGATTTAAATTTTGGTGCTTCTATTATAGATAGTCCTGGAATCAAAGGGTTTGGTCTAATCGATATTGAAAAAAACGAGTTAGGAGATTTTTTCTTGGAATTTAATTTATATAAATCAAATTGTAAATTTAATAATTGTCTTCATCAAAAAGAACCTAACTGCGCTATAAAAATTGCAGTTGAAAATGGTGCTATTTCTGGATCTAGATATAAAAGTTATTTAAGTTTATTAGTAAATGATGAAAGTAACTACAGGACAGATTATTGGGAATAAATGAGAGTATTAATTCAAAGAGTAAAAAAAGCGAGTGTTGAAGTTGACAACTTAACTGTTTCTTCAATTAATACTGGTTTAGTGATTTTATTAGGAATTGAAAATGAAGATAATTCAACTGATATTGAGTGGTTGACGTCTAAAATATCTCAATTAAGAATTTTTAACGATAAAAATAAGGTTATGAATAATTCTCTTATAGATGTTAAAGGAGATGTAATAGTAATTAGTCAATTTACTCTTCATGCCTCTACAAAAAAAGGAAACAGGCCTTCATATATTAAGGCTTCGAAAAGTGATTTTGCCAAGAAGATTTATAAAGATTTTTTAATTTCAATTGAAAATAAAATTAATAAAAAACCATTTTCAGGGATTTTTGGTGCAGATATGTTAGTTAAAATTGAAAATGATGGGCCTGTGACTATCTTTATTGATTCAAAAAACAAAGAATAAGAGTGCGATGGGACT
>Ga0209815_1000612_pt1 | contig 26050 bp, 20 predicted proteins | sample CoawatmetaG00DNA_FD_187507 | JGI IMG/M metagenome (GOLD analysis project Ga0209815, IMG submission 187507) | Marine microbial communities from the West Antarctic Peninsula - Coastal water metaG002-DNA (SPAdes) (version 2) | ecosystem: Environmental > Aquatic > Marine > Coastal ...
AAACATGCAAATGGGTATCAGTCTGGCTAATGATTATTACACTTTTGATAGAGGTAATTTATATTTACATTATAGCGAAAATCAAGATAGAAATACTTTTTACAGCGTATTCACACCGTCTACTCTTGACGTTGTTTTAAACGATCAACCAGGTTTAGTTAAAGTGTTTAATACTTTAAACTACGAGGGTAGTCAATCTAAAGTTGATGCGTTTACATCCGTGTCACCACCGATACCTCTCCAACCATTAACTATCTACAACGATCAAGAATACTATAACCTATCTGATAAACCAGGTTGGTTTGTAGAGTCTATTGTTACTAACGAAGAGGAAGGTAAAGTTAATGAATTTTTAGACAAAGAAGGAAAGTGGTTTAACTATATAAATAAAAAAGTAAACACAAAAATAAAAGCGGATACTTCCGATTTTACATTTCAAGGAATTGGATTTGCGTCAGGTAGCAGTGGTGGAGGTGGGTGTATAGATCCAGACGCTGTAAACTATAATCCTAATGCAACTGTTGATGATGGTAGTTGTATTTATGATGGAGTTGTTTATGGATGTACAGATCCAACAGCAACAAATTATGATCCCAATGCAACTAGCCCAGATGCCTTTAATAATGGAACTTGTATTTATCCCGCTGGATGTTTGGAATGCTATCAAGCCGGAGCCGACACGTCAGTTCCTGGATGTTGTGATGCAATTAACGCGACTAACTACAATCCATTGGCCACTTGTGATGATGGTTCTTGTATTGCAATTATATTTGGATGCACAGATCCGCAAGCGCTTAACTACTATGGTGGTGCGGATGTTGATAATGGTTCTTGTTTGTATGTAGCTGGTTGTACAGACGCTACTGCAGGTAACTATAATTCTTTAGCTGATTTTGATGATGGTTCATGTACATATGGTCCGGTTATTAGCTTGGTTGGTTGTACAGATCCTTTAGCAACTAACTATGATGCTAATGCAACTTCTGATGATGGTTCATGTGCTTATGGCCCTGCTATAGCATGTACTCACGTTCCTGATCCGGCATTCCGTGGGATGATTTCTAATATTATTAATTTTGGAGCTGCAGTTGGTTGTCCTGCTGAGCATGCTGTGACTGCTCATTTAAACACGATCCCGCAGTCGCTTGGAAACTCAGCTAGCAACTTAGGAATAGTTGACTTAACAGGTATTGAAGAGATGCATGCACTACAAACATTATTTGTGGCTAACCCTAGTGGTTTGAATGGAGGAATTGTAGGCTCTGTAGACTTCAGTAATAATCCAGTCCTAGCGACTATAAATCTATATGGTAACCCCGGCATTACTAGTGTTAACGTAAGTAATAACTCACTCTTGTATTACTTTAATGTTATGAATTGTAATCTTACCTCGCTTGATCTTAGTAGCAACCCTGCTTTAATAACTTTAGCTGCTAGTGGTAATCAACTAACTTTCTTAGATTTAAGGAGTGGAGGCAACACGCTAGTGAATTACATTAACGTAACTAACTCAAACGGCTTAGGTAGTGTTTATGTTGACAGCGTAGCTTACGCTAATACTAATTGGATAGCGCCATCTTTTACATTTCCTAATACGGTGACTTTTACTTTATAATATGATAACACTAAGCTTAACCCTTCCAAACTACTTAAACGTTTCACTACAAGTTGGTGATATGATATATGCTAGAGGTACTCTACCATTGCCTAATCCTATTAACTTACAAGGAGGACCAACAGGGGTTGATACCGATGCAACACATCTAGTAGGAGTGTTAAGGCAAATAAATTCTTTAGGTAACGATCTATGGACACTAGAGGTTGATGAAACCGCCGTGCCAGGAGGAAACCCATATACACCGCTTACAGGTGATTTTATCATGTTTTCTAAGTACGATCAATCAGCGGGGGATTTAATAGGTTATTATGCTAAAGTTGGTTTTGTTAATAATTCCAGGGAACACGCGGAAATTTTTAGTGTTGGGAGTGAGATAATAATAAATAGTAAATAAATATGGCAAACGGATATGGAGGCTCAGGTAGTTCAGGTGGTTCAGGTGGTTCAGGTGGCTCAAGTGGTTCAGGTGGTTCAGGTGGCTATGGTGGTTCAACAGGCTCAATGCAAAGAGGTTTTACTGGTGGTTTCCTAAAAATTAAAGATGGTGTTAAGGCTCCAGATGGATTTCACTACATGCCTAATGGTGGGCTGATGAGTGATGCTGACCACATAGCAAAGCATGGTTACGTCACAAGGACAATACGCAAAGTGGATATTGATTATAGTGATATACCCCCAAAAGGATCTTCTAAAGCTATCAAGGTATATGGTGATGAGGGGCTTGTTTTTAGCATAGAGGTTTATGAGGGTGACAGGGCTAGTTACTATAATTTTAAAACAAAAACGTGGGCTAGCAGTAGTTACAAGCAAAATAGAATACAAGCAAAAAGTAACGTGCACATTATTAACGTGAGTTTTCCCGCTCAAACAGCTTTAAAAACATATACTATAAATATATATGCTGAAACCGTAGAGAATATAAAAACCAAGCATGCTACTTACGCTGCATATAGAAATGCAGATGGAAAAATTAATCAAAATAAATCCACCGGTTCGGATTCCAATATTGTAACCAAAACATTATACCAGGACGTTATTAAAAACCTTTATATATCAGCTATAGCCCCATCACTGTACGCAGCGAGTGCTGATACGGTAAATGGTGCTGTTAGTAGTTCTAATAGAATTATAATAGATGGAGATGCTACAGATCCTAATGTAGTTCAAATTGGTGATAAAGTAACTGGCACTGGAATAGCTGCGTCAGTACACGCTTTGGTTACTAAGATAAATCCTGATGGAGACAATACACATGAGATTGAAACTAGTGTTGCTGATAGTATTGGTGATGGAGTAGCAATAACATTTACACCTTCATTTAATGGTATGACACCAAATTATACAGATAGCACCTCTGGTAGATCGCCAATAGAGGTTGCTTCGGGATCATCTGGAACGTTTGGGTTTTCTATAACAATACAACCGTTAGATGGTAGAGCTTTTATCGTACAAAGAGAACCAACCGTAGAAGATTTATGTGTTGTGAGTACAGCTACTTTTTTATCTGATGCATTAGCTATTCCGGGTGAAGACGTGAGTAGTTCAACCTATTATAGGTGGCCCGTAGCAAACGTAGCACAGCTTTACGGGGGTAACATTCTAGATCCCGCGAGGTCTGGTACTGGGTTAAACACCACTACACCAGCGGTGATTAGTGATTATAAAACGACAAAAACACTTACAAGAACAGTTAACAAAAATAAGTACTATACGGATTTTGAAGATTATACAGTCCCAGACATTTCTATTCAAGGCGTTGATACCGCTGGAAATCCCGTTACCGCTATTGATCGCAACGGTGGGATAAGAACACAAAAGGGTAACATAACATTTAATGTTCAGCAAGCAGATGCTTTAAAAGAAGACAGTTCTGTTAGAATTATAGCACAAGGCACAAAAGCAATTAAACAAACAACGGGAATGGGGGTTAAATTAAATATAACATCTTTAGTCAAAGCACAAGTAACAACCGCTACTTCAGCCGCTACTAGTGCGAGTACAACTATACCTGTTGATGAGGCTAAAAATATTGTTGTAGGTTCTACAGTACGAGGCGTGGGTATAAACCCCGCTGTTGCAGCGCCAACTGTAGTAAGTAAAGCGGCTTTAGGTGGTGCTGTTAATATCGTAGTAAGTTCAGCTCAAACGTTGGAAGATAACATTACACTATTTTTTGATGGCCCAACTCACGTGATAACAATAAGAGGTACAATTGAAATAACCAATATGCCCATAGCTGATACTGAATTATATCTTAACGTAGAGAGGTTCTTAAGGTGTGTATAAGTAAAAAGATAGCAAAAAGTGTGACTATTAAAGTATAAATAAAATTAAATTAAATTGTGAGTGATAAATTAGTGTTTCGTAGTTTTAGTGATAAAGATCACGTAACAGTGTTTAAATGGTGGGATTGGTGGTGGGGAAAAGATAAAGGTATAGAAAGAGATATTTTACCACACAACGACTATTGTTATATGATAGAAAAAAATAATACACCCGTAGCTTCAGGTTTTTTATACATGGATAAAAATGCACCAATAGGCTATTTAACGTTTGTAGTATCTAATCCAGAATACAAAGAAAAAGATAGAAGAATTATTATAGAGCAATTAATAGTAGGCGCGGAAAAAGAAGCAAAATTACAGGGAATTAAGTTTATGTTTACTGTTTGCGAAAGTACAAACATGCAAAACATACATAATAAGTTAGGTTGGACAATCTCAAAAGCTCCATCTTACGAAACTTTTAAATATATATAATATGGGTTCAGCGGGGAAAGACGCGGTGGCAGCCGCTAAAACTGCAGCAAGTGATCAAATGATAGATTTTAAAAATCAACAAGGAGCTGCTAAAGCGGCTGTTGCTTCACAAAAACAAGAGTATAAAGATTTTGATTTTAAAAATCCTTATGCGGGTATGGAAAATCCTTATGCTGAAAATGTATTTGAAGATATAACCGTCAATCAACAGCAGGCGCAGTTTCAAGCGCAACAAGGAGGACAGCAAAGAGCGAATATATTGCAGGGCTTAAAAGGTGCTGCTGGTGGATCTGGTGTTGCTGGATTAGCACAAGCAATGGCTGGTCAAGGACAACTACAAACGCAACAAATATCAGCTTCAATTGGACAGCAAGAAGCAATGAATCAAAAGTTAAGAGCTCGAGGTGCACAACAAGTACAAGCTGGGGCGGCGTCTGTAGATTTACAACAAAGACAAGGCAAGGGTATGGTTCAACAAGCAGAAAGCGGTAGGATCTCAACTTTGTTAGGTATGGAGTATGGAGAATTACAAGCGGCAAACACTGGAGTGCAAGCGGCTTATGGTGCGCAACAAAGCGCAAATGCAATGGAATTAGAGAGAGTGAACGCAAACAAAGAAATGACAGGGAAGATTATTGGCGGAGTAGCTAGCGTGGCTGGTGGATTTTTAGGGGGACAAGCGTTTGCTGACATTGTAGACGGATAATAAATTTAACAAATATAAATATGGCAAGTTTATCAGGTAGGGCAGATGCAACATTAGTAAAGGCAGCGACAGACGCGGCGATGGCTAATGTACCAGTGGATATAAGTAGAGTACACGAGCGTATATCTAGGTCTAACGTTGCAATGGCTAGATCAGTTGGAAAATCATGGGTATCAGCTATTGAAAGCGTAGCAAAAATTGGGGTTGGCTTAATAAACAAAGCAAAAACCGCAGCAGATGCTCGTGTCCAAGAACATGAAAATACAAATACAAATCCTAATAATGAATCAAAAATTAAGAGCTCAAAACGCGTAAGCGGAATAGATCCAACTAATAAAACTGGAATGGTTGATGTAGTAATTGATGGGGTGACAACATCAGTGCCGGCTGAAGATAGATTCAAGTACTCAGCAATAAAAGGTGGTGGTACTACAGAAGTTAGCGAATTTCAAGCTATAACCGAGTTTAATCACATCGATGCGGATGGCAGTCCCTTAAACGTTACAGTTGCAAATACAAGTGAATTTGCAGAGAAAGTAAGAAATGATATCTACGAGCTTAAAGGGAAAAAAGAACAAGACTTAAAAGATATAGAATCTAATCCAAGTTATTCAAAAGAAGAAAAAACATCAAGAAAAAAGCAAGTTAAAGAAAACTACAAGAAAAACAAAAAAAGATTAAAAGCCGTTAAAGGTAGTATGGATGATTCTAACATGAAGTTTGCTCAGTTTTATGAATCGCTAAACGCCCAATTGCTTTCAAAAACCATTAACATGGATGCGTCAGGTATATATGGAGCAAACAAAGTACTTTTTGCCGAGGCCCTGCAAAACAAAGGTAAGCCTTTAAAAGATGGGTCTAAAGCAGTTCAGGGTTACGATGAAAGCGGTAATTTAGTATTTATGTATGTTGATAAAAACAACAAGCCTATACAAAATAACGGCAAAGATATAACTTTGGCAGGAGATAACGTTGGGGATTTATTAGTGAAAGAATCTCCTATTAGACCTGTGATAGATGGTATAATTAATATAGAAAATATAAACGGTAGCGAAAAAGCTTATTCTTATGAGCTTAACAACTATAAATCCAATATTGGACGAATGGTAGATCAAAACGTAAAAGATAAAGAAACTTTTCTCGACTTAGCGTTTACTCAAAGCGCAAACACAAGTGCCTCTTTAGCCGCTACGCTTCACGGTGTAAAGTATGACAATGAGGGCGTTCCAGTATTAGATGGTGAAGACACAACAGATTTGGCTGGTGTTTTTATCACGGCTTTAACTGATATACCTAAGGTTGATGATAAACATCCTTACGATACAGATGGTGATGGTGATTTTGACAAAGATGATTATAACACTGAGGGTAATTATATGGCTATTGTCAAAAAAGCTTTATCCGGAGATGATCTTAATTTTAGTAAATCTTTATTAAAAAAGCATTTAGAAATTGAAACAGCTCGCCACCTTGATGATGCTTTTGACATCCGTGAAGCTAATAAGGAGACGAAGTTGGCAAACGTTCTGATGAACAACACTATGATGTCTGGGAAGGACTATGAAGCCGCTTACGGCCCGAATAGTAAGTTTACGTTGTTTTTAAATGATGAAACTGAGCTTGCAGTAACTGAAGCGGTTGAATTTACCTCGCCTGCTGGTTATGAGTACCAACGTAGAAGTGATGGAATTTACGAATTAACAAGTACAAAAGGTGAAGGGGCAGAACAAGTTAAAGTTTACGACAGAAAAATTTCAGTAGATGGAGTTAAAAGAAAAGAAAAAATACCTGGAACAAATAAAGCAATAATTCCTATTGTTAACGAGGATGGTGATGGTGGTGATGGTGGTGATGGTGGTGATGGTGGAGAAACCGAAACACCTAACGTAGAGAATTTTGCTTATGATGCTGGTGGTTTTGATGGTGAAGATACTGCTCCACTAGTAAACATAGTGGTGGATTGGAATGAAAAATACAAATCTCAAGGCTTTTCTTTCATAACAAATAAAAAAACAGGAACAGGACTTGTGGACGGAAGAAGAAAATACATAGAACTAACCATAACAGCTAAAAATGGTAAAAAGAAAAGAATAGATATGGGTAAAAGAGGTGGCCCTAGTAAGGAGGATCTAGCTAAAACTTTTAACAAGTTTATAGAGGACAACAAAAATAATACAGATACATTAAAAGGATTATCACCAAAGGAAATAAAAGAATCTGTAGCTAAAGGAGAAGAGTCGAAATTTAACGTAGGACCAGATGGAGAACTACTTTCTGAAGGGTATACCATGAATGACCTTGGAAAAGTTGTTTGGGTTGGAGCAGGATCTGAACCAACTAAAAAATAATAATATATGTTTGAATACGAAGGTAGTCAATTTACTGAGCAAGAGTTAAAAATCGAAGCTGACAAACAAGGTTTGGGGTTTGGTGATTTTGTTCAAAGAATGAAAAAGCGTGGAATGACTCAAGCTGGTTCAAGTCCGGCTATGTCCATGGGTTCAGATACTTTAGGAGCACCGTTGACTGGTGGTTCTATGGAGCAACAAAAAGAGAGTGCTGCAAGTAATTGGTTTGGAGATGCTTGGTTTGCCGGTGAAATTAACGCTGATATGTATGATGATGCTGATAACGTTTTTGACATAGGAAACGCAGAAGATGCTAGAGAACTAACTACTGAAGAATTAAACACATATATAGGTTTACTAGAAAAATCTAAAGTTGCTGCTGGTGAAATGAAAGAAGCCCAAAGGTTTGCAGAGGCATACGGTAAGTATGAGGCTCAAGGTGAAAACATGATAATGTCAACTATTATGGGCGTTGGAGAAGTGGGTATAAAAGGTTTTGCTCAAAACATGGTACAAAGCATGCGTGGTCAATTTAACCTACAACAAGTAGGTGAGTCTGCTGCTGCTGCTGCCACTACTTATACAACAGCCCAACTTGCTGGAATCGCAGCGGGGTCGATAGGTGGTCCAGTAGGAACTTTTATAGGAGCGGTTGCTGGAGCCATTGGTGGTGTAGCGGGAGGAACAGCAGCTGCTTTTGCTGCTGCTAATTATGGTATGGAAACAATACACATGTTTAACCAGCTTTTAGAAGAAGAAGTAAAAAATGCTGGTTTAGAGTTTACACCAGAAAGCATTAGAAAAATAATGTCTGATGACGGAATAAGAAGTAGAATAAAGTCAAAGGCAAGATCAAGAGGTGGTACTATAGCGGCAGTCGAAGGGGTGACAAGTCTTATAGGTATTAAAGGCGGTGCCGCTATTGCTAGGTCTGGGATGAGAACAACAAGTTTAGTTGGTAAGACAGGTAAGTATTTAGGTGTTGGCGCCGTTAACACAACCGCTGAAATTGTTGGTGGTGGTGGTGGGGAATACCTTGGCGCCAAAGCAGCTGGTATGGAAGCTACTGGTTTAGATATTGTAAACGAAGCTTTTTCTGGAGTAGCAACAACAGCACCAATAAGCACTGTTGTCAGCGGGATTTCAGCGCTTGCAAACAAGCCTGGTTATTTTGTTGAAGGTAAAAAAGTAACAAAAAGATCTTTATTAGATTATACCGATAGAGCGCAAACACCACAAGAACTTGCTCAGTTGAATTTTCAAGTTAAAAATGATCCTTTATTAGAAGCTGATTTACAACAAAAACAATTAAGAGCTAGTATTGATGTTCAAATAGATCCATTAATTACAAACATAGATCAAAGAAATAAATTAATAGATTTACAAATAGAAAAAACTAAACTTGAAGGCAACAAGAAGAAACAAGGAGCTTTTAAACTTTTAAATAACGATAAGAAACTAGAAAAAGTAGATCAAGATATAGATAATATACTTTCTGGGCTTGAGAGTGTGGAAACAACCGGTGTAAAAGAGCAGCTAGAAAAAGGAGTGCAACAGTATAGTATTCAAAAAACAATACAACTTCTTGAAAACGAAGCTGGGCCAATACCTAACATGAAAGAAGCTTTTGCGGTTGAAGATGACAACGCGGCGCAAGCAGCTTATGAAAAAGTAAGAGCAGAATTTGGTTTAGAAGAAAAAGATGTTACAGGTGCTGATGGTTTTATTGTACCCACGCCAGAGGGTAATGTTGTTGTTATAAACAAAGACATAGCTGGAAAAAAAGGTCAAATAAATGTTGGTGGTCATGAACTTCTACACGCTGTAGTGCAAAAGCATTATACTAGCCTTGGGGACGGTAGCGTTGCTCAAAAAGAGTTTATTGATGATTTTAAAAATACTATATCTAAAAAGTCTTTAAAATACATACAAGATATAATTGATGGTAGAAACGCTAATGGTGAAAATATAACACCATATAGCGACGAATACCTAACTATATACTCAGATGGTATTGTTAAAAAACAAATAGGTTATGATGAAAGTGTTGGTGTTAAGTTAAAAAACTTTATACAAAATACAGTTAGAAAAGTTTACAAAGCGGCTGGTGTTGATTATGGTAAAGAGTTTGGAAGTGGTTTGGACACTTACAATTTTATGCGAGATTACAACAAAAGTATTATGGATTTTAACAAGCTTAGCGATAGAGCTAAAGCTGTTGCTGGTGTTAAAGCTGTTGGATCTGAGGTAAAAAAATCAGTAAGCAAAGACCAAACAGATTCAGTGAACGAGTTAGCTGAAATGGGTTGGACAGATAAAACTTGGAAAGAATCAGGGGCTGACTTTGCTATTAAAGAAATGCAAAGCAATAAAATGCTTGACGGGTTAATAAGATCTAAATATAAAGCTGATATTGTTCCTGATAACTTTGTTGACTTAGTTTACTCTGAGTTAGTTAGTCACGTTAAGAATTTTAAACCCGAGCAAAATGATAATTTGTTTGGTTGGATCAACTCTCAAATAGCTAATAAAGCTGGTAACGTTTACAATAGAGAGTTTAAGGTTGCTGATGAAATGAAAGGCGCTAAAGATATCGGTAAAACAACTAAAGAAGGTGAAGTAAAAGTTCAAGTTGCAGCTGAAAAATCCAGTGAATTAGAAGCTTTTGAAGAAGAAGATTTATCAATCCAAGGGCAAGCTAAAAAAGCAAAGGCTGATAAACAAAAGTATTCTGAGTATAGAAGAAAACTAGGGTTTAAAGAAGGTGATAAAATATATAATGAAGTACTAGAAAACGTTAAGAAAAGTTTAATGATAGCTTATGGTACTACTCAGAACATTGCAGATGTTCAGTTGAGAGCTCAAGCCATTGCTGCTAAACTAAAGAAAGAATACGCTAATCTTAATAGTCCTCTTTTCAAGCAAATTAAAAACTTCTTGACTTATGGTGTGGCTGACACAAAAGTACCATATGGCACTAAAGATATTTACATATCCCAGTTAAAAAAGCTAAGAGAAGACATCGTAAAAAATACATCTACAGCTGATTTAGTGCAAATGGAAAGAAACACTCCTGAAGCGGATAGAGTGTTTACTGATTTTGTTAAAGTGTTAACTTCTGTAGAACAAGTACAAGACGCTGTAAACAAAGAGCAATTACCTCCTGATGCTTTAAACAAAATAACAAAAGATAAGAAAACTGGTAAAGGTGCTTTCTCACCTTCTCTATATAATAAAGTGATGCCAACAGAAACTGAGTTGGTAAGTTGGGCTGATCAACCGGGCAAAAACCCTATAACTGGCTTGAGGCAAGGTTTAAAAGGTACTAGAAAAGATGGTCTTGCAATGAGAATGGTTAACAGTTTAGTTACCGATGCAATAATGGAAGCTAGACAATCTGATCAAGTTCAAGATAGAATTGCTGGCATGGAAATCGATCCAGGAAGCGTTGCTGAACTAGGAGCTGCAATCGGTAGAGAAGTTAATGTTAAATTCTCTAAGAGTAACGCGATAGGAGACATTACAGCAGCTATGGATGGTTCGGGGAGTGTTAACGTGTATTCTCAAATTAAGTTCTCTAAATCGCACCGAGAAGCTTATGAGAAGCAACTAACTAAGAGAAGACCTGATCTTACTGAAAAGCAAAGAAAAAATGCTGTTCAATCTGTATTTGACTTTGTAGATGATAAAGCAATACCAAATCACAAGAAATCTAAGTATGAGAAAATGGCTATGCACTATACGGCTAGCGGATACTTAATACTACCTGAAGATGGTTATAAAGTTATAGAAGCTGAAAAGATAGCTACTCAGAAGAAGTTAGATCCATTGTCTTTCAAAAACCCCAATGTTTTAATAGAAACATTTGTTGGAGAAGTTAAAGGGACTAGAACTAATCCTGATAACGTTAAAACGTTTTCAAATAAAACAGAACTAGCTGGAGGTGTCACGGTTTACAATGTTGAAGATTCCAAGCAAGGACAACTTGATACTAGAAAAGTAATAGATACTCACTTTGGAAAGGAGTCAAACCCTTGGTGTTTGGCCGCTAGAAAAAATGTGCCTACTCCAAAGAGTAAAACACATAAATCAAAAGACGTTGCTAAAAAGTTTGAAGACAAACTATGGGAAGAAGGCCAAGGTTATCAACGTGTAAATAATCCAGATGGTACGGCTACAACAAATTGGGATGTAAACGAGGGAGAAGTATCTTTGGATGATGCTTTTGGATTATGGAAAGATTACAACAAGGAAGGCAATGGCCATCAGATAGCATTTCAAAACGGTAGGTTAGTTGCTTTTAGAGATGGTAATAAAGATCCTCAATGGTGGGATAGAAATGATAAAGCTACTAGCGGAGTTGTCGTAAGGGGTAAGAAAGGTAAAGATGGTTTTAAACCAGTTATAGAAGTAGGTAAAACTAAAGAAACTATACTGTATTACGAAAAAGTAACTGGTGATAAGAAAAATGGTACAACAATTGAAAAGGATCTTGATGGATCACTTATTTCGCAGGTAACAAAAAAGAACGGTAGACTTGATGGTGAAATTATTCGAGTTGATAAAAAAAATAAAAAGTCAAACGAATACTATCGAACACAAACCGAAAACTACAAAGATGGAAGTAGAGTAGATTATAAAGAAGAAAGAACTTACATTGATAAAAAAGCTGTTATTGGAACTCGCGTAGGTAGAAGCGAAGAAGTTAGGCTAGACAACATAACTAAATATGAAAGATCTTTTACTGAAAGAGACGGACTGTTAGATACTGAGACTATAAATATTGAAGGCACTGTTAACCAAAAGTACTTTAAAGAGTTTAACGATCCTACCTCACCTTCAATGACTGGGTTTGAAAAAACTAACTTGCCTAATTTAACGCCTGCTTACGAGAGATACTACGGTGTGCAAGGCCAAAAAGTAACGGTAAAGCAAGAGCTTACTGATAAAGGCTTGTGGAAGGACAAAGGCTCTAAAGTAACAATAGACGGTGTTGTACAAGAACCAAGAGTTAAGTTTTCTAAAAGTGCTGAGAATAGCGTTAAGTTTTCTTTGACTAGTAAACAGCAAGATAGAAACGTTTTACCAGCTATACTTAAAAAGCAACTAGATGTTGAGCGTATAATAACAAAAGAAGGAGCTACAGAATCAGATTTAATTTTACTAGAATATTTAAACGAGTTTGAAACAGCAATAACATCTGGTCTTAACTATGAGGAGGCTTACAATAGTTTTATAAACAATGTTCCAGAAGCTGCAAAAACCTCGTTAGTTAATTTTAAAGACATACAGTCATTTGAAAAATCTGTTGTTGACACTCAAGTTCCACAGATTAGATCTTTAGGTTTAGACGCCGCGGGAGTTTATTTTAAAAATAAATTTAATAAACTAACAACAACCAAAGATAAGGTAGATTTAATTAACAAGTTTTTAACAAACATAGGTATATCCGCTAGAGGTGGTAAAGGTCTTGTAAAAAGTTATACCAACCAACAGCTTCTCGAAGGGCCGGTAACAAAAATATTTGGAAAAAAGTTTGTAGAAAAACATTTTAACTTAACCGAAGTAAAAAAGGGTAAAACTATAAAGTATAGATATGACAATAAAGCTTACGAACCAGTTCCTTTGTACAAAGATGTTGATATTATAAAAGAATCTCGTGGTGAAACTAGTATTGTTAAAGAAGTTAACAATGAGGCGGTACAAGCCAGAGCTTTTGTGCAAGAAATAATAGATAGCAATATAAGCGTTTCTGAAAAACTAGCTATCATTGATTTACTATCACTTAATCAAAGAGGTGCTATTAGAAAAATGTATACTTTTGGTGAGACCGTGACTAGTAAAGTTAAAAAACCCGCTACAGAATTAGTTTTAGAGCATGAAATAACCGTTAAAAACATGACTAAATACTTGAGACAAAGGGTTAAAGATATATTGAATCAAACACAGTTGGAAGAGATAATGGACCAAGCAAAAGTACATGTTTGGAATAATAATATAGATACAATACTAAACGATCAAGGTCTTAGACAAGAAGGTGGTAGAAAAAGATATCAAAACAAAAAGGTTAAAAACTATTTACAAACACAAAAAGACAAGGGTTTAATAACTGATATACCCTCTACAATAAAACCAGTTAACAACCTACCTAAAGCCGTTCAGTTCTCTCGCTCAGCTAACAACCCAATAAAAGGTATTACTGTTCTAGATTTTGATGATACTCTAGCTACTAGTAAATCTTTAGTTAAATTCACTAGACCAGATGGTACTAAAGGGACTTTAAACGCAGAGCAATATGCTAGTACTTATGAAAGTTTATCTGATTTAGGTTATAAGTTTGACTTTTCAGAGTTTACTAAAGTTGTAGATGGTAAAACTGCACCGCTATTTAACAAGGCAATGAAATTGCAAGGTAAGTTTGGTCCTGAAAGTATGTTTGTGCTAACAGCTAGACCCGCAGAATCCGCCGGTGCTATACACGCATTTTTAAAAGCGAATGGTTTAAACATACCACTTAAAAATATTACTGGCTTAGCTAACTCCACTGCTGAGGCAAAAGCGCTTTGGATGGCTGGAAAAGTAGGTGAAGGTTTTAATGACTTCTATTTTGCTGACGATGCTTTACAGAATGTAAAAGCTGTTAAAAACATGCTTAATCAATTAGATGTTAAATCTAAAGTGCAACAAGCTAAAGTTAAGTTTAGCAAGTCAATGAATGAAAAGTTTAATGATATACTAGAAAACACAACGGGTATTGATTCTGTAAAAAGATTTTCTGAGATTAAAGGTAGAAAACGTGGTGATGATAAAGGTAAGTTTAGATTATTTATACCACCGTCACACGAGGATTTTGTAGGGTTGTTGTACAACTTTATGGGTAAAGGTAAAGAAGGTAATAAACATAGAGATTTTTTTGAACAAGCTTTGGTTAGACCTATTAATAGAGCTTATAGAGAGATAGATACAGCTAAGCAGGCTATAGCAAACGACTACAAGGCTTTAAACAAAAAGTTTCCAGAGATTAAAGATAAGCTAATAAAAACTACTCCAGACGGTGATTTTACTTTTTCAGATGCAATAAGAGTTTACTTATGGAATAAACATGGTCACAAAATACCTGGTTTAACAGAAGCTGATCAAGCCCAATTAACAGAGTTGGTTCAATCTGACCCTCAACTTCAAGCTTATGCTGAGACGCTAAATATTATATCTAAGCAAGAAACTTACGTAGCACCGGGTCAATCTTGGGAAATGGGGAATATAAGAATAGATTTAGTAGATGCTACAGGTAGAGTTGGTAGAGCGGAATATTTTTCTGAGTTTCAAGAGAATGCTGAGATAGTATTTTCTGAAGAAAACCTAAATAAAATTGAAGCTGGTTACGGTAAGGATTTTAGAGAAGCTTTAGAAGATATGCTTCATAGAATTAAAACTGGAGTCAACAGGCCAAAAGGAGCTAGTGCTAAACCAAATGCGTTTATGAACTGGTTAAATGCTTCTGTTGCTGGTGTTATGTTTTTTAACACTAGATCTGCTTTGCTACAGCAAATGTCTAATGTTAATTACTTAAACTTTGCTGATAACAATATATTTAAAGCTGGTTTAGCCTTTGCTAATCAACCACAATACTGGAAAGATTTTGCTATGATATTTAATTCAGATATGTTAAAGCAAAGACGTGGTGGTCTTGGTACTGATATAAATGGAGCAGAGCTCGCTGAAGCTATTAAAAAAGCTAGACCAGACAGCGTGTTTGATCAAGTAGCTATTATAACTGGTAAAGCACTTAAGCTAGGATTTTTACCCACGCAAATTGGTGATAATATTGCAATTGCAACAGGTGGCGCTGCTTTTTACAGAAACAGAGTTAATAAATACGTAAAAGATGGTATGTCAATTAAAGAAGCTGAAAATGCTGCTTTCACTGACTTTCAAAACATAACTCAATCTACACAGCAGTCAGCAAGACCTGATATGACATCACAGCAACAAGCTAGTTGGATTGGTAAGTTGGTTTTAAACTTTTTAAACACACCATCGCAGTATAATAGAATAATTAAAAAAGCTGGTCTTGATATTAAAAACAGAAGAATAACAGGGCCTAATACTTCACAAACACAAAGTGACATGTCAAACATGTCTAGAATACTATACTACGGTGCTGCGCAGAATTTAATATTCTACAGTTTACAAACAGCTTTGTTTGCAGTTATGTTTGGAACTGACGATGATGAAGACGATAAAAGAGCTGAGCAGTTTTTAAAGAAAAAAGAAAGAGTTATTAACGGCTCTATAGATACTATATTAAGAGGATCTGGTATATATGGAGTTGCCATTTCTACTTTAAAAAACATGGCTATTAAGTTTATGGAGCAAAGAGAAAAAGGTTATAATAAAGATGAATCTGCTGTTTTAATGGAAGGGCTAAACTTCTCACCTGTACTAGGTATTAAAGCTAGAAGAATTGTTAATGCTGAAAAAACTATAAACTACAACGTAGGCGTTATAAATGAAATGGAAACTTTTGATCTTGATAATCCTCAGTGGTCTGCAGTTACAAATTACACACAATCAATAACTGGAGCGCCTTTAAACAAAATGTATCAAAAAGTAATAAACCTTAGAAACGCTGCTGACAACGATTACACCGCTTTGCAAAGAGCTTTATTCCTCAGTGGTTATACAACTTGGAGTTTGAATCTTGGTGATACCAAGAAAATGGAAGGTATTAAACAAGACGTTAAAGACAAGAAGAAAATTGAAGCAGATAAGAAAAGAAAAGACAAGAAGAAAAAAAACGTTAAGCCTTACAAGATAAAGAAATACAAGATAAAGTAAACATTTACAAAAATAAGTGATAATATAAACATGGTGAAAAGACTAATAATACTGCTACTATTCGTGTCCAACATAACGGTAGCGCAAACATTTGATAAAGAGAGCGTTAAGAAGCTATTAAAGTTTTCAACATTTTATGCTGCAGTAAACGGTGGTACATCTTTGTCTGATGTAGACGTGTTTTCTGTAAACAACGGGTTATCAACAAAAACAATTTCAACTCCTTATGATTATAATTTTGCCATAGGGTTGCGTAAAATAGCTAGATTCGGTTACGAAAACAAAGCACAAACATTTTATGACGGAACCGAGACAAATTACAGCGATGCAGCCGTTGTAGGTAAGTCAAGAGGGGTTGAATACTTATTTGAAGTAGATTACAAAAGACAAGAAGGTAAAAACTATATGGATCAACACCACTTCATTAGATATAGCTCTGATGATGGTTGTCCAGATGAGTTGTGTATCAACTTCTTTGCTCTAAAAGTAGAATACTTAGAAGATGGATTTGCTGATATAAAGTACTTTGAAGCGTCGGAAAGGTATAGAGTTAGAAAAAGTAGACACTTATCTTGGAATATTGGAGCAGCACATCGTTTAGCAGAACCATACGGGTATAACCCACTGGACGAGTGGTTGTTAGATAATGGAGATATTCATTATACTTACTTAGCAATACAAGAGGGTTATAACGTTATACATGATGGTCACGGTGGATTTCAATATAAAGATCCAGCTGGCGAGGTTGTAGCTAATAGCGCTGAGGTTTGGGAAGCAGTAGTTATACCAGAAGTTTTAGCTAATTACACTGAAAAGAAAAGAAACGAATTAAAGAAAACTATAATGCACTCTATGGTTATGGGGTTTGATTACTATAAATATAGTAAGTCAACCTGGATGCACGCTTGGGGTAGTGTTATGCCTTACCATTATGATGATGGTAGCGAGTTTTCTTATCACAATTATGTAGATGGACAATGGGCTGATTATGCTCTAGGGTTTATATATGGAATAAAACACAATAAAAACTTAGGTTATTTTGTGGAAGGAAAATACAACAAGTACTGGAACAGAACATGGTACGATTTTAAATTAGGAATGAACTACGTTATATTTTAAATTATGAGAAATAAACCACTACCGGGAATGATGAAACATTCTCCAATGAAGGAAAAAACTAAAACTAAAACACACTCAACTAAAAGTGAAGATCCTAATAAGAAAATGGGATATACTGGAGAATTCAAGAAATTGAAGCGTGTTGGGTTTGGGCAAAAGAAGGGGACGTTGAAAAAAAAAGGCCTTAGCATTTTTGACTTTGATGATACTATATAATGGCAAAAGAATTAAATGAAGACTCGGGTTTTCAAGTAAGTATAAAAACATTAATAGGTATTGGAGCAGCTATGGCCACTGTTATTAGTATGTGGTTTATGCTACAGGCTGATATCGCGGAAGCTAGAACACTACCGGAGCCGCCAGCACAAGATGTATCGCGAATGGAGTTTGATATGAAGGATAAGATGATTAGACAAACTATACTAACAACTCAAGAAGACGTAGAGGAAATGAAAAAAACTTTAGAAAGAATAGAAGATAAACTTTACAAAAGATGATGAGTAAAATAGATGTTGCTTGGAAAATTCTTGGCGTATACTTATTAGTACTGTTTCTAGTGTGTATATGTGGTAAAGCTTCTGGTCAAATATCTGTAGCTCAGTTTAACGCTAGCTGGAACTCAGCTAATGAAGTTGCTTGGGTAATGGATCTTGCTGATTGCCAAACAATATCTTATGTAGATATCGCAGCTAACCCTAAAATGCAAGTAAAGCACAAAATAGCAGCCATACCTACTATTATAATATTCAAAGATAATATTGAGGTTGCCAGGTTTCAGGCTGATCTTAGCTTTAAGATGATGGCAAAGAAAGAAGAGGTACAGGAAGAAATAGATAATATATTAATGAGCGATTTTTAACATGGCGTATAATAATAAAAGTGTATCACCACTTAAAATATCAGAAGCATCTTATAATAAGCAGAACCGTAAGATGAGAAAAGAAAACCCTACAATGGGTAGCAAGCTAACTAGTGGTACAAGTCCCAGGAGAATAAGCTTTGCTTGTAGGTTTGGTAATATGCAGGGAGACATGAAAGATAAAAACGGAACTCCAAGTAAATTATCTAAAGCTTTAAAGAAATGGGGGTTTGGTAGTAAAGAGGCTGCTAGAAACTTTTGTAGAACACATAAAAAATCATAATTATGGGAAAAGGAATGAAGCACTACACCAAAGATGGTGAGTATAAAGGTGAGACACACAAAATGGATGACGGTAGCTTACACACTGGTAAAACTCATACCAAAACCAGTAAGTTTTTATCGCATAAAAAAGGAGGTCCATTTAAAATGAACAAAAGCCCTTTTCATGAGTCAAAAGGATTGTGGGCTAACATTCATGCTAAAAGAAAAAGAGGAGAAACAATGAGGAAAAAAGGAGATGCCGGCGCACCATCCGAACAAGATTTAATAGACTCACAATAAGATGAAGAAACTACTACTACTATTATTACTACCAATACTATCGTTTAGCCAGAACTGTGTTCCGACTACTATAATTATAAACCTTGATCAATATCAAGGTGAAACTTCTTGGGATGTAAAAGATTCTACTGGCCTTGTGGTTGCTGATGGTAGTGGGTATTGGTCAGAACCCCAGTATGGCGTTGTAACAGAGCAAAGATGTTTACCTGTTGGAGATTTAATATTTACAATATATGATTCTTATGGAGATGGTTTAAACGGTGCTATGTGGGGTGGTTTAGATGGATCTTATTATGTGGTACAGTGTTATGATACTATAATTACTGGAACAGATGCTGCTTTTGGCAGTGATACAGCTCATATAATTTTATCTGCTCCTTGTCCACCTATATTTGGTTGTATGGATTCTTCTTATGTAGAGTTTAATCCTAGGGCTGACACAAGCGATGGCTCGTGTAACACTCCAATAGTATTTGGCTGTATAGATTCTACGATGTACAATTATGACACTCTAGCCAATACAATGTCTTTAGTACCGGCTTGTGAGTATATATTGACTTTAACGGATTTAATTGGAGATGGTTGGGCATCATCAAATTTAGAAGTAAGACAAGGTGATAGCATTTGGAACTTCACTATGGATACAGCCGCTTACTCACAAGAATATACTATAAGTTTAAAAGCACCACAAGAAGTATCGTTTAAGTTTTCAATATCCTCACAAGCAATGCAATCAGCTGCTCACTGTGGATTTAAACTGACAAACCCATTAGGTATGACTATGATAGAAGTTATACCACCTTTTATACAACCATTATTCACACGTGTTGTACCGACTTATTGCGGTAACTATTGCATCGATAGAATCTTTGGTTGTATGGATCCACTAGCGCTTAACTATATAGATACAGCAAACACAAATACTCAATGCTTTTATGTTCTTGGCTGCACTAGTCCTGTTTACTTAGAGTACTACACACAAGGCTTTTTAGCGGACACAAGTGACAATAGCTGCTTAACCCCTGCTGTTTGGGGCTGTATTAATGATTCAGCATTTAATTATAATCCGCTTGCTAATATTGATAATGGCGGGTGTATTCCTGTGATCTTAGGGTGTATGCAGCCTTTGGCTTTTAACTACAACCCTCAAGCAAACACTAGCGCTGAGTGTATAGCAGCTATTTATGGTTGCATGAGCTCTATAGCTATAAATTATGATCCCCTAGCCAATATAGATGATGGTAGTTGCATTGGAGTTAATTACGGGTGTACAGATACCTTGGCATTTAATTACTCTCCTACAGCTAACGTAGATGACTCTAGTTGTATTGCTGTTATATACGGGTGTATAAACCCAGTAATGTTTAATTACTGTGATACCTGTAACACTAATGATGGAAGTTGTATAGAGATACTATATGGCTGTACTGATAGTACACAATTTAACTATAACCCACTGGCAAATGCTGACAATAGTAGCTGCACTCCTTTTGTATTCGGTTGCACGGATCCTTCTATGCTCAACTACGATCCTATGTCAAACACAGAAGATTTCAGCTGTATTGAATTCATATATGGTTGCATGGACACGTTGGCTCTCAATTACGATTCTCTTGCTAACACAGAAAATGAATCGTGTGTTGACATCATTAAAGGCTGCATGGATCTTAACGCCTATAACTACTCAGATAGCGCTAACGTTAGTAGCAATGATTGTGTTTTTGATGCTGGTTGCATTACTGGTGCGGGTAACCCTTTTTGGTTAAATGATCCTTGCTATGCTTGGGTTATATCGGTAGATGATTACTGTTGTGATAACGCGTGGGATACAATTTGTCAGCTAACATATGATCATTGTGGCGGTTTTTACGCAGAAGATATTCCAGCTAGAAAAATGGCTAGCAAAAAACTAGTGGCAGTAACAGATGTATTAGGTAGACCAACAAAACAAATAAGTAATAAATTACTATTCTACATCTATGATGATGGAACAGTAGAGAAAAAAATAATAAAAAATTAATATGGCAACAATAAACGCAACACTAACGCTATCATCTGGTGACTTACTCACAAGTAACCTTGCTTTTTCAGTAGGCAGCACTCTTAGTAAGGCTGGAAATTCCACTGGTTTAGAGCAAACATCTGGTTTGTCTAGAACAAACTTTCTTAGTACTGATCCAGCTTCGCGATCAAAAATTATTTACAGAGCGGATGATGCTACCACTAACGGCGCTAACAAAGTATATTTAAAAAATTTATCAGCAACAGCTGCGGAATTCTTCACGGTTTATATTGATCAAGAAGAAATGGGTAGGTTATACGCTGGTGATTTTGCTTTTTTTCCTTGGAGTGCAACTCAAGGAACTTTAGAAACTTTTGTAGTAACAGCTACAGGTACTGTTGCCGTTGGTGAAAGCTGGACGTTTGACGGTATAACTACAACAAGTACTTCAACAGCTATAAATACTTTTGCACAACAAGTTGATAACGAGCATTATCCAAACTGGACAACGTCAATATCTACTGCGGCTGTTACTTTTACCGCTAGACATGCTAGTGTTAATGGAGTTGTTACGGGTACAACTGCTATAACCGGTGACACGTTAGTAGAGTCTGGTGATGGTAATTTTACAATGCCAATTACATCTGGTGCTGCTGGTACAAGATCTGAAGCAGACATAGTAGTATTACCAAGTGTAGCAACTACGATGGACTTAGAGCACATGCTTTTCAAACAATAAATTAATTATAAAACAAAAACAAAATTATGGCAACAACAACAAACTCGCTAACATTAACTAGTACAGATTTGTTTGATGATAGCTTATCAATATCAAACACGTCGACTTGCTATAAAGCGGGTACAACAATAGGGCTAGACCAAACTACTGGTTTGACTAGGGCATATTTAACAGCAACTACTGTTATAGATTTATTTCCAGTAGTAAAAGGCACTATTAATGCGGCTGAAAATGGTAAAATTTACATAGCTAATTTGTCGAAAGATGAAACTGAGTTTGTAACAATAAACATAGGTGATGCTGTCATAGGTAGACTATACGCTGGTGATTTTATGTGGATGCCTTGGTCGCCAAGAGCACAACATGTTAATGACATCGAACTAGTACCAAGCGTGGCTACGGGTGTTAACGTAGAGTTTATGGCAATACATAACTTTGCAAATATTTACCCTACAGGAGTTGATTCATAATACACTAATACAAACAAATAAACAAACATGGCAACAATAAATGCAACTATAAGCGTGTTTAGCGCTGATCTTACGTCAAACTCTTTATCTCTTAGTAACACTATGACTATGACTAAAGCTGGCACTAATACTGGGTTAGAATTTACATCTGGCTTAGTAAGAAGAAAACTAACAGCAACCACAGCTATAGATCTAGTGACAGTCGGGGCGCAGATGTATGGAACTCCAACAGCTTCTGTAGCAAATAAACTTTACATAAAAAACACAGGTTCTAGCTCTGTTGATTACATAGATATAGCGATTGGTGATAAAGATTCTGATGCTGGTGAAGAGCTTTTGGCTACTGGTGGTAATTCTAAAATTACATTAGGAAAGTTATTTGGTGGAGACTGGATGCTTATTCCTTTTGAAGGTTCCGCCAACAATGATATCATAGTTGTACCTAGCACGGCAGAAGCTACTACTATTGAGTGGATGTTATTCTTTGAATAATAAATGGCCACAACTCATTACAACATATCAGGTGAATTAACTCAAGAATTATTAGCCGTGGGAGATGGTATTAATGTAGTATCTATTTCCCTAGTCAATGTTCATGCTTCTACAACTTGTACTGTGGATTTGTACATAGAAAAGAAATTAACCGGTAAATTTTATTTTATGAAAAGCTTATCTCTACCAGTTGGAGTAACTCTTTTACTTGAAAAAGGTGATTTAAAGTTTAATAATAACCTTAATGAGTTTGGGTTGTTTATAAAGCTAACAAAAGGAGCTTCTGAAACACCAGTTGTAGATGTAATAATTTCTTAATATGAAATTTATAGGTAATAACATAACAACTTTAGCTGACATAACATCTGTTGTAGCTGGAGAAGGATTATCAGGAGGCGGCACAGCTGGCGGCGTAACTTTAGACATAGATTCTTCTATTCCAGCAATAACAACGTTAGCTGGGCTAACCTCTTTTGGAGCGGCTGGAGGAACAACAAATATAGTGGCTGGAGATGTCACTATGTATAACGTTGTTAACGACGGCAACCCAACTATTAGTTTAGGTTCTTCCGCCACAAATAGACTTGAAATGGTATCCACATATAATAGTGGTGGTCAAACTCTTGATTCAGTTTCTTTTAATTCATACACAACTTCTACTTCCGCTAATGACGGTAGATATTTTTGGCGAGTTGATGAGAATCAGTTAATGGCACTGCTAGACACAGGCTTATCAGTTTATGGTCATATTACTGCTGGTGCCGATGGAGCCTCAATAACCTCACAAAACACAACCGCAAGTAGCGCTACGGAAGGAGGTAAGCTTGTTTTAAGGTGTGATGATGGTGCTGCTATGGCAGATGACCATAGATTAGGGGTTGTAGAATTTTCAGGAGCAGAAGATGCTTCTAATAACAGGCAAACAGGTGCTCGTATTCAAGCCATGTGTGATGCTGGTTGGTCTGCTTCAGAGAATGGTACTAGATTAGAGTTCTACACAATGGATGGTAACGCTTCTTCTGAACTATCTTTAACCCTTGACAGTGATTTGCTAGCAACTTTTGCGGGTGGAGTAGCAGTAACTGGAACTATAACGGGTAATGTCACAGGTGACCTAACAGGTAACGCGGATACAGTTACTACAATTGCAGGCTTAGCTCCAAATACAGCAACAACTCAAGCAAGTCAACCTAATATTACGGGGGTTGGAACAATTGGAACTGGAGTATGGAATGGAACGGCAATAGCTACAGATCAACAAAAACATTTAGCCACTTTTGACATAAGAGGATATAGCACTGCTGATGGTACTAATTACGAGATACCAGTTTTTATAACTGATAATCAAGCTCCATTTGAACATAATACAAGCGCTGGATCTGATGGTTTGACAGCCTTAACGGTAACCAAATTAATAAAAGCTACTGGACTTGTAATGCCTTACGCAGGCACTTTAAAAAAATGGAAAGGTTGGACAACTCATAGTACCTCGTCCGGAACCTGTAACGTTGCTTTATTTAGATATAGACCTAATGCTAGTAGTGCTAGTAACGTTTCTTTAGTACTACTAGACGCGGTTACCAATACTCCCGCTGGAAATAATACAGTAATAGCTATTGATGAAACTAGTTTTACCGATGCAGATGTAGCTGCTGGTGATGTTATAATATCAGGAATAAAAGGTAGCGCATCAGGGAAAATAATATATTTTGTGTCAACGTTAGAAGTTGAATGGGATTAAAATAAAATAAATGATAAGTAAACATATAAGCGATAAAGAAGGAGTGTATAGCACAACAGCAATGCGTCGAGGTTTAGATAACACACCAAGTCAGTTTGAATTAGCAAACATGAAAGAGTTGGCCGAACAAGTGTTTGAGCCGTTAAGAGAGTGGGTAAGTGGACCTATTAGAATTAATAGTTTTTATAGAGGTAAAGCCTTGAACAAAGCTATTGGTGGATCAACATCATCTCAACATTGTAAAGGTCAGGCTATGGATATAGATGATGGGGGTTGTAAAAAGACTAATGCTGAGATGTACGAGTGGATTAAAGAGAATTTAAACTTTGATCAAATGATTTGGGAGTTTGGTACAGATGACAATCCTAATTGGGTACACATTAGTTATGTCAACGAAATTGACAATAGGAATCGATGCTTAAAAGCATACAAAGAGGGAGGTAAAACTAAATACATGGTTATATAACTATATTCAAATGAATATAATTTGACTAAAATCATTGAGACTATATTCAATTAGATATAAAAAAAAGGGAGCCGTTAAGCTCCCTTTCTTCATTTAATACTGTTTTTAGAACGCAGCATTTTTTTGCTCTTGCACTTCAACCCTAATTCCTTGGGCCATAGATTTTACTGATTGCATAGCCTTTCTAATTCTTGTACCTGCTGAGTTGTTACCCTCAACAAATTTACTCATATCAGATTGGCAATCGTTAATTGCATTTTGTAATTCGTCGAAAGCATTGTTTAATTTGTTCATTTGATTTAATTTAATTTATAAGCTTGATATTTCACAAGATCCACCGGAGCAAGCTAATTCCCCTGATAGATCTGTTTCGTCAGTTGATTCAATAATGTGAGATAAATTCACATCGTTTAAGAGTTTGACTCTCTTGTTAAACTCCTCTTCGGTTATATCCTCAAATGGAGCTTGGGTGTATGAACCGCCATCATAAGGTAGAACAGCTAAACCATTGTAGCATTCTCGGTTATCCCACATCCACTTACCAGCCTTATCCCATTCGTCTGATTTTAAACTTATTGTTGCAGACACGTTGTGGGTGTTCGATCCCTTACGGTGACCAGGCTTAACCCATTCGGTAGCAACTTTCTTGACTCTTTTGAGTAAGTCAAATGCAGATTCAGTTCTAGTAATAGAACCTTTAGGAGCTGATTGTGGTATCTCAATGACAGCAGTGTCATGAGGTCTAAAATATTCGTCCTGAACTAAGTCAGGGTTGTGTTCTTTTAAATATTTATATATAGGTTCATTTTTACCTACACGTAGTCTACGGATGTAGAATTCATTATGCCACGCGTGAATACCAGATGATGTTCCAAGCACCAGAGATGTCGTCCCTGCAGGCTTAACACACGTCGTACGCGCGGCTTTGTTTATCCCTATAAGCTTTGCAACTCTAGAATTTTCACGTTTAACTATGTCTGCTGCTTTTGGCATATCCATTTTCAAAACAGCTTTAGAAGCTATACCGGTCATTGATATTCCTATCAACGCATCCTTTTCAGTAGTCTCTTGCCATATTTCTCTTAGATAGTGGAATTCCGTATAACCCGCTTGAAGTGTGCCTATGAAAGATGCAGCCTTAACTCGTTCGTTAAGATCCTCCTGGCTCGTGACGTCACTTACATTAACTTCGCACAGATTACAGAACTGATATGGCCTTAACGCAATTTCGCAACATGGATTAGTTCCCCAATCCTTGTCATGGTTAAAGTATATGCCAGGCTCACCTGCTCCAGATAATTCAATACGTTTCCACAAATCTAAGAAAAA
>Ga0209815_1000617_pt1 | contig 25906 bp, 37 predicted proteins | sample CoawatmetaG00DNA_FD_187507 | JGI IMG/M metagenome (GOLD analysis project Ga0209815, IMG submission 187507) | Marine microbial communities from the West Antarctic Peninsula - Coastal water metaG002-DNA (SPAdes) (version 2) | ecosystem: Environmental > Aquatic > Marine > Coastal ...
TGGCTTGTGTCGGTGCTGGGCTACTGTGTTTTAGCTTTTTTATACGGGAAGTCGATCTTGAATTGATGCCTGTTTTGGAGCATGTTGGTTTCTTCTTCCATGGACCTGGGCGAACGCTATTGCTTTTAGTGATCTGGTTCTTGTATATAAAGATGGTGATCCGCCAGAGGGTTTTAAAAGTCCATATTGCCAATCTCCGAAGTTCCAAGTATTTTCACTACTTTAGTGTCGCATTTTTACTCTTGGTTATAGGGGCCGTATTTGACAAAGGATATTTTGTCGTTGAACATGGGCGACTGTTTGAGGAGCTATCAGAGACTAATGCTTATTTGTTTCTCATAATGCCTGCTCTGTATGAGCTCTATTTTCGATATAGCAAGAGGAGCCGGCAGGCAGCCAACTTAGCTGTAAGTGCCAAGGAAACAGCGCTTTAGCAGCCTAAGGTGGCGTGGTTAGGCAAGCTTTTTACCCTTTCGCCTATCCTTTAGTCAGTCAAGCTCCAGTGTAATAAGCACTTTTAATATCTAACGAGCAATCCAATGGATTACCTACTTTATCTTGCTTTAGGTGCCGTCGCCGGTCTTATCAGCGGACTGTTCGGCCTCGGTGGCGGCGTTGTCATAGTGCCAATTTTGATCCTCGCTTTCGAGTTGCAGGGTATGGCGCCTGAGATATCGACCCATGTCGCGATTGCCACCTCCCTGGCAACTATTCTAGTTACCTCGCTAAGTTCAATTTATACCCATCACCAAAAGCGAGCGATACGCTGGGACCTGGTGAAACATATCACTCCAGGTATCCTGCTTGGCGTTCTACTCGGTGGATTTGTGGCTCTATCCCTGAACGGTACTTTACTGCAGCTACTGTTCGGTGGTTTTTTGGTGATGGTTGCGTTGCAGATGCTATTTTACAAGCCTGTCACCGACGAAGACTCTTCTCCAAACTCATTTTTGTTGAGTGTTTCAGGCACCGTTATTGGCTGCCTGTCTACACTTTTTGGCATAGGTGGAGGCTCATTGACCACTCCATTGCTGACCTTCAATGGGGTTAAGGTTCATCATGCAGTAGGGTCTGCCGCTGCCTGTGGGTTTCCTATAGCGCTAGCTGCGACGATAATTTATGCCAGTGCAGAGATTCCATTGGCGAATTTGCCTTCCGAGACCCTCGGCTATATATTTATTCCAGCTTGGCTGGGCATAGTTGTGATCAGTACGCCTTGCGCTAGACTGGGTGCGCTGCTCGCTCATCGAACGGATGCGGCGTTACTGCAAAAGCTATTTGGTATCCTGCTATTGCTATTGGGTGGCCGCTTTATGTGGCTCAACCTTCCTCATTAATCTGACGGGCGATTACTGTGTCTGATACACAAAGCAAGATTTTAGATATTCTCAAGGATGGTGTATTCCATTCTGGTGAGGCCCTGGGGGAGAAGGTTGGCTGTAGCCGAACGGCAGTATGGAAGCATCTGCAAAAGCTTGAAGCGCTAGGGTTGGTGGTCGAGACCACCAAAGGCACGGGCTACCGAATTGTCGGGGGCGTCGACTTGCTTGATGGGGCGGCAATCACAGCGGCGCTGTCAGTTGTAGCCAGACCTCACCTATCCAATATCGCCATTTTCCAAACTATAAACTCCACCAATACCTATGCCCGTGAGTTGGCCGAAAAGAGTGCGGCTTCAGGGGCCGTGATTCTCGCTGAGCAACAAACAGCGGGCCGCGGACGCCGTGGGAAAAGCTGGGTCAGTCCATTCGCTGCCAATATTTATCTGTCCATAGTCTGGGATTTTGAACAGGGTGCTCAAGCCCTTGAAGGTCTGAGTCTAGCAATTGGCGTCGCTGTCAAACGAGCCTTAGCCGCCCATGGTGTTCAAGGGGTGAAGTTGAAATGGCCGAATGATATATACGTTGAACAAAAGAAGCTGGGCGGCATTCTACTGGAGATGATTGGTGACCCGGCGGGACATTGCAGTGTGATTGTAGGCGTGGGTCTTAATGTCGCTATGCCAGTATTGCAAGCTAATGCTATCGATCAGGACTGGACCGATGTGACCACAGAGCTGCAGAGTCAGCAGTCATCTGGGGCACTACCAGCTAGAAACAAGCTAGCCGCTGCACTGATATCAGAAATTCTCCCTTTGCTGAGTACTTTCCAGGCGCAAGGGTTTGCAGCCTATCGTGATGAATGGCAGGCAGCAGATGCGTTCTATGGTCAAGCTGCAGTAATCAGTACTCCGAAGCAATCCATATCAGGGATAGTCAAAGGCGTTGAGACTAACGGCGCTTTACGCCTTGAGCTAGACGGTGGAAAGATTGAAAGCTTTATCGGTGGAGAGCTTAGTCTGAGGTTAGTCAAATGATCTTACAAATTGATGCGGGCAATACACGAATAAAATGGCGCGTCCTTGATGGCTCAGAGGCTGTCCTTCAGGGTGATCAGCTAACTGCGTCAGTATTGGCTGGCCAGCCTTTGGCGCTGTTGGGTGTTACAGGGGTGAGCCTAGCGCAGCTTTCAAGTGTTGCTAGCGAGACAGTGGTTATAAGTCTATCAAAGCAGGTGGAGGCTGAATTTGGTATTGCTCTGCATGTCGCCAAGGTTAGTGGTCAGGTAGGTGCGGTGAGCTGCGGATATTCAGATCCCGAAACACTTGGAGTTGATCGCTGGATGGCGGTATTAGGGGTTTTTCAAAAGACTGGGCGAGCCTCGGTAGTAGTGGACGCGGGAAGTGCCGTTACCGTAGATGTCGTCTCAGAAGATGGTATGCATCAAGGGGGCTATATAGTGCCGGGCATAAGGCTTCTGCAAGAGTCACTATGGAAGGGCACCGACCAAGTTAAGGTCGATCAACTAGCCCCTAGCAACGTGAATAACCCTGGTACTTCTACCGAAGAGGCGGTTGCTAGGGGCTGCACCCTTATGCTGGTGGCATTAATTGAGCGCTTGGCCGCAGCGCATAGCGCCGACCTGGTAATCACTGGCGGTGACGCTATGCTACTAAAGGCGCAGCTAACGCCTCAGGTGGATTATTATCCAGACTTAGTCCTCGATGGTCTTTCTGTGGAAGGCGTCCGTTTTAGTTTGGCTGCTGATAGATGAGATTCCTGCTGGCTCTTACACTGCTAATAAATCTATTGGGTTATTTGATGATGACAAATGTACCCGGGAAGCCAACCATCGTTAATCCAATATTAATAGATAAAGGGTATCAGTCAGGGCGGGAGGTTAGTGCTACAAGACTTGTTCTCCTGACCGAGCTGTCCAATAAGGATCTTGCCTCATTGACAGCTTCAGCGTCCAAACCTGATCTCACTGCAGGTCCTGTCAATCCAGCCTGTTATGTTCTAGGACCCTTTGCCGCTGACGAGCTAGCGGAAGCTGCGCTGGCTACTTTATTACCGGATTTAGCCAGCATCGAAGGGCTCATTTTAGAATCCCCTTCGGCTGAATTTTGGCTGTCCATGCCCGCCGCTGAAACCCCCGATATCGCCCTAAACTCATGGCGTCAATTTGAAACGAAAAAAAGATACCTAGAAGACTGCATGGAGGTTGCTTCTGGGCTTAAGTTTCACTAGAATCGCGCTCCGTTATTGTGATGCTGGCGTAGCTCAGTTGGTAGAGCAGCTGACTTGTAATCAGCCGGTCGGGGGTTCGACTCCTCTCGCCAGCTCCATTTCTTTAGCTAAGGTATTAATATTGTTGAAAATATTAATACTGCGCTGAGAAAATTAACGGCCTTTTTTAAAGGCATTTTGTCGGTTTATGGCGCTAAAAAGTCATTTTATGGCTGATTTTAGTAAGGCGGCAAGGATAGTTATTGGCAAGATGTCCAGATTCAATTGCCTCCGTGAAGGTGAAAGCGAAGTAAAAAGAGTAGATATTTAGCTATAAGGGCGGGATTCCCGAGCGGCCAAAGGGATCAGACTGTAAATCTGACGCGAAAGCTTCGGTGGTTCGAATCCACCTCCCGCCACCATAGTTGGATAAGGCATGTTTTGTGCTGAGTTAGAAAAGTAGTCAGTGTGTGGAGGTGGATTAGAACCACCTTGGTTCGACAGGTAGCTTTAGCTACTTGAGCGTCACTTTAGTGGCGGCCCGGAGGGTGAGGCTCGAAGAGCTGAATAATCCACCTCCCGCCACCATAGTTGAAGTAGAGTTAGGTAAGAGTTAGGTAAGAGTTAGGTAAGAGTTAGGTAAGAGTTAAGCGAGTCCTGAAGCTAGAGTTTTCGGGTGACAAGGATCGGCGCGACTTGAAGTGTTTTTGTGTTCAAGCGGGCATAGTTTAATGGTAGAACCTCAGCCTTCCAAGCTGATGATGCGGGTTCGATTCCCGCTGCCCGCTCCAGTTACTGGTAAAGGTTTGTGCTCATATAGCTCAGCGGTAGAGCACTTCCTTGGTAAGGAAGAGGTCACCGGTTCAAGTCCGGTTATGAGCTCCATATATTCGTGAGAAAACAATTTCACGTGTGTAATAAGTAGTACGAGTGGTTGGTTTAAACAACTAGATTTAAGCCGCTAGATTTAAAGTTCAGGGCATTAGCTAAGATAGGTTAACGGCCCGCTAATGTTCCGATTAGGAGACACTGAGATGGCAAAAGCAAAGTTTGAAAGAAATAAGCCCCACGTCAACGTAGGCACCATTGGTCACGTCGATCACGGTAAAACCACATTGACCGCTGCGATCACTCGCGTCTGTGCAGAAGTTTGGGGCGGCGAAATGAAAGCCTTTGACCAAATTGATAACGCACCCGAAGAGCGCGAGCGCGGAATCACTATCTCAACAGCACACGTTGAGTATGACTCCCCAACACGTCACTACGCTCACGTAGACTGCCCAGGTCACGCCGATTATGTTAAAAACATGATCACCGGTGCTGCCCAGATGGACGGCGCAATCCTGGTATGTGGCGCAACTGATGGCCCAATGCCACAGACGCGCGAGCACATCCTGCTGTCACGTCAGGTCGGTGTACCTTACGTAATGGTCTTTCTGAACAAAGCTGACCTGCTTGCAGAAGATTGCGGCGGCTTTGGATCTGAAGAATATCTTGAAATGTTAGAGCTGGTTGAGATGGAGCTGCGCGAGCTGCTTGATCTTTATGAGTTCCCAGGCGACGACACGCCAATCATTGTTGGTTCTGCGTTGATGGCTCTTGAAGGTCGTGATGAGAACGAACTCGGTACTACCGCTGTTAAGAAGCTGGTAGAAGCTCTGGATGCTTACATCCCTGAGCCAGTGCGTGCTGTTGACCAGCCGTTCCTGATGCCTATTGAAGATGTCTTCTCTATTGCGGGTCGCGGTACTGTTGTAACCGGTCGTATTGAGCGTGGTGTTGTTAAAGTGGGTGAAGAGATCGAAATCATCGGCATCACTGACACAGCCAAGACTACCTGTACTGGTGTTGAGATGTTCCGCAAGCTGCTTGACGAAGGTCGTGCTGGCGAGAACTGTGGTGTACTGCTGCGCGGTACTAAGCGTGAAGAAGTTCAGCGTGGTCAAGTACTGGCCAAGCCGGGTTCTGTTAAGCCACACACCAAGTTCACTTCAGAGATCTATGTTCTGTCTAAAGATGAAGGTGGTCGTCATACGCCATTCTTTAAAGGCTACCGTCCACAGTTTTACTTCCGTACCACGGATGTGACTGGTGCATGTGAATTGCCAGAGGGAACTGAAATGGTTATGCCTGGCGACAACGTGCAGATGGAAGTTACGTTGATTCACCCGATTGCGATGGAAGAAGGTCTTCGCTTTGCAATCCGTGAAGGCGGCCGTACTGTTGGCGCTGGTGTTGTAGCTAAGATTATCGAGTAATAGGTAAGACGTAGTAAGGAGGGGCTTAACGGCCCCTTTTTTGACCCCTGGTCAAAGTGGCAGCATGCTTTGGCTTAGGGCTTTTATTTAATTTGGCTTCAGATGTAAATAAGCTTGACAGTCTCGGGGTGCGGCACTAGAATTCGCGCTCCTTTTTCGGGGCTAGAAGTTGTTTAACCCTGAAGTTTTAGTAGAGATAGCGGAGTTTTGATTACATGCAAAACCAAAGCATCAGGATTCGCCTTAAGGCTTTTGATCACAAGTTGATCGATACGTCGACACAGGAAATCGTTGAAACGGCAAGGCGCACAGGCGCGCAGATTCGGGGCCCAATCCCATTGCCAACTCGGAAAGAGAAGTTCACGATACTTATCTCTCCGCACGTAAATAAGGACGCGCGCGATCAGTACGAAATTCGCACGCACAAGCGCTTAATCGACATTGTTGAGCCAACAGAGAAGACTGTTGATGCGCTTATGAAATTGAATCTTGCGGCAGGCGTTGAAGTACAAATCAGCTTAAGCTGAAAACGACTGTAGCGGTTCGGCAGTAATGCCGGGCAAACACTAAAGTGTAATGTCTTGAAATAGACAGCCGTAGCGGGTAACAGCCCCGTACACTTAAGAGGTTAATAAAATGAGTATAGGAATAGTTGGTCGCAAATGCGGCATGACTCGCGTATTCACTGAAGATGGTGTATCTATCCCTGTGACTGTTGTCGAGGCGACACCTAATCATGTTACCCAGATTAAATCAGTTGAGACTGATGGCTATTCAGCTATTCAGATCACTACTGGTTCTCGTAAAGCATCCCGAGTAAGCAAGGCCCAAGCAGGTCACTACGCCAAAGCTGGTGTAGAGGCAGGTCGTGGTCAATGGGAATTTCGTACCGAAGGCGGCAGCGATGATTTCGCGGTAGGTGGTTCACTTACTGTAGAGCGCTTCGAAGCTGGTCAAATGGTCGATGTTACTGGTACTTCTAAAGGTAAGGGTTTCCAAGGCGGCGTTAAGCGTTGGAACTTTGCCATGCAAGATGCTACTCACGGTAACTCGCTATCCCACAGAGCGCCCGGTTCGATTGGTCAAAACCAGTCGCCAGGTAAGGTCTTCAAAGGCAAGAAGATGGCCGGCCAAATGGGTAACGCGCAAGTTACTACACAAAATCTTGAAATTGTACGTGTCGATGCTGAGCGCAATTTGCTGTTAATCAAGGGTGCCGTACCTGGCGCGCCTGGTGGCAATGTTGTTGTTCGTCCGGCAGTCAAGGCTTAAAGGGGAGTGTCCATGGAATTAGCAATTGCGACACCCAAAGGTAATAAGGGAACTGTTGAAGTTTCTGAGTTAGCGTTTGGAACAGAGTTCAACCAGGATCTGGTTCACCAGACTGTAGTAGCTTTTCTAGCCGGTGCCCGTCAGGGAACTCGCGCTCAGAAGAACCGTTCAGCTGTTTCTGGTGGTGGCCGTAAGCCACACGCTCAGAAAGGCACTGGTCGGGCGCGAGCTGGTACTATCCGCAGCCCAATCTGGCGCGGGGGCGGTGTAACATTTGCTGCTACGCCTCAGGATCACAGCCAAAAGCTGAACCGTAAGATGTATCGCTCTGCGATGCGTTCTATCGTTTCTGAGCTGGCTCGTCAGGATCGTCTTATTGTCGTTGAAGAGTTTGATATCGACGCACCTAAGACCAAGCTTCTGATCGCCAAGCTGCAAGAGTTCAGTTTGACTGAAGTGATGATCGTTACCGAAGAGGTCAGTGAGTTTTTGTATCTGGCTTCGCGCAACCTGCATAAGGTTGATGTTCGTGACGCAGCGGCAGTGGATCCAGTTAGCTTAATTAATTTTGATAAGGTGCTGGTTACTGTTCCAGCGCTGAAAAAACTTGAGGAGCTTCTGGTATGAACCAAGAAAGAGTCTTCAAAGTGTTGTTAGGGCCGCACATTACTGAGAAATCAGCCATGGCGTCAGGCGCAGCAACGCAAATCGTGTTTAAAGTTGCTACCGATTCCACCAAGCTGGAAATCAAGCGCGCTGTTCAGCAGCTGTTTGAAGTTCAGGTTGATGATGTTCGAGTGGTCAACGTCAAGGGTAAGACGCGTCGCACTAAAACTGGTGTTGGCCGTCGCAGTGACTGGAAAAAGGCGTATGTTCGTCTTGCTGAAGGTCAAGACATTGACTTTGCAGTAGCGGAATAAGGGTTTAGTCATGGCAGTTATTAAGAGAAAACCAACATCTCCGGGTCGTCGCTTTGTAGTAAGCGTAGTCACTCCGGATTTGCATAAGGGCGCCCCATACGGTCCTTTGTTGGCTCCGAAGAAAAGAAGCGGTGGACGTAACAGCAGTGGTCGCATTACCGTGCGTCACATTGGTGGTGGTCACAAGCAGCATTACCGTATTATCGACTTCAAGCGTAACAAAGACGGCATTCCGGCGACAGTTGAACGTTTAGAGTACGATCCAAACCGCAGCGCACACATTGCACTGTTATGTTATGCCGACGGTGAGCGCCGTTACATTATTGCTCCCAAAGGTGTCTCTGCTGGCGATACTGTTCAGTCAGGTGAAGATTCTCCGATTAAGGTCGGTAACACTCTTCCGTTGTTGAAGATTCCAGTCGGCTCCACAGTACACTGTGTTGAGATGAAGCCAGGCAAAGGTGCACAGATTGCACGTAGTGCGGCCGCTTCAGTTCAATTAGTTGCTCGTGATGCCAGCTATGCCACAGTGCGTTTACGCAGTGGTGAGATGCGCAAATTGCCAGTCGGCTGTCGCGCAACTCTTGGCGAAGTTTGTAACAGTGAGCACAGTCTCCGCTCATTGGGTAAGGCTGGCGCATCCCGCTGGCGTGGTATTCGTCCAACCGTTCGCGGTGTGGCGATGAACCCAGTCGATCACCCGCATGGTGGTGGTGAGGGACGTACTTCGGGCGGCCGTCATCCAGTATCTCCATGGGGCATGCCGACCAAAGGTTATAAGACGCGCAAGAACAAGCGCACTGACAAATACATTATTCGTCGCCGCAAATAAGCGCTGACTAAAACAGAATAGAAGAGGAAAGCAAACGTGCCACGCTCTCTAAAGAAAGGACCGTTCATTGATCTTCATCTCGCGAAGAAGGTTGAGGTTGCGGCAGCAGCAAACGATCGCCGCCCAATTAAAACTTGGTCGCGTCGCTCGATGATCTTACCGGATTTTGTTGGTCTCACGATCGCTGTCCACAATGGTCGTCAACATATTCCTGTTTTAGTCAACGAAGAAATGGTTGGCCATAAGCTGGGTGAATTTTCTCCAACGCGTACCTACAAGGGTCACGTGGCGGATAAAAAAGCCAAGCGTTAAGCGAAGAGGTTATGACTGTGGAAGTACAAGCAAAGTTAAGAGGGGCCAAGATGTCCGCGCAGAAAGCGCGACTGGTTGCCGATCAAATTCGTGGCAAGTCTGTTGAAAGTGCATTGGATATTTTGCAGTTCAGCAGCAAGAAGGGCGCGGATATTATTAAAAAGGTGCTTGAGTCGGCAATTGCCAACGCTGAGCATAACGATGGTGCAGATGTAGATGAGCTGAAGATCTCGACGATATTTGTCGATGAAGGCATGACTATGAAACGCATTAGGCCGCGAGCTAAAGGCCGTGCAGATAGAATTCTTAAGCGCAGTTGTCACATCACTGTAAAAGTCGCTGAAAAGTAGACATAGGTTCAGGAGACCATTCCATGGGTCAAAAAGTACATCCAACTGGCATCCGTCTAGGTATAGTTACAAAACATACTTCGACGTGGTATGCAGGTAATAAGGACTATGCGGACAAGCTCCATCAGGATCTGTCTGTACGTGAATTCATTCGCACAAGACTGGCACATGCATCCGTCAGTCGCGTCGATATTGAGCGTCCATCTGACAGTGCACGCATTACTATTCACACTGCGCGCCCAGGTATCGTTATCGGCAAGAAAGGCGAAGACGTTGAGAAGCTGCGCAATGAGATTGGTAAGAAGATGGGTTGCCCTGTCACGATCAATATTGAAGAGATTCGCAAGCCTGATTTAGATGCGACTCTAGTTGCACAGAACGTAGCGCAACAGTTAGAGCGCCGTGTTATGTTTCGTCGCGCTATGAAGCGTGCGGTACAGAACGCAATGCGCGGTGGCGCACTGGGCGTCAAGATTCAAGTTGGTGGCCGCTTGGGTGGTGCAGAAATCGCACGCTCTGAGTGGTACCGCGAAGGTCGAGTTCCACTGCACACTCTGCGTGCGAACATTGACTATGCAGCTGCTGAAGGCAACACCACGTACGGGATTATTGGCGTCAAGGTGTGGATCTTCAAAGGTGAAGTTTTGGGTGGTGAGGAAGCTGAGAAAGCGCCTGCCAAGAAACAAGACACAAGAAACAAGCGACAAGGGTAAAGCGAAATGCTGCAACCAAAACGTACAAAATTCCGCAAGATGCACAAAGGCCGTAATCGTGGCCTGGCGCAGCGCGGCAGTAAGGTCAGCTTTGGCGAGTTCGGTTTAAAAGCCTCTGGCCGCGGACGTTTGACTGCGCGTCAAATCGAAGCTGCTCGTCGTGCAATGACCCGTCACATTAAGCGTGGTGGTAAAATCTGGATTAGAGTTTTCCCAGATAAGCCGATTACACAGAAGCCGCTTGAAGTTCGAATGGGTAAAGGTAAGGGTAATGTCGAGTACTGGGTTGCGTTGATCCAGCCGGGCAAGGTTCTTTATGAAATGGAAGGTGTTAGTGAAGAGATTGCGCGTGAAGCCTTTGCTCTTGCCTCGGCCAAGCTGCCGATTGCAACCACCTTCGTTAGACGAACGGTGATGTGAAGATGAATGCTAACGAATTGCGTGAAAAGACAAGTGAAGAGCTAGAGGCCGCGTTGATTGGCGAGCTCAAGCAGCAGTTTAATCTGCGTATGCAGTTGTCCACTGGTCAGTTAAACGAGAGTCACAAAGTTAAGCTGGCGCGCCGCAACATTGCGCGCATCAAGACAATGCTTAAGCAAAAGGCAGGGGTGTAACTATGTCTGAATTACAAGCTAGCTCACGTACTCTGACTGGTCGTATTGTCAGTGACAAGATGGACAAGACAGTAACTGTCTTGGTTGAGCGACGCGTCAAGCACCCGGTCTACGGTAAGTTCTTGACTAAGTCGACAAAGATTAAAGCGCACGACCAAGAAAATGGTGCGCGAACAGGCGATTTAGTAACAATCGCAGAGTGCCGTCCTGTATCTAAGGACAAGGCGTGGACACTGGTCACTATTGACGAGCGTGCTGTAGCAGGTTAATCCTGTAGACGGTAAAGGGTTCGGAGTAAGAAAATGATTCAAACAGAAAGTTATCTTGATGTAGCAGACAACAGCGGTGCACGTCGCGTTATGTGTATCAAAGTATTGGGTGGTTCACACCGTCGTTATGCTCGTGTTGGTGATGTTATTAAGGTCACTGTTAAGGAAGCAATTCCACGTGGCAAGGTAAAGAAAGGCCAGGTAATGAGTGCGGTTGTTGTACGTACCAAGAAAGGCTTGCGTAGACAGGATGGCAGCTTGATCAAGTTTGACGACAATGCAGCTGTACTGTTGAATGCCAACCTGGCGCCTATTGGCACACGAATTTTTGGGCCGGTAACTCGTGAACTTCGTACTGAGAAGTTTATGCGAATTATCTCCCTAGCACCTGAAGTGCTGTAAGAGAGGATTTAGAAATGGCAATGCTCAAAATTAAGCGCGACGACGAAGTGATCGTTGTAGCTGGCAAAGATAAAGGTAAGCGCGGTAAGGTCCTGAAAGTTTTAGAAAAAGGCCGTTTACTGGTATCTGGCATTCAGATGGTTAAAAAGCATCAGAAGCCAAATCCTCAGGCGGGTATTCCCGGCGGGATTATTGAGAAAGAAGCTCCAATTCAGGGCTCTAATGTAGCCCTCTTTAATGGCGCTACTAATAAGGCAGATCGAGTTGGCTTCAAGATTCTAGAAGATAACAAGAAGATTCGTATCTTCAAGTCTAGCGGCGACGCCGTAGACGCTTAGGAAATAGGTAATCGAAATGGCAAGGCTTAAAGAATTATATAAGAACGAGTTGGCACCGGCGCTGCAAAAAGAGCTCGGGCTGGCTAACGTGATGGAAATTCCGCGCATCACCAAGATCACCCTGAACATGGGTGTTGGTGAAGCTATCGGTGACAAGAAGTCACTTGAGAATGCGGTTGCTGACTTAACTTTGATTGCTGCGCAAAAGCCAGTAATCAACAATGCGCGCAAGTCTATTGCTGGATTTAAAGTCCGTCAGGGCTGGCCCATTGGTACCAAGGTAACTTTGCGTGCTGATCGTATGTATGAATTCCTTGAGCGTTTGGTCGGTATTGCTATCCCGCGTATTCGTGACTTCCGTGGCATTAGCCCCAAGCAGTTTGATGGGCGCGGAAACTTCTCGATGGGTGTGAGTGAGCAGATCATTTTCCCAGAGATCGATTACGAGAAAATTGATAAGTTGCGTGGTCTTGATATTACTATCACGACTACTGCTCGAAACGATGATGAAGGTCGTGCTCTATTGCGCGCCTTTAACTTCCCGCTGAAAAGTTGAGGTTGTAGGTAAATGGCAAAAGTATCCATGGTTCAGCGCGAGCATAAGCGCACCAAGACAGTTGCTAAGTTCGCTGAGAAGCGTGCTGCTATTAAAGCGGTAATTAGTGATGTGAATGCGTCTGACGAAGATCGTTGGAATGCACAAGTAAGTTTGCAAAAGTTGCCGCGTGATGCGAGCCCGGTTCGTCAGCGTAATCGCTGCAGAATCACTGGCCGTCCACACGGTGTGTACCGAAAGTTTGGCCTGTGCCGAAACAAACTGCGCGAGTCAGCTATGCGTGGTGAGATTCCTGGCCTGGTTAAATCCAGCTGGTAAGTTTGAGGAGCCAAACGTTATGAGTATGCAAGATCCTTTATCCGATATGTTGACTCGCATTCGTAATGCGCATCATCGCAGTCACCCCGAAGTGTCAATGCCTGCTTCAAAGCTTAAAGCGTCCGTCGCTAAAGTTTTGCAAGAGGAAGGCTACATTGAAGGGTTCTCTGTTTCCGATGATGTTAAGCCAACTATGACAGTTGCGCTTAAGTATTTCGAAGGCAAGGCAGTAATCGAAGAAATAACACGTATTAGCAAGCCGGGGTTACGCCAGTACAAGGGTAGCTCGGACATTGTTAAGGTTCGCAGTGGTTTGGGCATTGCCATAGTCTCCACCAGTAATGGTGTGATGACTGATCGCGCGGCCCGCGCTGCCGGTATCGGCGGTGAAGTGCTTTGCACCGTATTCTGATAGGAAAACGAGATGTCTAGAGTTGCAAATAATCCAGTAGAGCTGCCCAGTGGTGTACAAGTCACCATCGCCGGCTCTGAGATAACAGTCAAAGGAAAGATCGGCTCATTAGTGATGCCAATCAATCCTGAAGTTGAGATTGTCCAGGACGAGAACGTATTAAAGTTTTCGGCCCGTTCAAGTGCCAAGTTCTCCCGCGCTATGTCTGGTACTACCAGAGCGTTGGTCAGCAACATGGTGACTGGTGTTTCTACAGGTTTTCAAAAGAAGCTTGATTTGGTCGGTGTTGGTTATCGAGCACAGGTTCAGGGAAGCAAGATCAATCTGACCCTAGGTTTTTCTCATCCAGTGGTGTATGACTTGCCACAGGGTGTGTCGGCTGAAACGCCAAGCCAGACTGAAATTTTACTTAAATCCTCGGATAAGCAGGTGTTGGGTCAAGCCGCAGCTGAAATCCGCGCCTTCCGTCCACCAGAGCCTTACAAAGGTAAGGGAGTTAGAATCTCCGGTGAGCACGTAAGACGCAAAGAGGCCAAGAAGAAGTAATAGGGTAATACGATGAGCGATAAGAAAGTATCACGTCAGCGTCGCGCTAAGCGCGTACGCATGAAGATCCGCGAATTAGGTGCTAACCGTTTGTGCATAAACAGGACTCCACGTCACATTTATGCTCAGGTTATTGCCGCTGAAGGTGATCGCGTACTAGCGACTGCCTCAACGCTGGAAAAAGATCTGCGCAGTGGCAGCACTGGTAATACAGATGCGGCTACAGCTGTTGGCAAATTGGTTGCCGAGCGCGCCGTTGCTGCGGGTGTCACTAAAGTGGCGTTTGACCGCAGTGGCTTCAAATACCATGGCCGTGTTAAGGCACTGGCTGACGCCGCGCGTGAAGCCGGCCTCGAATTTTAATAGGTAGAAGATATGGCTCTTACAGATCAGAAAGATGCAGCTGAAGGAATGATGGAGAAGCTGGTTCAGGTTAACCGCGTTGCTAAGACGGTTAAAGGTGGACGTATTTTTGCTTTTACTGCGCTGACTGTTGTTGGTGATGGCAATGGTAAAGTTGGCTTCGGTCGTGGCAAGGCGCGTGAAGTGCCCCAGGCGATTCAGAAGGCGATGGAGTCTGCTCGTCGCAACATGATTGATGTTGCTCTCGACGGCAGCACTATTCAGTATCCGACCAAAGGCATTCACGCTGCATCGAAGATATACATGCAGCCAGCCTCAGACGGTACTGGTGTTATTGCCGGCGGCGCAATGCGCTCTGTGTTAGAACTGGCCGGTGTACAGAATGTACTGGCTAAGTGCTACGGTTCAACTAACCCGGTAAACGTAGTTCGCGCAACTTTCAAGGCGCTGCGAGATATGAAATCACCGGAAGATGTTGCAGCGAAGCGCGGCAAGTCTGTAGAAGAAATCCTCAACTAAGTGACCGCTATTACAGCGTCAGTTATTGGAAGTAGATCATGGCAAAAGCTAAATTGAAGAAAATTAAAGTAACTCAGACCAAGAGCATCATCGGTCGTTTAAAGAATCATAAGGCCTGTGTTTCTGGTTTGGGTTTGCGTCGGATCGGTCATACTGTTGAAGTAGAAGATACTCCATCAGTTCGTGGCATGATCAATAAAGTTCACTATATGTTGCAGGTTGAGGAAGCTTAAGATGCGTCTGAATACCCTTAGCCCAGCACCGGGCCGAATTAAAGAAGCCAAGCGCGTCGGACGCGGAATTGGTAGTGGAATTGGTAAGACTGGTGGCCGTGGCCACAAAGGTCAAAAAGCGCGTTCTGGTGGAGGAATCCGTCCAGGCTTTGAAGGTGGTCAGATGCCTTTACAGAAGCGTCTTCCTAAGTACGGCTTTACGTCGCGCTTGGCTGCAGTTACTGCAGAGATCCGTCTTTCTGAGTTAGATAAAGTTGAAGGTGGCGTTGTCACTATCGACAGCCTGCGTGCAGCTGGTCTGATCAACTGCAGCATCACCCGAGCAAAAGTATTTGCTTCAGGTGTGGTCACTAAAGCAGTAACTCTGCAAGGCATTGGAGCTACGAAAGGCGCTCTGGTTGCTATTGAAGCTGCTGGCGGAAAGGTAGAAGTCTAACAATGTCAAAGCCGGGAAACATGCCAGCAGGCAACACTAAAGGTTTAGGCGAGCTTTGGGCTCGTCTTCGTTTTTTGTTTGCAGCGATCATTATTTATCGCATTGGTACGCACATTCCCGTTCCTGGATTTGATCCGGATCGCTTAGCAGAACTGTTTACTCAGAATCAGGGTACTTATCTGGGTCTGTTTAATATGTTCTCTGGTGGCGCGTTAGAGAGAATGAGCATATTAGCACTGGGCGTGATGCCCTACATCTCAGCATCGATTATTATGCAGCTGCTGTCAGCTACAGTGCCTGCGTTAGAACAGTTAAAGAAAGAAGGTGACAGCGGTCGCCGTAAGATTAATCAGTACACTAGATACGGCACAGTGTTCCTTGCCCTTATTCAGGGCACCGCGATGGCAGTTGGCTTCGCATCTCAAGGACTTGCCTACGAAGTTAACACCATGTTCTACATGGTAGCGATTTCGTCTTTAGTGGCTGGCGCAGTATTTTTGATGTGGCTTGGTGAGCAGATCACTGAGCGTGGTATCGGTAACGGCATTTCAATGCTTATATTTGCTGGTATCGTTGCAGGCATACCCGGTGCCATAGGTCAGGCTTTAGAGTCGGCCAGGCAGGGTGATTTGAATTCGTTGATCTTGGTGTTCGTGCTGCTTATCGCCGTCGCCGTAGTCTACTTTGTAGTCTTTATAGAGCGTGGTCAGCGTCGTTTGACTGTTAACTATGCACAGCGTCAAGGTCGTCAGGCCTACAACGCTCAGAGCTCGCATTTGCCGCTTAAGGTGAACATGGCGGGCGTTATACCGGCGATTTTTGCCAGTAGCTTATTGTTATTTCCAGCCTCTATTAGTCAGTGGTTTGGGTCTGCAACCAACGCGCCAGATTGGTTACAGGATATTTCGTTATTAATAGGTCCGGGGCAACCACTCTATGTGTTGATGTTCTCGAGCTTGATTATTTTCTTCAGCTTCTTCTACACGGCGTTGATGTACAACCCAAGAGAAGTGGCTGATAACTTGAAAAAAGGTGGTGCTTATTTACCCGGGATTCGTCCTGGAGAGCACACTGCAAAATATATTGATAGTGTGACTACACGTTTAACATTGATCGGCGGTATTTATATCACCCTGATTTGTTTGATGCCTCAGTTCTTGAATGTGTACTTTAATGTGCCTTTCTACTTAGGTGGTACATCACTATTGATTGCGGTTGTTGTTTCAATGGATTTTATGGCTCAAGTGCAGTCACATCTAATGTCACAGCAGTATGATTCGCTGATGAAAAAGGCCAACCTTAAAACTGTTGGCCGTAAATAAAGAGGTGATGGCGTGAAAGTACGTGCATCGGTTAAAAAGATTTGTCGAAATTGTAAAGTGGTACGCCGTAAAGGTGTGGTTCGTGTCATCTGTAATGTAGAGCCGCGTCATAAACAGCGCCAGGGATAATCTGGTTGATTTTTGGTAGATCTATCGGTATCCTACCGCGCCTTTTCGCAGTGTTGCGGCAGGTTCGGAACTACTGATTAAAACCCTAGTATAAGTGGAGTAATGTGAATGGCCCGTATTGCCGGTGTCAACATTCCTGATAACAAGCACGCAGTGATCTCACTGACGTACGTGTTTGGTATTGGTCGTCCTACCGCCAGAAAGATTTGTGCGGATGTGGGCATTGCAGAAGACACAAAGATCGCTGCATTAGATGAAGCGCAACTTGATTTGTTGCGTGCTGCCGTAGGAACCAACGAAGTTGAAGGTGATCTACGCAGAGAAAACAGTATGAATATCAAGCGTCTGATGGATTTGGGTTGCTATCGCGGCCTTCGTCACCGTCGGAATTTGCCTGTACGCGGACAACGTACTAAGACGAACGCACGCACCCGTAAAGGGCCGCGTCGTCCCATTAAAAGATAATTCCTAGGAACGGTAATGGCAAAATCAGCAACTAAGACCACCCGTAAAAAGGTCAAGAAGACAGTAATCGACGGTGTCGCGCATATCTATGCGTCATTCAACAACACCATCGTTACTATCACTGACCGTCAGGGCAATGCACTTTCGTGGGCTACCTCTGGTGGTTCCGGTTTCCGCGGGTCTCGTAAGAGTACTCCTTTTGCTGCGCAGGTTGCAGCAGAGCGAGCCGGTGAAGCAGCAAAAGACTACGGTTTGAAAAACCTCGATGTTCAAGTCAAGGGCCCTGGCCCCGGTCGCGAATCAGCGGTCCGCGCACTGAACAATGCCGGTTATAAGATCACCAATATTACGGATGTGACGCCTGTGCCACACAATGGCTGTCGTCCACCCAAAAAGCGTCGCGTGTAAGAGAGAAAGAGAATGGCTAGATATCTTGGACCAACTTGTAAATTGTCACGCCGTGAAGGAACAGATTTGTTCCTCAAGAGTGGCGTTCGACCTCTAGAATCTAAATGTCGTGCAGATAGCGCACCTGGCCAGCATGGTCAGCGTCGCGGTCGTTTGTCTGACTATGGTGTTCAGCTGCGTGAAAAGCAGAAAGTACGTCGTATCTACGGTGTATTGGAAAAGCAGTTCCGCAACTACTACAAAGATGCTGCGCGTCAGAAGGGCAACACAGGTGAGAATCTGTTAACTCTGCTCGAGCGTCGTCTCGATAACGTTGTTTACCGTATGGGCTTTGGCTCTACACGTGCCGAATCGCGCCAGCTGGTTGCTCACAATTCAATTGTGGTCAATGGTCAGAAGGTCAACATTCCCTCTTTCAAAGTTCAGGAAGGTGATGTTGTTGGTCTGCGTGAGAAGTCCAAGAAGCAGTTGCGTGTTCAAACTGCTCTGCAGTTGGCAGCACAACGTGGTGAAGTTGAGTGGATGAACGTAGATAGCAGCAAGATGGAAGGCACGTTTACGCGCAATCCAGATCGCGCTGATCTGCCAGCCGAGATCAACGAAAACCTGATCGTCGAACTATACTCGAAGTAATTTTTGAGATCACACGGGTAAAAATATGCAAAATTCTGCGAACGAATTTCTGACGCCACGTAACATCGACGTCACGTCTTACAGCCCTACTCACGCCAAGGTTGTCTTGGAGCCGCTAGAGCGCGGATTCGGACACACTCTTGGTAATGCGCTACGTCGCATTCTGCTCTCTTCAATGTCTGGCTGTGCCATCGTTGAAGTTGAGATTGAAGGTGTAGAGCACGAGTACAGTGCTATCGAAGGGGTCCATGAAGATGTTATGGGTATCCTACTGAACCTTAAGGGTGTTGCAGTTGTGATGGAAGGTCGTGATGAGACCACTGTTTCGCTTAGCGTTAAAGGTCCTTGTGTTGTAACTGCAGCGGATATCGAAGTTGATAGCCATGTTGAGGTTATTAACCCAGACCATGTGATTGCTACTATTTCTGACAAGTGTACTTTGAACATTCAGCTCAGAATCGAGCGTGGACGTGGTTACCAGCCGTCTGATGCAAGAATCTCTGATGAAGAGAATCGCACTATTGGTCGTCTGCAGTTGGATGCATCCTTTAGCCCGATTCACAAAGTTTCTTACAGTGTTGAAAATGCCCGCGTTGAGAACCGTACGGATCTCGATAAGTTGGTCTTGGAACTTGAGACTAATGGCACTATAGATCCAGAAGAGTCTATCCGTCGCGCTGCGACTATTTTGCAACAGCAGATGGCCGTGTTCGTGAACTTGGAAGGCGAAACTGCTGCTGAGCCAGAAGAGAAAGAAGAAGAGATCGATCCAATCCTGTTACGTCCGGTTGACGATCTTGAGCTGACTGTACGTTCAGCTAACTGTCTCAAAGCAGAGAGCATTTATTATATTGGTGACCTTATTCAGCGCACAGAAGTTGAGCTGTTGAAGACACCAAACCTCGGCAAGAAGTCCCTGACTGAAATTAAAGATGTCTTGGCTTCACGCGGTCTTTCTCTGGGCATGCGCCTTGAGAACTGGCCACCAGCCAGTCTGAAAAGTGAACGCGAACTCGTTTAATTGATCTTTTAAGGTCGTTTAATAACAAGTTGGTATACATCATTGCTGAGAAAGCAACGAATTAAGGAATAAGAACATGCGTCATCGCTATAGTGGCCGCAAGCTAAATAAGACCGGCACTCACAAGAGAGCTATGTTCCGTAACATGACTGCTTCATTGATTGAGCACGAGCTGATTAAAACCACTCTGCCCAAAGCCAAAGAGCTACGTCGTTTTGCAGAGCCATTCATCACTCTTGCTAAAGAAGATAGCGTCGCTAATCGTCGCTTAGCTTTCGACCGTCTGCGTAACAAGGCAACAGTCGGCAAGCTCTTCACTGATCTGGGTCCGCGTTTCCTCGAGCGTCCAGGTGGTTACGTTCGTATTCTAAAGTGCGGTAATCGTACTGGTGATAATGCACCTATGGCCTATGTTGAATTAGTAGACCGTGCAGCTAACGATATGGCTGATGTTGCAGAGACAACTGGCGAATAAGCTAAATCTTTCGCAGTAAAAAAACCGGACTCTGAATAAGTGTCCGGTTTTTTTTTCGTCTCCTTTTTTTAAATGTTAGGCTGTTCCAAGCATGGTTCGGTTGATAGTCCCAAGCTTATGATCCCAGTGTTACCAGATCTTAACCCGCTGCTGCTTAGGCAAGAATAACCCATCCCCCGGTTGTACATCATAGGTGCGATAGAAGTCAGGCATATTCGGAAACACGCCATTGATACGATAGACATCAGGGGAGTGGGGATCGGTCCTGACAATGATCTCAAGTATCTGGTCACGCCATTTAATTCGGCTGGATTGTGCGTTGCCCAGAAAGAAGCGCTGTTCGCCACTGAAGCCATCGATCATTGGTGAAGGTTCTCTGGCTAGTGACATCCTGTAAGCCTTTAGCGCGATGCTGGTGCCGCCTAAGTCACCTATATTCTCGCCCAGGGTAAGTTCGCCATTAACAAACAGTCCCGGTAGTGCCTCGAACTTGCTGAACTGTTCCACTAAGCCTTTGGTACGCTCTTCAAATTGCTCTCTATCCGATTCAGTCCACCAGCTCTCTAAATTGCCATCGCCATCATACTTGCTGCCCTGATCGTCGAAGCCATGGCCGATCTCGTGACCTATGGTCGAGCCAATGGTGCCATAGTTATAGGCATCCTCGGCGTCCGGTATAAAGTTCGGAGCCTGTAAGTAGGCGGCGGGAAAAACAATCTCATTGAGTCCGGGGTTGTAGTAGGCATTTACTTCCTGTGGCGCCATAAACCATTCGTCACGATCTATAGGGGCGCCCAGTTTGGCCATATTTTGATTGTGCCCAAAGGTTCGGGCTCGTTGGATATTACCGACCAAATCATCGGCTTGTAGTGCCAGCGCTGAATAGTCCTTCCAGGTATCTGGATAGCCAATCTTTGGGGTGAACTTGGAGAGTTTAATCAGTGACTGTTGCTTGGTTTCGGCGCTCATCCACTCGAGATTTTTGATTGACTCAGCATAAGCGGCAATTAGGTTATCCACCATAGTGACCATGCGTGCCTTCGACTCTGGGGCAAAGTGTTTGGCTACATAGAGTTGCCCGAGTAATTCGCCAATATTACCATTGATAGAGCTAACTGCTTTGCGCCATCTAGGTTGCTGCTCTTCGCGCCCGTAGAGAAACTTGGAATAAAAATCGAAGTGAGTGTCGACAAATACCTTAGGCAGATAATTGGCATAACTTGAGAGTACATTAGCCCGCAGATAATCTTTCCAGGCCCTGAGTTCAACTTCTCTAAAGAGATCGTTAAGTGCCGACAGGTAGCTAGGCTGACCGACAATTACATAATCGGGAAGCACCACGCCGATTCCAACCATATAGCTTTCCAAGTTAAAGGCTGACAGCAGCTCTGTAAACTCAGCACCCGAGAGTTTGTTATAGCGCTTGTCAGCATCACGGTTATCGACTTTGTCCCACTGATCGGCTGCCAGTCGGGTTTCAAGAGCGATGATGCGCTGTGCAGCAAGTTTTGCATCGCCATGCCCAGATAGTGTGAGTAGCTCTTCAAGATATTGTTGGTAGCGGACAATTATTTCAGCGCCACGCTCTGATTCGTCGCTGTAATAGTCACGATCCGGAAGCCCAAGACCGGATTCAACAAAGTGCAATATGTAGCTAGTGGCCTCTTTATCGTCCTGACCAACATAGAGGTTAAATGGCCCGTCTATACCAGCAGGATTTATCTTGCCTAGAAATTTGGCTACCTGGTCGTGATCCGTTAGTTTGTCTATAGCGCTTAGATAGTCACTGATCGGCGCCAGGCCCAGAGTTTCTATTTGCTCTTCATTAAGAAAGGCATTGTAGTAGTCACCGATCTTACGCTTGGCTGGATCATCTCCAGAATTGTTGGCCGCGTCTTCCACTATAGCCCGAGACTGTTCGAGACTCTTTTTACGCAATGTCATATAGCTGCCCCATCCCACTTCATCCGCAGGGATCTCAGTGCTGTCGAGCCAGCCGCCGTTGGCGTATCTGTAGAAGTCATCCTGGGGTCTCACCGAGTTGTCCATGCCCACCTTATCTATACCCGAGATTAAGGCCACAGGCTGCTCAATAGTTGACTGCTTATCGCTGCAGGCGCCGAGTAGCGCGAGACTAAATAAAGAGACTGTTAATTTAGTTAAAGATAAGTTTCTCATCTACTACCTCATTAATTAAAGAGAGTTGGCTGCCGGGAATTTTAGTCTTGTGCTCTTTGCTCAGTATAGTTTCCTGTGCTGAGGTTCATTAGGCGCATTGCGCCGCCCCAGACATAGCCTGTATCTAAGGGGAAAAGATTGCTGCCAAGATATTTCCCCTCAAGTGCGGCCCAGTGGCCAAAGATAATCTTATCGTCCACAGCCTTTCTTGCAGGATAACTAAACCAGGGTGCGAATGTTGTTGTGAGTTCATGGGGCTGTTGATCTGGTGCAGTTTTTGCCTGCAATTCCAGCTGGCCTGAAGCTGTGCAGTAGCGCATCCGAGTCAGGTAGTTGGTAATGAGTCGCCAGCGCCCTTGACCACAAAGATCATCAGACCAGCGGTCAGGTTGATCGCCATACATGCCCTGAAAATAACTCTGAGCCTGGTCCGAGCGCAGTACCTGCTCAACTTCTGCGGCTAAGGTTCGCGCAGTGGTAATGGTCCAGTTGGGAGGTATGCCGGCGTGCACTATGGTGTATTGGTCGATACTCAGTAGGAGCGGTTGTTGCTGCAGCCAGCTGATCAGTTCATCGCGATCACTGGCGCTGAGAATTTCATCTAGGGTGTCTTTTGGGGTTGGCTTTCTAATGCCATGGGCAATCGCCAATAGATGCAAGTCGTGATTGCCGAGAACGGTTTTAAAGGCACTACCGAGACCCATACAAAAGCGCAGCGTCTCTAGGGACTGAGGGCCGCGATTAATGAGATCGCCAGTGGCAATTAGCCGATCTGTGGTGGGCTCAAACTGCACTCTCTCCAACAACTTGAGCAGCGGATCCAGGCAGCCTTGAAGATCGCCAACCACATAGTCAGTCATCTAGTTCACGGCGTGGGGCGTTGAGAGTAAGAAGGGCTTTATGGTGGCGTCAAACTCGCAGCCATCGTCATCGCGCATTTTGTAGCAGCCCTGCATGGTGCCAATGGGTGTATCGAGCATCACACCACTGCTGTATTTGTAGGACTGTCCTGGGGCTATCAAGGGCTGCTCGCCGATAACGCCGGCACCGCGAACCTCCTGCTTGGCTTCGTTGGCATCGGTGATAATCCAGTGGCGTCCGAGCAGTTGTGCTGGGATGTCGCTCTGGTTGTGAATGGTGATGTGGTAGGCGAAGGCAAATTGAGCCTCTTCGGGCTTTGACTGTTTTAACAGGTATTCGGTTTTGACTGACACTGTGATTGCTTCGACGCTCATTTTTTACTCAATATACTTTGGTTAACATAGTTCGATAGGGCGACAAAATCTGCTACTGATAGCTGCTCGGCACGGCGTGATAAATCCACAATTTCGTCCACACCGACAAGATGTTCGGCGTAGGCGCGGATGCCGTTGCGCAAGGTTTTCCGTCGCTGCTGGAAACCCAGACTGACGATTTGACTCAGTAGCTCTTCATTCTCGGCCACACAGGGTTTGGTTGTGTGGGGTTTAAGTCGCACGATCGCCGACTGAACCTTGGGTGCTGGGCGGAAAGCCGACGGCGGTACGGGTATCAAGGGCATAACCCGGCAGTGATACTGCACCATAATCGACAGGCGGCCGTAGGTTTTATTGCCCGGCGCTGCACTGAGGCGATCGACCACTTCTCGCTGCAGCATAAAGTGCATATCTTTAATCAGCGTGCGATTCTTTAAAAGATGGAAGAGTATTGGTGTCGAAATATTGTAGGGCAGGTTGCCTACAAGGCGCATCTGTCGCCCCTCATGAAACTGGGAGAAGTCGGTTTTGAGGGCGTCGCCACTAAAAATACTAAAGTCCGGGTAGTCGGCAAATTTCTCGGTGAGAAAGCTCACTAGATCGCGATCCAGCTCGACCACTTTCATCGATGGACAGCGCTTGATTAAGTGCTCGGTGATAGCCGCTGTACCAGGTCCGATCTCAATTAAATTATCATCGGCGCTGGGGCCAATGGCGGCAATAATCTGCCCAATAATATGCTGATCGACGAGAAAGTTCTGACCGAAACGTTTTCTAGCCTGATGTTGAATTGTCATTATTTAACCGCGTAGGGTTTGGTGGGTCGCCATATCGACGGCGACTTGAATAGCTGTGTGTAGACTGCCGTGATCGGCCTTACCACTTCCGGCAAGATCCAGTGCCGTGCCGTGATCCACCGAGGTGCGAATAATTGGCAGCCCCAGAGTGATATTGGCGGCGCGGCCGAAGCCCTGGTATTTTAATACGGGTAATCCCTGATCATGATACATAGCCAATACTGCATCGGCCTTATCGAGATACTTGGGGGTAAACAATGTATCGGCGGGCAGTGGCCCAATCAGGTTGATACCCTGGTGGCGGAACTTTTCCAGCACTGGCTCGATCACATCTATTTCTTCACGCCCCAAATGACCATTTTCGCCAGCATGGGGGTTTAGGCCACAGACCAGAATCGATGGGTCGGTGATGCCAAATTTAGTTTTAAGGTCGGCGATTAAAATATCGATCACCTGACGTAATGATGACTGGGTAATGCTATCGGCTACATCTCGCAGAGGCAGGTGGGTAGTCGCCAGAGCAACTCGCAGTTCAGTAGTTGCGAGCATCATTACCACTAGAGGAGTCGAGGTCTTGTCAGCAAGGTATTCGGTGTGGCCGGAAAAGGCGAAGCCAGCATCATTGATAATCGACTTCTGCACTGGGCCCGTAACCATCCCCTGACAGTAATTTTTTTTACAGGCATCTATAGCTGCGTCTAGGCAGGCTAGCACATAGGGTGCATTGGCTTTATTGAGCTGGCCGGGAATAGCGGGCTGTGCCAGAGTGACGGGAACAATTGCTAGCTCACCTGGTGCCAGTGGCGATGCGGTTGCGCCGGGCTCACGCAGCGTCAGAGTTAGTCCAAGCAGTGCGGCGCGTTGCTGCATCAGCTGTGGATCAGCATAGGCAACCAACTCGTGGTCACAGCCACCCTGCACCAGGCTGATTAATATATCAGCGCCAATGCCAGAGGGTTCTCCTGGCGTCAGCGCCAATCTCAGAGTCATGACTCTGTGGACTCTTTTATTTCAACAAAAGCTTCGTCGCGGATCTCTTGTAACCAGACCTGAAGCTCTTCTTCGTACTTGCGCTGGCGCAGCAGGTTTTGTGCGCGATTACGGGTAATGTTTTCGCTAAAGTCTTGATTGCGACGCTCGGTAACCTGAAGTATGTGCCAGCCAAATTGCGACAGGAACGGTGCGCTGACTTCATTTAACTCTATGCTGCCCATGGTCTTCTCAAACTCGGGAACAAACATACCTGGAGTTGACCAACCTAACTCGCCACCATTGAGTGCGGAACCTGGATCTTCGGAAAACTCTTTCGATAAGAGAGCGAAATCTTCGCCGGCTTTAATGCGCTCCCGCAGTTCAGTGAGCTGGCTAATAGACGTTGCCTCATCACGGATCTCATTAGGCTTGATCAGGATATGGCGGGCAAAATGTTGCTCAATAAGCTGCTCACCGCCGCCTTTGCGCTCATAAAGCTTAATGAGGTGGTAGCCGGCATCGCTGCGGATCGGCTCAGATACCTGATCTATCTCTAACTTTTCTACTGCCTCAATAAATACCCCAGGCAGCTGCGCCATTTTACGCCAGCCCAAATCACCGCCCTGAAGAGCAGTCTGGTCGGAAGAGTTGGCAATCGCCAATTGACGGAAGTCGGTACCGTTGTTGGCTTCGTCGAGCAGGCCCTGGGCGCGCTGGAGAATGGCATTGACCTCATCGTTGTTTTTGCCGCTGGGCACTGGCAGCAAAATATGGCCAACATTAACGTCCGGAGAGGTCATAAAGCGGCCTTCTTCAGAGTTGAGGAAGTTATCCAGCTCTTGGCTGCTGATACGAATGCGACGCATTACCTGGCCCTGCTGCACGCGCATCAGAATCATTTCATTGCGAATTTCTTCGCGCACATTGGACAGGCTTGAGCCAGTGGCGTGGACCTGCTCAGCGTACTGCTCCATGGTTATCTGATTGCTGCTGGCGATTCGTGCCATGGCATCGTTCAGTTCAGCGTCAGTGATGCGAATACCGGCGCTGTAGCCCATAT
>Ga0209815_1000618_pt1 | contig 25904 bp, 20 predicted proteins | sample CoawatmetaG00DNA_FD_187507 | JGI IMG/M metagenome (GOLD analysis project Ga0209815, IMG submission 187507) | Marine microbial communities from the West Antarctic Peninsula - Coastal water metaG002-DNA (SPAdes) (version 2) | ecosystem: Environmental > Aquatic > Marine > Coastal ...
TGGTGGGTCCTGCATTTCCAGTAACTGCAATTGCATAATTTGTTTGTAGCTTTTCTTTTGCGCCTCTTGCCATCTCTAAAGCCACCTCTTTACTTACAACAGAATGCTTTTCTATAGTCTTTGCAGACACGTTTAGCATACTTATTTTAGTTGCTGCAGTATACGTCACAAAACTTCCTTTATAGTAAGCAGATGCACCAGCTATAGAAACAAGTGTAGCTGCAATTTTCCCGCCAGTTAAGCTTTCTGCGGTACAGATGGTTTTATTTTTTGCTTTTAACAATGCTCCTACTCTTTTTTCTAATGAAGCATCATCATCTAAACCTGTAATAATTTCTGGAATTAACTGATAAACTTCCGCAACTGCTGCATCTAATAATGCATCTAAGACTGCTTTATCTTCTCCTTTCCCAGACAAGCGCAAACGCACTCTACCGAAAGAAGGTAAATAGGCTAACTTAACTACTGACGGTAAATTATTCTCAAAATCTTCTATTCTTTCGGCAATAGTACTTTCTCCTTGACCATAGGTCATAATTGTCTTATGAATAATGAATGGTAATTTAAATTGTTGCTGAATTCTAGGCAACACTTCAGAAGTAATTAGTCCTTTCATCTCATAAGGAACCCCAGGAAGCGAAACAAAAACGGTTTCATTCTCATAAAACCACATACCTGGCGCTGTCCCAAAACTATTTTTTAAAAGTGTTGCTTTTGAAGGTAAATTTGCTTGTGTTCTTTGAATTTCTCGAAAAGGATGGTTCATTTTTTTAAACAAACCTTTAATGTGATCTATAACTTCTTGGTATACTATTATCTCAGTATCATTAAAGAATTCTGCAATTGTCTTTTTAGTAATATCGTCTTTTGTTGGCCCTAAACCACCTGTAATAATTACAATATCTACACGCTCTTGCGCTTCTTTAAAAGCGTTTAAAATATGTTGTTTATCGTCTTGAATAGAGGTTATCTGATACACTGAAACGCCTATTTTATTTAATTCTTTGCCAATCCATTGTGAATTGGTATCTATAATTTGTCCAATTAGGATCTCATCTCCTATGGTTATAATTTCTGCTTTCATACTGCTACACTGATTTCAAATTTCAGATTTCTAAATCCCAAGATTTCGGGATTAAAAACCCATAAAGTCTTCCTTTATTATTTCACTCTAATGCTAAACGCTTCTTTACCTTCAATAACACCTCTTAAAGTATCATTTTCAACAACTTTACCCACACCTGCAGGCGTTCCTGTAAAAATAACATCGCCCTTTTTTAAGGTGAAATACTGAGAGACATAAGAGATTAACTCATCTGTTTTCCATAACATTGCGTTGGTATTTCCGTCCTGCACAAGGGTATCGTTCTTTAATAACTGAAATTTTAAATTGTCTAAATCGAATTGTTCCTTGGGGTAAAACTCGCCAACAACTGCACTTCCGTCAAATGCTTTCGCTTTCTCCCAAGGTAACCCTTTTTCTTTGCACTTTGCTTGCACATCTCTTGCCGTAAAATCAATTCCTAAACCAATTTCGTCATAATATTTGTGTGCAAACTTTGCATCAATATGCTTTCCTACTTTATTTATTTTTATTAAAACCTCAACCTCATAATGCACATCATCTGAAAAAGGAGGAATAAAAAATGGGTTTTTTCTTGGTAAAATAGAAGAATCTGGCTTTAGAAAAACAACAGGACTTTCTGGTCTTTCATTAGCTAATTCTTCAATGTGTTTTGCGTAATTGCGCCCAATACAGATTATTTTCATTTATATGTATTGAAAATTAAAAAATTGAGAGAAATAAGTAGAATTAAAAACGAATTTACTCCCCAGCTTCTGGAAAAACAATTGCCCGATTTCCCGAGACTATAATTTGATTGTTTAAATGGTTTTTCACTGCTCTAGCTAAAACTAACCTTTCGATGTCTGCACCAATTCTCTTTAAAGTTGTTGGAGTACTTTCATGTGTAACAGGCTCTACGTCTTGCTCTATAATTGGTCCTTCATCTAAATCTTCAGTTGCATAGTGCGCAGTTGCACCAATTAGCTTTACACCTCTATCATAAGCCTTCTTATAAGGGTTTGCACCTTGAAAAGCAGGTAAAAAAGAATGGTGAATATTTATAATTCTCTCTGGGTAATGATTGATAAAGTCTGAAGATAAAATTTGCATATATCTAGCCATCACTACTAGATCTACTTTATTAGCATCTAATAACTCTATAACCTGAGCTTCTTGCACTATTTTGGTTTCTTTTGTTACTGGAAGATAATAAAACGGAACCTTAAACATTTCTGCAATGTGTCTTAATTTATCATGATTGCTAATAACCATTGTAATGTCACAATCTAACAAACCTTCTTTTTGTCTTTCTAACAGATCATATAAGTTATGACTTGTATGAGAAACCATAATGGCCATGTTTTGTTTCTTATCACCGTAATTCACAGACCAATCTAACTTTAAAGGCGCTGCCAATTCTAAAAAATTATTTTCTAATGCTTCTTTAGAAATATTAGTCCCTGCCGCATTTAATCTAATTCTCATGAAATACGTATCTTCAATAGCATTTGCATATTGCTGACAACTTAAAATATTGAATCCTTTTTCATAAAAAAACGTGGTAATTTTAGCTACCAACCCTTTTTGATCTGGACATTTTATAAGAAATGTTACTATCTGTGATTTCATTATAATTAATTATAAATTTTAGATTTTCAGATAACTATGGTATCCATTTTTTAGGAAAATTAGGCTTTCTCTTCTCCAGAAAGGCATCTCTTCCTTCTTTTGCTTCCTCTGTCATATATGCTAAGCGCGTTGCTTCACCTGCAAAAACTTGCTGACCGACCATACCGTCATCTGTTAAATTCATAGCAAATTTCAACATTCTTATAGATGTTGGAGATTTCTCTAAAATCTCTTGCGCCCATTCAAATGCTGTATCTTCTAATTCTTCGTGCGGAATTACGGCATTTACCATGCCCATATCATACGCTTCTTGCGCAGAATAATTTCTTCCTAAAAAGAAAATTTCTCTTGCTCTTTTCTGACCAACCATTTTTGCTAAATAAGCAGAACCGTAACCACCGTCAAAAGAAGTTACATCTGCATCTGTTTGTTTAAAAATAGCATGCTCTTTAGAAGCCAAAGTCAAATCGCAAACAACATGTAAACTATGTCCACCACCTACTGCCCAACCAGGTACCACAGCAATCACTGCTTTTGGCATGAACCTAATTAAACGCTGTACTTCTAAAATATTTAATCTATGATAGCCGTCATCACCAACATAACCTTGATGTCCACGTGCTTTTTGATCACCGCCAGAACAGAAAGAATATACACCATCTTTAGAACTCGGTCCTTCCGCAGAAAGCAATACAACACCAATATTTACATCTTCACCTGCATCATAAAATGCCTCATACAATTCTTTAGTTGTTTTGGGTCTAAATGCATTCCTTACATTGGGTCTGTTAAACGCTATTCTTGCAACTCCATTACACTTTTTATAGGTAATATCTTCATACTCCTTTACAGTTTTCCACTTGGGTTGTATCATATTTTTGTATTTTAGACGTTCTAAAAGAGAACAAAACATTCTTACTTACAAAAATAAACATTCTAAATGATGATTCAGAAATCCCTGCCATTAATATTTTTATTATTTTTCTTTAGTTCATATTCGCAGACAATTATAAAAAAATCAATTGACTCAGACTATTTAGGCTACAGTAGAGAAATAAAAATATACCTTCCAGAAGGCTATGATAAGGATGAAGAAAAAAACTATCCACTTGCAATTATTTTCGATGCTGAATACCTTTTTGATCTTTATGTGGGCAATGCAGTGCTATTTGCCGCAAAAGATAAGGCGCCAAAACAAATTATTATTGGGATTAACATGGCTAAAACCCGAAAAAAAGACACCTATTTTAATATGGATAATGGCACCTTAACTAAGAATAACGCCAATTTTTATAATTTTATCAGAGATGAAGTTATTTTTGAAATAGAAAGTTCTTATAATACTTCACCCTTTATAACTTTGATTGGTGAAGGAACCTCTGCAAATTTAATAACTGCCTTTTTAGGAGAACAAACACCTATTATTAATGCTTATATCTGTATTAATCCTACTTTTTCAGATTTTATAGCTAGCCAAATGCAAGCTTATAAATTAGCAAGATTTCAGAAGGAAGATAACACTTTTTACTTTTACACTAATAATTCTAATATTTTTTCTAATAGAAAACAAACATTAATTAATCAATTACAACAAGGTCTTTCTAGCGTAGAGATTAATAATTTTAATATTATTAATGACACTTTCAATACAGAAAATAGTACTTCTGCGATTGCTGAAGCCATTCCTAGAGCCCTCACAAAAGTTTTTGAAATTTACTCTGCAATCTCTAAAGAAGAATTTGACAAAAATGTAAAAGACCTCTCTCCTTTGGATGCCATCACTTATTTAGAAAATAAATATTTAGAAATTGATTTTTTATTTGGAAGTGATTTAGGAATTAGAGAGCAAGATATTTTTACTGTAGAAAAGATAATTATCGAAAAAGAGAACGGAGATCAATTGCTGAATTTTGGAAGAATGATTTTGAAAATATTCCCATCGTCTCCTTTAGGTGATTATTATATTGGACGTTATTACGAAGAAGGTAAAAATATAAAAAAAGCCATAAAATATTATAAAATTGGATATGGAAAAATGGATGCATCAGACCCAAATGCCGACGCTTTTTATGAAAATATATTAAGATTGAGTAATCAGTAATTAAAAAACATACATGAATAATTAAGAAATATTCAGCCTTAAAATAAAAAAACTCTAAATTAAAAAACATATTTACTGCCTACTGAAACTGCCAACTGGACACCTATTTCACCAACAAAATTCTATCTTCTTCAATAACAATTAGTTTCTGTTTATATAAATTACCAACTGCCTTTTTAAATGCTTTTTTACTCATTTTCATATGAAAACGTATCGAATCTGGCGAACTTTTATCAGTAATTAAAATAAATCCTTCTTTACTATCTTTTAATCTTGTAAGTACTTTATCTACATCAGAATCTATTACATTTCTAAAACCTTGTGGCCTCAAAGAAACATCGATTTTCCCATCTTCACGAATATTTTTCACATACCCAGTAACTTCCATATTCTCTTCCAAAGCTTGAAAAACTTCACTTCTAAAAAGCAAACCATCAAATTCTTCATTAATTAAAACAGTATACCCTAAACCGGTTTCAGTTTCAATTACCAAGCTTACTTTATCTCCTTCTTTCAAATTCATTTCTCCTTCTTGTAAATCTTCTTGTAAATCCATTATTGTATATATTTAAAATAATCTTTTAAAATTAGGTCATTTTCTGCACTTGGCGTAAAAATCTCTAATATTTTTGGTTTGTCAGATGTTTCGAAAAATCTGTTTAATTCTTTTGTTACCGTTTCTGTAGAATACGCTTTTTGATATTCTAACTGATGCATTTTACACAAATGTTCTGCTGTTAAGCAATGTGGCGTTTCAAAATATTGTGCAGCATTTGTAGCTTTTGGACCTGGAATAATTCTGAAAATTCCGCCACCAGAATTATTAATTATAATAATTCTAAAGCTTTTAGGAATATTACTATTCCATAACCCGTTACCATCATAAAAAAAGCTTAAATCTCCTGTAATAAAAACAGTTTGTTGCTCAATAGCATATGCAGCTCCAATAGCTGTACTTGTACTTCCGTCAATACCGCTTGTTCCTCTATTACAAAAAATATTCACAGTAGCTTTCATCGAAAATAACTGTGCATATCGAATAATAGAACTGTTACTAATTTGCAACTGACAACTCTCCGGTACGGCATTCAACACTTGTTCAAAAACAGAAAAATCTGAGTATTTTATATTTTTTAAATAAGCTGCATGCTTTTCTCTTCTTACATCTCTAAAGGCAATCCATTTTGGCTGATAATCGCTTTTTAAAGGTCTTATAAACTCATTGAAATGAGAGAAGAAATCTACCGGTTTTATTTGTATAAATTCAGACAGACACAAAAAGGTATTGGTTGCTTTTCTAGCATCAATATTCCAATGCTCCTTTGGCTGGTAATCTCTAAGAAATTTCTTTATTCTTTTAGAGATAATCATACCCCCAAACGTTATTAAAATATCTGGTTTTAAATCTTGAAATTGAGTATCTGATAGAGAAAAAATTAACTGATCAATAGAGTCTATAGCTTTATCATGACGTAAATTAGAAGTAGTCTCTGTTAAAATTAAAACAGAATCATCTTCTGCATATAAATCCATTAATACATGTAAATCTGCATCAGGATAATTTACACCTACCAGTATCATTTTCTTTTCGGCAACATTCCATGACTTCGATAGCTTCTTATAATTGATATGAGAATTATCTAAAGAACTTAAAGAGATATGTGGAAAATTATATGCATTCAATACTGACACTGTTTCATACAAAGGCTCATCAAAAGGAACATTTATATGCACAGGGCCTTGTTGCGATATAGCTACTTGCAAAGCTTCGCCAATTAGTTGAGAGTTACGAGTTTTGTATTTCGAGTTTTCAATTAAATTTGCAGAAAATAAAATATGATTTGCAAATACATTTTCTTGCCGAATAGTTTGTCCGTCTCCAATATCAATTAAATGTTTTGGCCTATCTGCAGAAATAATAACTAACGGAATATTGCTATAAAATGCTTCTGCTACTGCCGGATAATAATTTAACAAAGCAGAACCTGAAGTACATAAAACTGCCACAGGTTTTTGCGTCTGTTGCGCAATGCCTAAAGCAAAAAATGCAGCACATCGTTCATCTACGATACTTAATGTCTCTATTTCTTGATGATTAGAGAAACCTATAGTAAGTGGCGCGTTTCTTGAACCTGGAGAAATAACAACCGTCTCAATATTAAATTGAGCGCAAGCTGAAATAACAATTTGTGCGAGTTCTTTTTTTGGATACATATATAAGGGTACAAAGGTACAAAGTTTGCAAGTTATAATGTTTTATTATTAAGAGAATTCTTAAAGATGAAAAAAGTCAGAAAGTTTTAAAGGTAAACCTTTTTACTTTCTGACTTTTTATAGAAAAATTAACTACTGAGGTTAATTCCCTTTTTGGTAATCTGCTAAAAACTTTGCCAAACCGCTATCTGTTAATGGATGTCTTAACAAACCTTCAATTGCACTTAAAGGTCCAGTCATAACGTCAGAACCTAATTTTGCGCAATCTATAATGTGCATTGTATGACGCACAGAAGCAGCTAAAATTTGAGTCTCAAATCCGTAATTGTCATAAATTAAACGAATTTCTGAAATTAGATTTAAACCATCTGTAGAAATATCGTCTAAACGACCAATAAATGGCGATACGTATGTTGCGCCAGCCTTAGCAGCTAATAATGCTTGACCTGCAGAGAACACTAATGTTACATTTGTTTTAATTCCTTTAGAAGAAAAATATTTACATGCCTTTACACCATCTTTTATCATTGGTAATTTCACCACAATTTGTGGATTCAATGCAGCCAAAGCTTCACCTTCTCTTACCATTCCCTCAAAATCTGTAGAAATTACTTCCGCAGAAACATCTCCTTCTACCAATTCACAAATCTCTTTGTAGTGGTTAATAATATTTGCTTCACCAGTAATTCCTTCTTTAGCCATTAAAGACGGGTTTGTGGTTACACCATCTAAAATCCCTAAAGCTTGCGCTTCTTTAATTTGCTCTAAATTTGCCGTGTCAATAAAAAATTTCATTTGTATCTATTTAGTTGTGATTGTTTCTTTTTTGGGCATTCCTTTGCGGTTGGATTGGATACATTCGATTTTTGTTCATTTATTACAAAAAAACTCAAACAAATATTACAATTCCTCGCACAAAGATAAGTACTTGCAAGTCTAATTAAGAAGTGTAATAGAAGTATTTCTCTACTACTTATAAACAAGACACCGTGTTATAATTTATAATGGTTCATTAATAACTTTTCGTACATCTTATCTGGCAAAATTCGTTTTAAAAAAATTGAAAATTTTTCCACAAACCCACCCACTTTATAATGAATTTTAGGATGTTTTGTATTGGTTATTTTATAAACAATTTTCGCCATTTCTAGCGGATCCATTCCGCTTCCAACATGCGCATCCATTAAATCTAAATTAGTCTGATAATTGTCCTTGTAAGCAGAGTTTGCAAAAACTGGTGTATGGTATCTTCCTGCTGCAATATTAGTTGCAAAATCTCCGGGAGCCACATTTACAATCTCAATTCCGAAGTTTTTAACTTCCATTCTTGCAGCCTCTGTTACAATTTCTAAAGCACCTTTTGTAGCAGAATACAAACCCCTAAAAGGCAAACCCATATACCCTGCAATAGAAGTTACATTTATAATTACTCCTGCATTTTGCTTACGCATCTGCGGTAAAACAGCTTTCATAACATCTATAGCACCAAATAAATTAGTGTTAAAAACGGCACGCATTTCGTCTGTAGGAGTTTCCTCAACAGGTCCTGTAATTCCCATTCCTGCATTATTTACTAGCACATCTAATCTCCCTTCCTTTTCAAAAATATAATTAACTGCAGAATTAATACTATCTAACTTCAAAACGTCTAAAGCTATCAATTCAAAAGAAAAATCTTTCTCATTTTTTGGATTTCTACTTGTACCATATACTGTATATCCTTTTGAATATAAAAAAGTAGCAATCGCTTTTCCAATACCAGAAGAAGCACCCGTAACTAAAACAACTTTGCTCATAAAACATGAAATGATTGAAAGATTCAATAATTATACAAATATCGAAAAAGTAAGTTAAGGAATCAAAAAAAGAGAATGGTAAATAATATAAAGAATAAAAAGAAAACTCTAAACGAGAATTTAGGGCATAAAAAATGGCAAGCTACCTACATCACACCGCTACAACCTAATACCTTTGCTGCGTTCCCGCCCTGGAGGATTCAAAGGGAGCTAGTTGTGTAGAACTTGCCATGGCAAATTTACAAGCTTTTTTTATTTAAACAATTAAAAAAACACTAATTTTTTGTAACATTTTTAAGGTATTGACTACTAATATGTTGTTTTGAGATTTTATAATAATTTGTAAAAAATAAAACTATCTCAATGAAAAGAATATATTTGTAAAACAATTAAAATAAAGAAAATATGGAGAATCAAGTAAGTAGTAAAAGTTTTATGGTAAACAATGGTATCATTTTAGGTGTTGCAAGTATTCTCTTTGCACTTGTTTTGTACGCTACCGGTAATCATTTAACTCCTCATTGGTCTGCATCTGTAATAAATGCAGTCATATTTATTGGAATAATTATTTATGGAATAAAACAATTTAAAGAAGCAAATGATAATTTTTTATCTTGGGGTCAAGGTGTTAAAATTGGTGTTGGAGTTGCTATTGTAGGTAGTTTAATTGTAGTAATTTATCAATATCTTTTTATAAACTTTCTTGAACCTGATTTCATGAATCAAATGATGGAAATCCAGAATCAAACATATTTAGATCAAGGTTTAACTGAAGAACAAATTGAAGCTGCAAATAAAATGACTTCGTCTTTTTCAACTCCAGGTATTATGGCCGCAGTTGGAATTATTAGCTATGCTATTGGTGGCTTTATAGTTTCTGCTATTGGTGCAGCTATTATGAAAAAATCAGAAGAAGAAACGTATTAAACAATATATTTAAATTCTATAAGTTTTAAATGATAACTTAAAGGATTAAACTTCATATCAACATATGGATATTTCGGTAATAATACCTCTTCTTAATGAAGAAGAATCTTTACAAGAATTACACGATTGGATTGCAAAAGTTATGCAATCCAATCGTTTTATGTATGAAATTATTTTTATTGATGATGGTAGTACAGATAGTTCTTGGAATGTAATTGAAAAATTATCAGCAGCAAATTCCGGGGTGAAAGGAATTCGTTTTCAAAAAAACTTTGGAAAATCTCAAGCTCTAGATGCCGGTTTTGAAATGGCAAAAGGCGCCGTAGTCATAACAATGGATGCAGATTTACAAGACAATCCGGATGAAATACCAGCATTATATGACCTTATTGTAAAAGACGATTACGATCTTATTTCTGGCTGGAAAAAGAAACGGTATGACAATGTTATTACAAAAAATATTCCTTCAAAATTATTTAATGCAGCTGCTAGAAAAACATCTGGCTTAAAGCTAAACGACTTTAATTGTGGTTTAAAAGCTTATAAAAATATCGTTATTAAAACGGTTAAGGTTAGTGGAGAAATGCACCGCTATATTCCTGTGCTGGCCAAAAACGAGGGTTTTACTAAAATTGGTGAAAAAGTAGTACAACACCAAGCAAGAAAATACGGAGTTACTAAATTTGGTATGGACCGATTCATAAATGGTTTTTTAGACTTAATTACCATTTCCTTTTTGTCTAAATTCGGCAAACGCCCAATGCATTTCTTTGGTCTTTGGGGATCATTGATGTTTCTATTTGGAACAACAACCGCATTTTATATTGGTGTTTTTAAATTATACAAAGTCTTTAACGACATTAAAACAATTCTAATCACAGACAATCCTTGGTTTTTTATTGCCTTAACTTCAATGATTTTAGGTACTTTATTATTTTTAGCAGGTTTTATTGGCGAATTAATAATTAAGACCAAAAGCAACGAAAAACACTATTCAATAAAAGAAAAACTCAATTTCTAAAATGTATATTTGCATTTTAATACCATAATTTATATTTAAAAATGAGTGAAATACTAGACAAAGCAAAGCAGTGGTTAAGTGCTACTTTTGATGCAGCAACGCAGCAAGAAATTGAACAATTAATTACTACTAATGCTCCTGATTTAGAGGACAGATTCTATAAAAACATGGAATTTGGAACAGGTGGAATGCGAGGAGTTATGGGCGCAGGAACCAACAGAATTAATAAATATACGTTAGGTAGAGCAACACAGGGTTTGTCTAATTACCTAATAGAAAATGTAGACAAAAATCAATTAAAAGTAGTTATTGCTTATGATTGTAGACATAACAGTAAAAAGTTTGCAAAAATTGTTGCAGACGTTTTATCTGCTAACAATATAAAGGTTTATTTATTTGAAGATTTAAGAGCAACACCAGAATTATCTTTTGCAGTGCGACATTTAGATTGCGATGCAGGTATTGTTCTAACGGCTTCTCACAACCCTCCAGAATATAACGGTTACAAAGTATATTGGGCAGATGGCGGACAAATTGTACCTCCGCATGATGGTAAAATTATAGCAAACGTAAATGCTTTAGATTTTTCTGAAATTAAATTTACTGCAAATGAAACTTTAATTGAAACCATAGGCGAAGAAGTAGATGACGTATTTATAGATGCTGCTGTAAAAAATGGTTCTTTGTTTCCTAATATTGATCGAAAAAATTTAAAAGTAGTCTTTACTTCTTTGCACGGTACTTCTATTGTTTCCGTGCCAGATGCTTTAGCAAAAGCGGGGTATACAGATGTGCACATTGTTGAAGAGCAAAGAGTACCAAATGGAGATTTTCCTACAGTAAAATCGCCAAATCCAGAAGAACCAGAAGCTTTAAAAATGGCAACTGACTTGGCAAATAAAATTGGTGCCGATATTGTAATTGGTACTGACCCAGATTGCGATAGACTGGGAGTTGCTGTAAGAGATACCGATGGAAAGATGAAACTAATGAATGGCAACCAGACAATGGTTGTTATGACAGAATTCTTGTTAAAAAAATGGAGAGAAGAAGGTAAAATAAATGGAAAACAATTTGTAGGTTCTACCATTGTGACCACAGAGTTAGTAGGTGAAATAACAAAAACTTACGGTGTTGAAACTAAAGTTGGTTTAACTGGTTTTAAATGGATTGCCAAAATGGTGAAAGATTTTCCGGAATTAGATTTTATTGGCGGTGGTGAAGAGAGTTTTGGATATATGGTTGGCGAATTTGTTAGAGACAAAGATGCGGTAACAGCTACTTTATTAGCTTGTGAGATTGCAGCACATGCAAAACAAAACGGTAGTTCTTTCTATGAAGAATTATTGGCTATTTACCTTAGAAATAATTTTTACAAAGAGCACCTAATAGCAATCACTAAAAAAGGAATGGACGGTGCTGCAGAAATTCAGCAAATGTTAAGTGACATGCGCAACAGTCCGTTATCAGAGATTGATGGAGAACAAGTAGTATCGCTAAGTGATTATCAAGCATCTACTGTTAAAAACTTAATTACTGGCAAAGTAACAAAAATCGATTTACCGAAATCGAATGTTTTAATTTATCAAACTGCCAATGGTACTAGAATAGCAGCAAGACCAAGTGGTACAGAACCTAAAATAAAATTCTACTTCAGTGTAAACACTTCTTTAGATGCTAAGAAAAACGCTATAAAGGTTGAAGCAGATTTAGATGCTAAAATTCAACGAATTATAAAAGAAATGAAACTAAATTAATGAGCTATTTTAAGGACATTTTAAGATATGAGAAAAAGTATCGGAAGTTTACAATTCTAAACATTCTGTTCAACATACTTTATGCGATCTTTAATGTGCTTTCTGTGTTGGCTTTTATTCCTGTTTTAGGCATTTTATTTAATACAGACAACACCGTTATAAAAGTTCCATTATACACAGGTATCAGAAGTATTGCTGCGTATGCAAAAGAAAGTTTCTATTATTTTATTTCTCAAAAAATAGAAAATGAAGGCGCTATTGAAGTGTTGTTTTTTATCTGCTTACTTACCTTTAGTCTGTTCTTATTCAAAAATTTATTTCGCTATTTAGCCTCTTATGTACTTGTGTTTTTGAGAAATGGAATCGTAAAAGATATCCGAGATAAATTATATCATAAAATAATAACATTACCTCTTGCCTATTTTTCTGAAAAGAAAAAAGGGGATATTATTGCAAGAATGACAATAGATGTGCAGGAAGTTGAAGTTTCTTTTCTAACCTCTTTAGAGGCCATTGTAAGAGAGCCTTTAACCGTAATTATTTCTTTAACAATGATGTTAATCCTCAGCGTAAAGTTAACTTTATTTGTATTTGTTTTGTTACCTGTTTCTGGATTTATAATTTCATCTATCAGTAAAAAACTAAAAGCAAATTCCCTCAAAGCACAAAAGGAAACTGGTAATTTTTTATCTTTTATTGAAGAAACCTTAACCGGCTTAAAAATTATAAAAGGTTTTAATGCTGAGAAAGTTATTCAAGAAAAATTTAATACTTCTACAACTAAGTTTCGAAACTTAATGTCAAGTGTATTACATCGAAAAACTCTGGCCTCACCCATGAGTGAGTTTTTGGGCTCTGCAACTATTATTGCTATTTTATATTATGGTGGAAAATTAGTTTTAGAGAATAACAGTCCCCTAAAAGCCGAAGAGTTTTTCGGGTACATTGTTTTGTTTTACACCGTTTTAAATCCGATAAAAGCAATTACAACTGCCTATTATAATATTCAAAAAGGCGAGGCTTCTGCCGAAAGAATTATGGAAGTTTTGAATACAGAAAACAGTATTAAAGACAAACCTAATGCAGCTTTAAAAGATGGTTTTATAAATAAAATTGAATTCAAGAACATCTCTTTTAAATATAAAGATACTTTTGTTTTAAAGGACTTTTCTTTAACCATTAATAAAGGCGAAACAGTTGCTTTAGTTGGGCAATCTGGAAGTGGTAAATCTACCTTAGCAAACCTAATTACTCGTTTTTACGACGTTAATAAGGGAGAGGTGCTTATTGATGACCAAAACATTAAAGACGTTACAAAAAAATCTTTACGAAATTTAATGGGCATTGTTTCTCAAGATTCCATTCTATTTAATGATACCATCGCAAATAATATTAAATTAGGAACGCAAGCTGCAACAGAAGAAGCAATTTTAGAAGCTGCTCAAATTGCCAATGCAGATGAGTTTATTCAGAATTTACCTGAAAAATATGAAACAAATATTGGCGATAGTGGAAACACACTTTCTGGCGGACAAAAACAACGTTTATCTATTGCAAGGGCTGTTTTAAAGAATCCGCCAATTATGATTTTAGATGAAGCAACTTCTGCTTTAGACACAGAGTCTGAACAATTGGTTCAAACTGCACTAGAAAAAATGATGCAAAATAGAACCTCTCTGGTAATTGCACACCGCTTATCTACGATTCAAAAAGCAGACACTATTGTGGTTATGAAGAAAGGAAAAATTGCAGAACAAGGCAAACATGAAGAATTATTAGCTTTAAAAGGCGAATATTTTAAATTAGTTTCTATGCAATCTTTGTCCTAACTTTCAAGGACTATTTAACCTTATAAATTATTTATTTTATTTTATCATTAAACAATTAGCATAAAGATAACTATGCTAATTTTTTAAAATCCAACTGAATCAAAAAATAATATTACTTATTTATACTTCACTGTAAAATTGAAATGACATTACTTCAATTGAATTACCAAATCATCAGAATTCACTAATGATCCTTCTTTTAAAATTATTTTTTTAATGGTAGCATCTTCTATTGCCGTAATTGTTGTTTCCATTTTCATCGCTTCTATAATAAATAAAGACTGATTCTTTACAACTTTATCACCTTCATTAACCAAAATAGTAGACAGCATACCTTGCAAAGGTGAACCTATTTGACCAGCATTATTCTTATCTACTTTTCTATTTGAAACCGTTTTAACATTTATAGACAAATCTTTAACCTGCACAGTTCTTCCTTGACCGTTTACTCTAAAATAAACAGTAACCATTCCTTCTATATTTGGCATTCCAACAGAATCTAATGTAATCAACAATGTTTTACCTCTATCTAATTCTACCGTAATTTCTTCTCCTCGTTCCATACCATAGAAAAAGTTTTTAGTTGGTAGGTTTGTTAAATTATCATATTTTAAGTGCTTATTGTAAGCATCTGTAAATACTTTCGGATATAATTTGTACGATAGAAAATCAGTGAAATCAATATTTCTTCCAAAATCACTTTCAAAAATTCTTTTAAATTCTGCATATTCTATTTCGAAATCTATTGGCGGAATATGAGTATTTGGTCTTTCTGTAAAAGGTTGTTGATCTTTTAAAATTAGTTTCTGAAGCCTTTTTGGAAATCCGTTAACAGGTTGCCCCAAATCTCCCTTAAAAAAACTAACCACAGATTTCGGAAAAGAAATGGTATCTCCTTTTTCTAAAACATCAGTAATCGTTAAATTATTACTCACCAAATATTGCGCCATATCACCAACGACTTTAGAACTCGGTGTTACTTTTACAATATTTCCAAATAACGTATTAACCTCTCCGTACATTTTAGTGATTTCATGAAAACGATTTTCTAGACCCAATGACTGCGCTTGTGGTTTTAAATTAGAATATTGTCCACCAGGAATTTCATGTTTATATACTTCACTAGAACCAGCTTTTAAACCAGATTCAAAAGGATAATAATATTCTCTTACGGCTTCCCAATAATTAGAATATTCGTTTAAAGAAGTTGTATTGATTGCATTTTCTCTCTCATGAAACTTCATCATTTCTACAATCGAGTTAAAATTCGGTTGTGATGTTAAGCCAGAAAGTCCGCTTAAAGCAACATCTACTACATCTACTCCAGCTTCAATTGCCTTTAAATAAGTAGCAGATTGTATTGATGATGTATCATGCGTATGTAAATGCAATGGTATATTTATTTCTGATTTTAAAGCCGTAATTAACTCTGAAGCCGCATACGGTTTTAGTAAACCTGCCATATCTTTAATTCCTAAAATATGTGCACCAGAATTTTCTATCTCTTTTGCTAAATTAATGTAGTATTTTAAATTATACTTTGTGTTTTTAACATCTAAAATATCGCTAGTATAACAAATAGAACCTTCTGCCAAACCGTTGGTTTTTGTCCTTACATGTTCTATACAAGGCGCGATAGATTTCATCCAATTTAAAGAATCAAAAACTCGAAATAAATCAACACCGTTTTCCCAAGATTGTTCTACAAATTTACCGATCAAATTATCTGCATACGCTGTATAACCAACGCCATTAGAACCTCTAATAAGCATTTGTAATAATACATTCGGCATCTTTGCTCTCAATAACTGTAAACGTTCCCAAGGGTTTTCTTGTAAAAAACGTAAACAAACATCAAACGTTGCACCTCCCCAAACTTCCATGCTAAAAATTTCTGGATGCTGTTTTGCATAGCCTTCTGCTACTTTTAACATATCAAAAGTTCGCATTCTTGTCGCTAATAAACTTTGATGCGCATCCCGCATTGTAGTGTCTGTAAAATGAATTTTCTTTTCATTTTTTAACCAAGTAGAAAATTTTTCCGGCCCTAATTCTGTTAATAAATCTTTGGTTCCTTTTGGGTAAGCCGCATTCACGTCAAACTTAGGTACTTTTGGCTCTAAAAAAACTTTTGTTGTATCCAGTTTCTTTACATCTGCATTTCCATTTATTGTAATATCCCCAATATAAGAAACTATTTTATTCGCTCTATTTCTAGATGCTTTAAAATTAAATAATTCTGGCGTAGATTTAATAAAATTAACAGTAATTTCTCCTTTCCTAAAAGTTTCATGCCTCAAAATATTATCCAAAAAAGACATATTCGTTTTTACACCTCGGATTCTAAACTCACCTAACGCTCTTCTAACTTTTCTTATTGCGCCATCTAAGGTTCTGCTATTTGCAGTAACTTTAACCAACATGGAGTCGAAAAATGGCGAAATAGTTACACCTTGATACACACTACCAGCATCTAAACGAATTCCGAAACCAGATGCACTTCTGTAAGTCGAAATCGTACCAAAATCTGGTTTAAAGTCGTTTTGCGGATCTTCTGTGGTTATTCGACATTGCAAAGCATATCCTGTAATTTTTATTGCTTCTTGATTTGATATTTTTATTTGCTGACTATCTAATGGATAACCACCAGCAATAAATAATTGTGTCTTTACTAAATCTATATTTGTAACAACCTCTGTTACCGTGTGCTCTACTTGAATTCTAGGATTTACTTCAATAAAGTAAATAGAGCCGTCATCATCAACCAAAAACTCTACAGTACCAATATTATTATAATTTACAGCTTTACATATTTTGATGGCATATCTGTATAAATCATTTTTAATTTCTTCTTTTAATCCAAAGGAAGGTGCAAACTCAATTACTTTTTGATAACGTCTTTGCACAGAACAGTCACGCTCAAATAAATGCACAGTATTTCCTAAATTGTCAGCAACAATTTGTATTTCTATGTGCTTCGGATTCTCTACAAATTTTTCTAAAAAAACTGTATCATCTCCAAAAGCATTTAAAGCTTCTCGCTTGCTTTCATTAAAAGCTTTTTTTAGTTCTTCTTCCTTTCTGATGACCCGCATTCCACGGCCACCGCCTCCAGAAGCGGCTTTTAGCATTAATGGATACCCTATATTTTGAGCTTCAATTAGCGCAACTTCAAGACTTTCTAACGGATTTTTATTACTTTCAATAATTGGAATATCATTTGCAATAGCTACTTTTTTCGCGGTAATTTTATCCCCTAAAGATTTTAAAACGGATACTTTTGGTCCCACAAAAATAATATTATTTTCTTTACATTTTAGGGCAAAATCTGCATTTTCCGATAGAAAACCATAACCTGGATGAATAGCATCTGCATCATTCTCGAGTGCTACATTTATAATAGCATCAATATTTAGATACGGTTTTAAAGGTTGATTATTTTCACCAATTTGGTAAGATTCATCGGCTTTATATCGATGTAAAGAATATCGATCTTCAAAAGTATAGATTCCTACTGTCTTTATATTTATCTCCGCACAGGCTCTAAATATTCTAATTGCGATTTCACCTCTATTAGCGACAAGTACCTTTTTGATTTTCATTTCTTGGAGTTGATTACTATTATAGACATTAAAGGTACAATAGAGAATTCAAGAAATAATAGAAAATTAACATTTTTGTTAAAAAACAATCAAAAATAATCTGTACAACAACGGTATTATGAAAAAAATATAATAAAAATTTAATTTCATTTAAATTTGGATAGCTGTAAAATCGCTCAATTTAAGCTCTTTTTAAGCCTAAAGCAAAGCCTTTCTCTATCATGAAATTATAACAAGCTTGATGCTCATTAGGAATTTTACCATCTAAAATAGCCTCTTTGATAGCTTCTTTTATTTGCCCTATTTCTTTACAAGGCTTTAAGTTAAACGCTTCAATAATCTCTTCTCCGGAAACTGGCGGTTGAAAATTACGCACACGATCTCTTTCTTCTACTTCTCTAATTTTAGAGCGAACTTCTTCAAAGTTTTGATGATAGCGTTTAAACTTTTTTGGGTTTTTTGTAGTTATATCTGCTTCACAAAGCGTCATTAAAGAATTGATATCGTCACCGGCATCAAAAACCAAACGCCTTACAGCTGCATCGGTAACATCAGTGGCTAGAACAATTGGCCTAGAACTTAACAACACCATTTTCTGAACAAACTTCATTTTGTTATTCAATGGCATCTTTAAATTTTTAAATAGTTTATAAACCATTTTAGAGCCAACAAATTCATGAGAATGGAAAGTCCAACCAACCTTTTTACTAAATTTTTTGGTAGGTGCTTTACCGATATCATGCAATAAAGCCGCCCAGCGCAACCAAACATCTTCTGTGTTCTTAGAAATATTATCTACCACCTCTAAGGTATGATAAAAATTATCTTTATGCTTTTGTCCTTCAACCTCTTCTACCCCCTTTAAATCTATTAATTCAGGTATAATTTGAGCTAATAATTTTGTTTCCTCTAACAACAAAAATCCAATAGATGGTTTTTCGCATGACATTACTTTATTGAGCTCATCTACGATGCGCTCTCTTGTAATTATTTCTAAGCGTTCTGAATTTTTAGTAATTGCAGCAAGTGATTTTTTTTCAATTTTGAAATTTAATTGTGATGCAAAACGGATTGCTCGCATCATTCTTAAAGGGTCGTCAGAATAGGTAATATCTGGATTTAAAGGCGTTCTAAGAATGCCGTCTTCTAAATCATCTATTCCGTTAAACGGATCTAGTAATTCACCAAAATTAGACTCGTTTAAACTTAACGCCAAAGCATTTATAGTAAAATCCCTCCTATTTTGATCGTCTTGCAAATTTCCTTCAGATACTTCCGGATTTCTACTTTCTTCCGAATAAGATTCTTTTCTTGCACCAACAAACTCAATTTCAATATCCTTGTAACGCAACATCGCAGTGCCATAAGTTTTAAAAACCTGCACCTTAGGTTTATTAGGTAACAAGCTAGACACTTTCTCTGCAAGGTCTATGCCACTCCCAATAGTAACAACATCAATATCTTTTGCAGTGCCTCTTTTTAGAAAATAATCTCGCACGAAACCACCAATTACATAACTTTCTAAGCCTAATTGTTGTGATGCTTTAGAAATTATTTCAAATATTTCTAATGAGATGGCCTCTGTAAAGAATTGCTTTTGCATTAATTTGTGTTCATTTTATTTTGCCGCAAATTTAGGCTATAATCCAACACAATCCAAAATTGACATACTAGTTTATTTAAAGTAATACTAAAAATAGTACCTTTGTTAGACGATATAATATACATGTTTAAAAAAATTCCGAATTACATAAAATACATTTTTACAAATGTTTTTTTTCTTTTCATTTTTATTGCTTTTTTTAGAGGACTCTTTTACGCCTTTTTTGCATCATTAGAAAATGTTTCTAGCCAAGAAATACAAAAAGCTTTATTACTTGGTCTTCGTTTTGATTTAAAACTAGCAGTTCTTACTTTTTTCCCTTTAGCAATATTCGTTTTAATTATAAATCATAACTTTTTTAAAAGCGTTATTTATAAAAGAATAGCCGCTATTTACATTACTTTTTCCTATTTTATTTTAACGCTATTCTATCTATTTGATTTTGGATACTATGAATATTTAGCTATCCGTTTAGACGCGTCTTCATTGCGATTTTTAAGTAATTTTAAAATATCCCTTCAGGTTCTAATTGAAAGTTACCCAATATATAAAGGGCTTTTTGGACTTACAATTCTATGCTTTATTAGTTATAAATACGCTACCTTAATGTTTAACGTATTTAATACAGGGTATCAAAAAATAACAAATAAACTGAAGGCAGTATTTTTTATTTTTACATTTCTAACATTATCTTTTGGAGTTTTTAATAGTATAACGCATTACCCTTTGAGGTGGAGTGAAGCTTTTTTCTCTAAAAATAATGCGATAAATCAATTTACTTTAAACCCTGTTTTATATTTCTTTGATAGTTTTGCCTTTAGAAGTGAAGGTGTAAATATTGAAGAGTTTAAAACGTATTATCCTACAATTGCAAAACACTTAAATTTACCTTTAGATACCATCAATTTTGCGAAAAAAGTTGCTTTTGAGAATCCTTATAAAGTAAAACCTAATATTGTCTTTGTAATGCTAGAATCCGTTGGAACCGCACCGATGAGTTTTTATGGAAATCCGTTAAATAGTACTCCAAAAATGGATTCCATTATCACAGAGAGTGCTAGTTTTTCAAAGTTTTATGTTCATAAACCAGGAACTGCTGCTAGTGTTTTTGCTAGTATTACGGGATTACCAGATATTGAAGATGTAAAAACAGCATCAAGAAACCCGATGATTATAGATCAACGGATAATTTTTGACCAGTTTGAGGGATATGAAAAACTATACTTTCTAGGTGGCTCTGCAAATTGGGCAAATATTAGAGGTGTTTTTCAATCAAATATAAAAAACTTAAAAATCTATGAAGAAGGAAGTTTTGAAGAAGAAAACAGGGCAGATGTTTGGGGAATAGATGATTACGATTTATTTAAAGAATCTGATAAGAAATTAAAAAAATTACACCAAAAAGGAGAACCTTTTGTTGCATATATTCAAACAGCAACAAATCATATGCCTTTTACAGTGCCTGATAAAAAAGAAAGTTTTACACCTATTTTAGAAAATAAAATTACTGAAAAAACTTTACTAAAAGGTGGCTTTAGATCTTTAGGGCAATTAAATGGAATTCGGTATTTAGACTTTAATGTTGCACGCTTTTTAGAAAGAGCAAAAGAATCTGGTTATTATGAAAATTCTATTTTTGTGTTTTTTGGAGATCATAGAGGTGGAATGAAAAAACTGAATTTTTTAAAAAACAACGAAGATGATTTAGGTGTTCAAGTACATCACGTGCCATTTTTTATTCATGCACCCAAATATATAAAACCTCAAATAATAGATAAATACGCAAAACTAATAGATGTTTTTCCGACCGCTACGAGCTTAGCAAAAATAAATTATACAAATTATACGTTAGGAAGAGATTTATTAGATAGTACTTTAATAAATACAGCTGCCTTTGTCTATATTCAAAGTAAAGGAGAAAAAGCAGTTGGCGTACTAAAAGATAATTTTTACTATGAAAAAACAAACATTTCTAAAAAAATAGGTTTGTATCGTTTACAAGCAAGCACAGTAAAAGATATTCAATATGATAAGCCTGCCTTAGCGAAACAAATGGACAGTTTATTATCAGCATATTACCACACTACTAAATACTTATACTTTAATAATAAAAAAAAATAAGAAAATTTTCTAAAAACGTAAACAGAATTATATTTTTTTCTTTTGTGATTAAAAGGCACTGCTTTATAAATTTGAATTCCTGAAATAAATTAATCGTATTTAGAATGCAACCATTTTTTTATATATATTAATTTTTCTTCAGGACATTGATTCAAACTCTGCATACAAATGAAAAGTTTATTCTTATCCTTTTCTATTCCAGCGAGTTTAAACTTTATCCACAAAAATGGTTTTTTATAATTTTGAAAATAAACTAATTTGTAGTCTTTATTTAAAGTAAAAGTATTATTTTTTATTTCTAAATGATTTGCCAAAGACTGAATTGAATATTGCTCATGGTGCCTAAAACGATGTTTAATATTACGATCCAACATCTCTGGGTTTTGTTCAAAATACTGCACATAAGTATTCTTCCTTAGCGCTGCAGGCGTATGATCTATATGAACGTATTTTGTAAAACCTAATTTCTTTGCTACCGTTTGTAACCCTTTATTATGACTATATTTTACTTTTTTATTTTTTAAAAGTTTCTGAACTAAATATTTAATTTTCTTGTGAAATATATCTTCATAAAACTTCGTCCATCCTCCTCTAATAACAGGTTTACCTTCAATAAAAAAATCTTCTACTTTTGTGTTATTTGCTAAAAAGAAATCGTCGCAAAAATATAAAAAGTGCTCAGAAAGATTCGGTATTTTGTATAATAAGGACTCTATGGATAAAGAATTAAAAGTTGGTAAATATTGGTGATATCCTTCAAAAATAGTTTTATGATCTACTATAAAAACTGTTGGATATTCTTTTTTTGCTTTCTCTATGTCTTTTAAAAAATCCGGAGTTTGGTTGTCTGTAACAATAAAAATATTTCTTACAAATTTCGCATACTTCAAAATAGATTTTACTGAAAATTCAATTTCATCTATTTGATCATAACGCATCCTAACCGACTTATTACTCAGAGAATTTTTATCCGCAATATACTGTGACATTTTTTCCCTATGTTTTGGGTCATTGCCATCTACCCAAGTAATAACAGCATCTACGATAAGTGAATTCTTTGACTCCATACTATTTCATCTTACTATTTAATAACCACAACTTAATATACCTTGTTAAAACACTATAAGCTTGTGTTTTTGCAACTAAAAAACCTATAAAACCATCTAAAAATCCAAGGCGAATGAAATAATGGTATACGCTCTAAACGATAAGCTAGCGATACTAAATAGTTCCATTAAAATTAGTATCTAATTTTTCATCAATCCAAGTAAAAATATACTTTAACGTGTTTTTTTGAGCCAACTCTAAACTTTGAAAGCACATAAACTTTTTACTCTTATCTGTATCAAAAAAGTATAGTTTTAGTTTTGTTATAAAATGATTATAACCTTGAAAATAGATTAAATGAAGATTATTTTCTAAAACATAAGAATTATTTTTTACTTCTAAATGATTTGATAAAGATGAAATTATAAACTGGCTATTGTCTCTAAATCTATGTTTTATATTATTTTCTAAAAATTCCGGATTTTTAGAAAAATAATCTAACAGAATTGACTTTCTAACAGAAACAGGTGTATGATCTCTTCTAATATATTTTTTAAACCCTAATAATTTTGCGCTTTTTTGCTGCACTAATTTGTATCCTGTTTTTTTAGGATCTACTTTCTTAAAAGTCGATTTTATTTTAACAGATATGTTTCTGAAAAATTTATCTTCATAAAAAGTATCCCATCTGCCTCTAATTATTGGTTTTTCATCTATAAAAAAATCTAAGATTGAGGTTTCTCTCATTAAAAAAGTATCATCATTAAAAATTACAAACCTATCTGAAAGATTTGGTATTTGAAAAAGCATTGTAATAATTGAACAAGAATTAAATGTAGGTAGGTGATTTTTATAATCTCTAAAAATTATTTTATGATCTACTAATTCTAAATTCACGTTATTAGCTCTTGCCTTTTTTTGAAGCTTATCGAAGTTTTCTGGTGATTGATTATCTGTAACTAAAAAGATGTTTTTCATGAACTTCGCATACTTTATAATTGATAAAATTGCAATTTCAACTTCATTTATAGAATTATATCTAGTAGCATCTTTTTTATTATTCCAATCTATTTTTTTTTCTAAATACTGGTTTATTTGGTTTTGCCAAACAACATCAGAACTATCAACCCAAGTAATTACAGCATCAATATTATTATCTACTTTTAACTCCATAAAACTTATTCTAATTTGGAATTCAACAACCACAATTTAATATATCTCGTCAAAACACCATAAGCTTGTGTTTTTGCAACTAAAAAACCTGTAAAACCATCTAAAAATCCAAGACGAATGAAATAATGAATAAAAAACCTTGCTCCAGGTTTTACCATCACGTGGTAAATATTTACTTTTTCACCATTATCATGCAATTCTTCAGCTCTTATGGCTGCATAATGATTCAATTTAGAAATATAATGGTCATAATTTCTGTAAGAGAAATGATCAATTTTATTTTTAAAAAAACCAATTTTTCCATTGGATATTATTTTTTCATGAACAAGACCAGAATATTTACAATGTTCTTTTAAAAATAAACGGATTACCTTATCTCTTTGAAAGCCAGAGTAGTTTACTTTTTTTCCAGAAAAATAAAAAGTCCTTCGCAAATAAAAACCGACAAAACCTTTAGGATCTTTTACCGCCGAAACTATTTCCTCTTTAACCTCTTTCGTAACCCTTTCATCTGCATCTAAAATATAAATCCAATCATGAGTTGCTTGCGAAATCGCATAGTTTTTTTGAGAAGAAAAATCATCAAACTTCCGTTTGATTATTTTTACATTTAACTTCTCAGCTATTTCTATTGTTTTATCTTCACTAAAAGAATCGATTACAATAATTTCATCAGCAAAACTTACTGATTTTATAGCCTCAGATATATGAATTTCTTCATTTAATGTAGGTATTATTGCTGATATTTTTGTCATAAACTTTATAAACCTTAAACTGCTACGTCGTATTCACGCAAAGCATCGTTTAAGGATGTTTTCTTGTTGGTACTTTCTTTTCTTTTTCCAATAATCAAAGCACAAGGTACATTGTATTCGCCAGCCGCAAACTTCTTTGTATAACTTCCAGGAATTACAACAGAACGTGCAGGAACTCTACCTTTCATCTCTATAGGTTCATCTCCAGTTACATCTATAATTTTAGTACTCATCGTCAATACAACATTTGCCCCTAAAACAGCCTCTTTTTCGATTCTAACACCTTCTACGACAATACATCTAGAGCCAATAAAAGCTCCATCTTCTATAATTACAGGTGCTGCTTGTAAAGGTTCTAAAACACCTCCAACTCCTACACCACCAGAAAGGTGTACATTCTTCCCAATCTGAGCACAAGAACCAACCGTGGCCCAAGTGTCAACCATAGTTCCTTCGTCTACATATGCTCCTATATTTACATAACTTGGCATTAGGATAGTTCCTGGCGCAATATAAGCTCCATGTCTTGCAACTGCATTTGGTACTACTCTAATTCCTCTTTCTGCAAAATTTCTTTTTAATGGAATTTTATCATGATATTCAAAAATCCCAGCTTCTAAGGTTTCCATTTTTTGAATTGGAAAGTAGAGCACTACTGCTTTTTTAACCCACTCATTAACTTGCCAGCCATCTGAGACAGGTTCAGCAACTCTTAAAGTTCCCTTATCCAACAAATCAACTACTTTTCTAATGGTATCAATCGTGTTTTGCTCTTTTAATAACTCACGATTTTCCCAAGCTGACTCTATAATTTTTCTAATTTCCTCCATTTTAATTGTATAAGTTCTGTAAATATAATTTTATCTATAAAAACTGAAGCGAATATACATTTTTTAAACATATTAGGTATCCTTGTTTAAATTCTAAAGTTGTTAATTCTAACTCAAAATAAAAATTATTCTATAACTAATTGATAATATTTAAGTTATTTCCTCAATATTAATAATTAACAGTTATTTTTGTAAAAAACAATACAATTTGGCAAGAGTTTTAGCGATTGACTTTGGAAAAATAAGAACTGGAATAGCGGTTACAGATGAATTAAAAATAATTGCTTCTGGCTTAACAACGGTAAATACGTCTGACTTATTGTCTTTCTTAAAGGAATATACATCTAAAGAAAAAGTAGAATTATTTTTAATGGGATTGCCTAAACAGATGGATAATTCTGATAGTGAAAGTGAAGCCCTTATTCTTCCTTTT
>Ga0209815_1000620_pt1 | contig 25827 bp, 24 predicted proteins | sample CoawatmetaG00DNA_FD_187507 | JGI IMG/M metagenome (GOLD analysis project Ga0209815, IMG submission 187507) | Marine microbial communities from the West Antarctic Peninsula - Coastal water metaG002-DNA (SPAdes) (version 2) | ecosystem: Environmental > Aquatic > Marine > Coastal ...
TAGCAGACGGCCCTTTAACAACTTCTACCTGATTGATTCTTCCTGCTGTAGGAAAATAATAGGCTGATGCAGAAGTATAAGGAGCTGGAGCAACCAAGACTCCATCTTCCATGATTGTAACTTTTGCAGATCTATCAATGGTTGTGCCTCTAATGGAAATATTTGGTCTTAAGCCATATCCATCTTCAGTTCTAAAGAAAACACCAGGAACTGCTGATAGTATCTTATGGATGTCAGTGTCCATTGTTTTTTGTAGATCTTCGTTTGAAATCACTGTAACTGAGCCAGGAAGATTTCTAGCATCTTCTTCTGAGCCTACAATTGTTACTGATTCGATTGTTTCAACGTCATATGCTGCAAAAGCAGGAACGAAGAAAAGGATTGAAAGTAATCCCATAATCGTGATATTAATTTTAGTCTGTAGTGTTGGCCAATGATCATTCATTTTTTATCTCCTTGTAGCTCAAGAAGACAATAGGCCTAATTGAGAATCGTAATGATAATGATTCTCATTTAGAAAAACAAGTCTTATTTCATATTAATTTAATTATTTCCTTTGATAGCAAAATAAAGACCTAGAGCAAATATAAAAATCTGTTCGCTCATAAATAGTTTTGGGGTAATAAACCAATCAGAATGGGCCAAGTAAAAGGCTCCTGTCATAATTACTACAACTGCACCTCCGCCTAATCTTGTAACTAAATGCCCTGCCGCACCAAGCAATCCACCCAAAATAACTGCACTTCCAGCAGCAACCTCTCCGATCGCAACCATGCTTGCTACAACATCAGGAGCTGGCATGCCCCCACTCTCAAACATTTTAACCATTCTTTCTGGCGGTAAAGGAAATTTGCCATAACCATGAAGTATAAATGAAGTGCCTAAGACCAATCTCAAAATCCAAGGTGCGAACCCTTGAAATGGTTTGGCTATAGCATCTAAGTAATTTGAAATGTTCATATAATCTCCTGTTTGTATACTATTTATTGTATCTGAACTCTCACTCTTAATTGTAAAAATTCTATATGCCCCTATATATGAGGTACACAGGAGATAAAAATGTTTAATCCATTAAAAATGGCTGGTGATATGAAGGGCATGGAAAAGATGCTTAAGCCAGCCCTTGAAAAATTTATGAATGACTCTGGTTTTGTTAAGAAAGCTGAGTTGGAGGAATTAAGAAAAAGAGTAGTTGAGCTAGAGAAAAAGTTGAGCGGAGGCTAAATCATAAAGTCGCAAGGTTTTCAAAAAATGTTATGGCTGTCTAATCATTTCCACCATTTCAGAAACTTCTTGCGGAGGTTTGGAAAAAAACGTTGCTACTAAAGTTGCAACTGAAAAATTAATCAACATTCCAAGAAAGCCTATTCCCTCTGGAGAAATGCCTATAATCCAATAAGAGCTATTATCAAAGGCAGGATTTATGAATTTATAATAGATGATGTAACTGGCAGTAAAAATTAATCCTGACAACATTCCTGCAATTGCTCCTTCTTTGTTCATCGATTTAGAAAAAATACCAAGTAGTAATGCTGGAAAAATTGTTGCTGCAGCTAAGCCAAATGCAAATGCAACAACTTGTGCAACAAAACCAGGCGGGTATATACCAAATAGTCCGGCAATTATTATTGCAACCGCTGCCGCACATCTAGCATAAAATAATTCTTTTTTTTCTGAAATATTGGGTTTGAAGGTCTTCTTTAAAAGATCATGTGAAATGGAAGAAGAGATAACCAGTAGTAAACCTGCAGCGGTTGAGAGTGCTGCAGCTAGACCTCCAGCAGCAACAAGAGCAATAACCCAGCCCGGTAACTTTGCAATTTCAGGGTTTGCTAAAACCATAATATCTTTATCTATATATATCTCATTTTGATTGGCCTCATCACTAGGATTATTTGTTAGCCTTTGACCAAAATCTCCCTCTGCATCAATGAATTGCGGTCTTGTATTCTCAAACGCATTACCAGCTGAATAATGAATAATCCCATCAGAATTTTTATCATTCCAAGCAATGAGTCCTATGCCTTCCCAGTTCTTAAACCATGCTGGAGCTGATGAGTACTCTTGATCTTGAATAGAATCTATGAAATTCATCCTTGCAAAAGCTCCGACAGCAGGAGCAGTTGTGTAAAGTAAAGCGATAAAAATTAGTGCATACCCAGCAGACTTTCTTGCATCGCGAACTGACGGCACTGTAAAAAATCTTACAATTACATGAGGCAATCCTGCCGTCCCAAACATTAATGCAGCAGTGATACAAAATATATCTATGGTGCTTTTCGAATTTTCTGTGTAAGCCAAGAATCCTAATTCAGTTGTAACTTGATCTAATTTATCCAATAGATAAGTAGGACTATCAACCAATGTATCTCCAAAGCCAAGTTGAGGAACAGGGTTACCAGTCATTAAAATAGAAATGAAGATTGCGGGAACAAGATAGGCAAAAATTAATACGCAATATTGAGCAACTTGAGTATATGTAATTCCTTTCATGCCTCCTAAAACGGCATAAAAGAAAACAATAGCCATGCCAATTATTACCCCTATATTTATATCTACTTCTAAGAATCTTGAAAAAACAATCCCGACACCTCTCATCTGTCCTGCAATATAGGTAAAAGAAACAAAAATTAAACAAATCACCGCTACCAATCTTGCTGCTTTTGAGTAATAGCGAGTGCCGATAAAATCAGGGACTGTGAACTGACCAAATTTTCTAAGGTATGGCGCTAACAGCAATGCCAACAATACGTACCCTCCTGTCCAACCCATAAGATACACTGAACCATCCTTTCCCATAAAGGCAATCAAACCAGCCATAGAAATAAATGAGGCGGCAGACATCCAATCTGCGGCTGTTGCCATGCCATTTAGAACCGGGTGTACGCCCTTACCAGCAACATAAAAATCACTTGTGGATTTTGCTCTAGACGAAATGGCGATACCTATATATAAAGCAAATGAGAGTCCAACAAAAATGTAGGTAAGTTCTTGGGTGCTCACTGCTCTTCTGACTCCACTGACATATCTTTGCGATACTTTTTATCCAGCCTGTTCATCAACAAAACATAGGTAAAAATTAAGATAACAAAAATATAGATGCTGCCTTGTTGTGCAAACCAAAATCCGAGTTTAAAACCACCAATTTTTATCTCATCAAGGGTATCTGACCAAAGTATGCCAAAACCAAAGGAAGCCACAAACCAAATGGTAAGCAAAGACACTAGAATTTTGATGTTTGATTTCCAGTAAGACTGACTCGGAGTATTTTTCAAAATAAATCTTTTAGAGTTTAATTACAGTATTTTAAGTAATTCTATCAGGAATGTAGTTACCGCCTAGAACTATCTAGTTTTATGTAATTAAAATAGTATGGAAAATAAATACCTACCTATCCACATTTATGAGCTCAATATCAAATATTAAAGTTGAATTTGGAGGAATGGTTGGTCTACCTTCCTCTCCATAAGCTAGACTTGGGTGGATAAAAACACGCCACAAATCGCCAACCCTCATCTTAGAAATAACTTTTTGACATCCTGGTATTAGCTGGGAGAGCTGGATAACCAAGGGCTCTCCCGCCTGAACTGAACTCCAAAAAACAGTTCCATCCATCAAAGTTCCATGAAAATGAGCTGTAATAGTTTCAGGCAAAGTTGGAGGTGATAAATTTATATCTCCAGATTGTAAAATAGAATATTGCAACCCTTCCTCAATAGAAAAAACATCATTTTTAAAAGCATTATTCATTAAAAATAATTCACTTTCATGAAGATTAGTATCTAAGTTTGACTCTGCGCTACAAGAAACTGCTAAAAGAAAGAAACAAAGAGATAGAAAAAAAATTTTCATCCAATTATTATGCCTAAGATTTAATAGAAAATTAATTATGCATATATATTTCGTAACAATCTTTAGCATAAATTTTTTAGATTGATACTATGAGATAATAATTTTTAATAAGAGCCATTCTAATTGATATGAAATCTTCTTTTATAAAATTTTTAATTCTTTCTATTGGAATAACACTTGGCTTTAATATTGCAACCTCTCAGAAAGTAGCATTTATTAAATCTTCAGCTGAAGACTCTATCTCACGCTTTATAAAAAAACCTTCCTTCTCAAATATTGCAAAAAAATGTGAGGTCCAAGAACAGAAAAATAATTTCTTAACAGCTCAACAGACTCTAATCATAGGACACGCATATGGGTCATCCAAGAATCATGATGGAAATATTTCTGCCTACGTATCAAAATTTTTAGAGCATTCCAGCGATCAATATAAAGAAATAATTTTCACCGGAGACGTCATATATGCTCCCTCTAAAAAAAAATGGAATGAATTAAAAAAGTTTTTAAAAAATAAAGGATTAAAAATGTATATTGCCCCCGGCAATCATGATGTTGGCAATAGTCCAGACAATGGATACAGAGATATTTTTTTTCAAGAATTTTCAACATCATTTCCTATAATTGAAGAAAGAGAAAATAAAATTATGATATTCCTTGACTCAACAATTAGCCCAGGAAAGATTGATTCTGAGATCGTTAAATTTCTTGAAAATTCAACTCCTTTAAATAAAACAGTTTTTATTTTCTCTCATCACTTACTAAGACCTCAGCCTCAATTAATGGCCAATGGTTTAACTGGTCATAACTTAAGTATAAATAATATTGATGTGCTTCATCAAGCCAAAGAAAACTTCAAGAATATTTTTTTAATAAGCGGGGATTCAGGCGTCACTTCTAATAAAGTCGATTGCCTGAAGTTCCAGAATATATTTTTTATATCCTCAGGAATAGGAGAAACTAATAATGATCAGGTATTAATATTGGATGGGACAGAGATTCTTAAAAAAAAATTGAGGCAATAATCTAGCAATCATTCATTTCTGAGCATCTGCTGATTTTCTATAAGTGCCTTGATGGAATTAGATTCAAGTAGCAGTTCACCAAATTTCATTGCTCCAATAATTGAAAGGTGAGTTTCATCAACCATTCGCAGTTCTGAATCTTTAAAAAAGCAATGTTCAGAAGCTTGAGAGCATAAAAAAATTCTTGAATCAAGAATAATAATATTACTTGGAATTTTAACTGTGCTGATGAGGTCATAAAAAATCTTATTCTTTTCTAATGAAAATGGTTTAGTGACACTTCCAAAAGTTAAAAACTCTCTATGCAACTCTATAGCCTCAGGCATTGGCGACATAATAAATACGTTTGCATAACTTGTGCTCCAATAATCAAAAATCTTAGACAAATTTTGAGCATTTAACTCCTCGTAGTTAAAATTATTCGCCAACAATACAGATGTAACTCCCCTATCTTTTAAAGTTTGTTCAAATTTTTCTCTTATCCTATTACAGTATATTGGCTGAGGCCTTGCCTCAGCCATTAGTTCACAATTTGCACCTGCAAGTTGAATAAAATCAATGCCATTTAATCGTAATGACATAGACACATCTGAGCTATGCGAATCTCCAAATACTCCGATATTGAGTGTGGTTAATTCCTTCTCATCACCCTCGAGACAACTCCAATTATGTAAAAATTCATCAAATGTTTTAAATTTGCCAAGACCATTAAAATGACATATTCCTGATTGAATGTTATCTAGTCGCCCAATTTTTAAATTTTCTATTTGAGTAGACCTGCTATAGATTTCTCCATTTACAAATAATGGAGTTTTGAAGTAGATTAATCCTCCCAGAAGAACCAATAAAAGGCTGATCATTCCTGAGCCTACAAAAATACAATTAGCACTAATCCTATTTTTTTCTCTAAAAATTTTCTCTACGTATCGCCAGCTTATGTATGCAAATAAGAAAGAAAGAAAAATAAGAAAAAAATATGCATTTGTAGTTAAATCTTCTTGGCTATAGATTCTTGCAAAAGCAAAAAGCGGCTGATGCCACAAATATAAGCTATAGCTAATAAGTCCGACCCCAACAATAATTTTAAGACTAAGAAATCTTCCAACAAATGTTTTTGGAGTTGCAAAAAGGATAATTAAAGCAGTGCCAATACAGGGAATAAGTGCCCATAAACCGGGAAATGGAGTTAGTGAATCAAATACTAAAACAGCATAGCCTATCAAAAATACTCCTAAAAGAGCAGCAAGCTCAGATAACCAGTGAGGAAGTAATGAAGATTCATTATTTTTAGTTACAAGATAGAAGGCAACAAATACGCCAATTAGTAACTCCCAGCCTCGAGTTGGCAAAAGATAAAAATTTGCTACTGGAAAATTAGATGTTGCTAGCTGAGACAAGATTAGGCTTGATGAAGCCGCTATAATTAATAGGCCTATTATCCATTTAAATCCTAGTTTCCAGGTCAATGCTAAAAATAATGGAAAGAGCAAATAGTACTGCTCTTCAACTGCTAAGCTCCATGTATGTAAAAGTGGTTTAAGCTCATTGGGGCCAGCAAAATATCCAGCCTCCTGCCAAAATAAGATATTTGAGCTAAACATTGAGGTCGCAATAATGCTGAGGGCAAAGTCTTTAAGCTCACCTGGAGTCATTAAGCTCAGAGCCAATGGAATGCAAAATAATATTATTGTAAAAAGTGCAGGAAGAATTCTTCGAGCCCTTCGCTCATAGAAATTTGTAATTGTGAATGTTTGCGCAATACGTTCATTCAAGATAATGGACGTAATAAGATAACCACTAATAACAAAAAAAATGTCGACGCCTACGAAACCTCCAGAAAATAGACTAAAGCCAGCATGAAAAAATAATACAGGCAGTACGGCAATAGATCGCAGCCCATCTATTTCAGGACGATATTTCATTTTACTAAAGAGAGAATTGACTTGCTAAACATAATTTGCCATTCCTAGAACTGCTAGGCCGGCTAGATATTTAGAATGACGCTTCGGCCTTAAATGCAAAGACTGCAAAAGACTAGATACAAGGTCTTTCTTACTTGGGTCAAATTTTATTTCTAATATTTTTACAGGGTATGGACGCAATATATTTTGATTAAATTCTTGATACATTAATGGCAAAGCAAAATTTATATCATTATCGATAGTTAGCCTTATATCATCATGATTTTGGTAATACGATCTTTTATAGACTACTTGTAAGGTCGGAGCAAGATGCTGATCTATAAAAAAATTTTCTTTATTTAGAGAAGAAATGCATAAATCTAATATATCGTTTGAATTTGTTTCAGTTACGATGTTATTCAGGGATTCAATATTAAAAGATTTTTTGAAGCCTAATCTATCTGATCTTCCTTTAATCTCAAATACTGGCTTAGCAGCATCTTTGCTGTCTCCATACCACCTCAATCTATATTTTTTTCTTTTTGCAATTCCAGATAAATTGTCTTTTACCGATGAAAACTCTAAATCATCGAAATAAAGATTGTTGATTACCCTTGATGGAAATGACTTTGAAAACGTAGAATGAGAGGATGCCCAAGATTCCATTTCAGCTAATTGAATATCATTTAATGTAAACTTGATTTCATATCTTAACTTTTCATTCATTTTTTTTATTGCCTATTTCTTAGAAGTCGAATAAAGAGCATCTACATTAAGTTTAGATTCTGGTACTGCTATATCATCGATTTCCATCACAGAACCAGTTTCCCTCAAAAAAGGGGTTATTCCATTAATTGTTGAATTGTTAATCACCATAGATGATGCGTTAGTATAAAAATTTTTCTTATCATATGTCATGACACCAAATAATTTATAGTCTCTAATAATTGTATTTTTAACTCTCACTGAAGAGCCATCTTTTGAAGTTATTCCAATTGCAGAACTCCCCAATTCAGAATCTTGCACATCAAGGAAGCTTTCTTCACCACCAGATATTGATTTATCTCCGATATCGAAAGTTTTAACATTTCTAATGGAAACTTTTGAACCAGAGAAATCTAAGGCATCACCAGCAATATTTTGGAAATATGAATCTTGAATATCTCCTACTGAAAAATCGGAATCTATTCCATCTGAAGCCGCATTACTAATTGTTAATCCTTCAATAAAGAAATTAGACTTGACTATATTTAGTGCATCTTCGGCAAATACATTTTTTATACTCGAGCTCAGAATAGTAACATCTGAGTTGTAAAAGTTTAACGCCCCTGTAAGATTTAATAAGCCATCAGAAAGAGCTTGAAGACCTTGTATTTTGGCATGCTTAATGAAGGATCTATTATCCGCATTAATTACATAAATGCCTTTCCATGTATCCTCAGTTGAAATTAAATTTACTGGCAAATCAAGTGTGCCGTCTATAATTAATGCTCCTTTTAATATTAAGTAAGCTCCTTCAGCAAATGATAAGTTGGTTCCTGAGGAAATGTATGCATCACCTTCTAGTAACATTGGTTCTCGAATAGTCCAATTCCCTTTTTTAAATAGATAATCTCCATCAACTAAATCACAGAAGGATTCACACTTCCAAGGCAAACGATTCAGGGGATTATTTATATTTTCAGAGATTAAAGTAGATTTAATGCTGGTGACTCTTTGATTGGAGCGATGCTCAGTTAACACTGAAATTTGATTGTCCCTAAGGCCCAAAAGTTTTGTATGATTTCTTATTATCAGGGGGGTTACGGATCGGCTGTCAAGCTTCATTTTGTCAACCTTGAGATCTACTCCATTTAAATATACCTTTAACAAGGTGACACTCTCAGTGAGAAGATTATATATATCTAAGGTTCCATTTGAAAAATGCCGCAAATAAACATGATTTGCAAATTTTTGAGATTCCTCTTGTGAAATAGCTACACCTGCTTGCAAAGGAACCTGGTTATCATTTTTAGTCCATGAATCTAAATTAGATAAGACCATATGATTTGACTCAAGAAAAGGATTCTTGCCCTCATTTAGTGAATTAATGTTTTTTTCTAAAAGAGTAATGTTTTGTGCTAAAAAATCTAGCTCTTCTCTAGAGTCAAGCGGAAAAAGTAACTTTGCTTGGTCTTTATAGCGCTCATTCTTCTTAAAAATATTATCAACTTTATCAAAGTTATCAACTAATGCTTGATTGAAATCTGGTAGTTTCAATAGAGAAGAAAAGATATACGGTAGCCTATATCTATCTAATTTAAAAAGTGAATCTTCTTTAAGGTTAACTGGCCACAGCTGATCTGTTGAAATTGGCTCTAACTTAAGAGTATATGGGTTAAAATAGTACCTTAGGTTATAGTTTAAAAGGCTATGGCGGCTTCCCCAAACATTGGCAAATAAAAAAACCTGAGCCATTTTGTTTATATCAAATAAATCAGTAATAGAATCTACAGATTTTTGCTGAACATAGGAGTAATATTTTCGAAAGTTCGTATTTTCTAAATATTTTTTTTGATTATACAAATGAATATTTAAATTGGCACTTAAAGCTCTGTCTAACTGAATTTTTATATTACCTTCTTCACCTAAGGATGCTTGATATATTTTAGCAATATGGTCTTCAGTACTATCTGTGTTCCAAGTTTCTGCTTCAAAAACACTTGGAAAACGAACAATTATGGACTCCTTTGATTGCTGCTTCTCTAAGAATTCTTTTGTCAAACTTTCTTCAAGATTCATAATTCCCCAGTTTTCACCATTTACGTATATGTGAGCATATTTCTTGTTGGATGCTAAGTTTTGTGACTCTAGAAGATGCAAATTATAGAGAAAATCAAATGGAAAGAATCTTGAGTAAGGTTGTTGAATCGCAAACTTGCTGAATCCTAAAATAGTCTCTCCATTAGAAAGTTTTAAAAGCAAGCTGTACCTTTTATAGTCTCTATGATGATCTGCACCATATCCCTTTAGCCTGACCTTTGCAGAATACATTTTTTCTTTAAAACGAACCTTGGCATCCACATACTCAAAATCAAAAACTAATCCCTTTGAAACGGCTAACTCTCTTTTTTGCATCAGAGATTGCCAATCAAGATACTTTAAATCTAAGTCAACTCTATCAAAATTATTTCCCTGAATCTTATATTTTATAATTTTAGGAATCATAAATAGGAGTTTTACAAAGGTTGGAGATGCGCGATCATCAAAAGGCTCACTAAGATTTTCTTGAGTAGAAATACCGATATCTAATGATAAAATTTCTGACCATACATTAGATTTCATATTCTTTGCTTCAAAAGAAATCTCAGATTGGGGGCTTATAAACGAAAGAATTAAGCAACAGAGAATTGCTATAAAAATTAGCAAGTCTCTATTTTTATTTAGAAAAATCAATTTTTAACTTATTTCTGCAGGAATGAAAATTACCAGTTCGTCTTTGATTCAAAAAAACTAATGCTAACTTGAGGGTCTATAAGCGAAAGTTTTGAGTGAATGGAGTCAATAAAGTTTTTTTCTTTAGGGGTTACAATAAAAACTGCTGTGGAATCAGTTCCATTGGTATCAAATCGTATAACTTTCAGGCTAATTGAAATTGACTCAATCTCCTTTAGTAAATTATTAAAATTTAAATTCTTTAACTTAGATTTAACCACTAGATTAAATTCACTAGTGCTAGATAATTTGCGATTTGAAAGCCATATGTATATCAATAAAATAATCGCTGTCATTAAGATGGTAGTAATCAATACTTGGCCAGCTGCATATCCAAGTCCAATTGCTATTGAAAGAAATAAATAAACTAGTTCTTCAGGTTCTTTAATAGGTGTTCTAAATCTAACAATCGATAGAGCCCCTACTAATCCCAATGATAGGGCTAATGATGACTTAACAATTACTATCACCAAAAAAACCGTTACTGATAGAATAGGAATTATTGATGCAATATGATTTTTTCCGGTCAAAGAAAATGATCGACGCAGGTAAACCTCTCGCAATATAAAAGACATAATCACACATATTGAAAAACTAAATAATGTTGGTACTAATGCAACTTGATATGTCCCTTGAGAAGACAATAGTTCAATAATACTGTTATTTGTAGGAGTGTCGTTCATAGTAATAGATTTTAAAAAGTTTAATAATTTGAAGTTTATTTGATCAATTATAAATTATAAAGTGCGATTAAATCCTAAAATACACAAATAAAATTTTAGATTGTGAATATAAATTGTTAAAAAGTACAAGGTAAGTAAAAAAAATATTAGCTAGTCTCTTTCAATTGCGGAAGAATATGAATATCATGCTACTATTTTAGGCTTAGGTATCAAGTTTTTTTGTTAAGTTTAGTCTTCATAAATTTTACTGCTGCTTACATAAAACTTAATATTACTTTAACAATTAAGAGGGAACTTTGGTGAAAGCACTTGTAACTGGCGGAGCTGGCTTTATTGGCAGTCACCTTGTTGATGCTCTATTAGAGAAGGATTATGAAGTTATTGTTCTTGATAACTTTAGTACTGGTAGACCTGAGAATTTAGCCCACGTTTCTGGGAAAATAGAACTAGTTGAATGTGATATTAAGAATCCAGGCTCTTGGGAGAATAAATTTGAAGGAGTCTCCAAGGTTTTTCATCTGGCTGCCCTTGCCGATATCGTACCTTCAATAGAAAATCCTCTGAATTATTATGAATCAAATGTTAATGGTACTTATAATGTAATGGAAGCTTGCAAGAAGTTTGCGGTAGGAAAGGTTGTATATTCTGCATCATCTTCTTGTTATGGCATACCATCAGAATATCCAACACCTGAGAATAGTGAAATAAAGCCTCAGTACCCATACGCGTTAACAAAGTGTCTTGGAGAACAAATAGTAATGCATTGGAGCAACGTATATAACGTGCCAGCAATATCTTTAAGATTTTTTAATGTTTACGGCCCTCGCTCTAGAACTTCTGGAACTTATGGAGCAGTGTTTGGAGTATTTCTTGCTCAAAAACTTAATAAAAAACCTTTTACTGTTGTGGGTGACGGAACTCAAACAAGAGACTTTACATTTGTGACTGATATTGTGTGCGCGCTTATGGCGGCATCTGAGAGTAGTGCAAAAGGAGAAATTATTAATATAGGGTCTGATAATACTTTCAGTATTAATGAGGTAGTTACCTTGCTTGAAGGAGATACCGTATATATCCCCAAAAGGCCAGGAGAGCCTGACTGCACATGGGCAGATATCTCTAAGGCTAAAAGACTTCTTGATTGGTCTCCAAAAATTAATTTAGAAGATGGTATAAAAATACTCTTAAAAGAAATTGATTATTGGTCAGATGCACCAGTATGGGATCCTGATTCTATCTCTATTGCAACAAAAAAATGGTTTGAATATCTAGGATAAAAAATATGAAAAAAATATTTATTACAGGTGGTGCTGGTTATGTAGGAAGTGTCTTAGTTCCTTTGTTACTAAAAGAAAATTTCTTTGTAACGGTTCTAGATCTCATGATTTATGGAGAAGACGTGCTGGAGGAACATCCAAATCTTAAAAAAGTTCAAGGTGACATCAGAGATGAGGATTTACTAAATAAAATTATTCCTGGTCATGACGTTGTTATGCATCTTGCATGCATTTCGAATGATCCAAGCTTTGAGCTAAACCCAGACTTAGGTAAATCTATTAACTTAGATGCATTTAGGCCCTTGGTAGAGATCTCCTCAAAAGCAAATATTTCAAGATTTATATATGCCTCTTCATCATCTGTTTATGGGGTAAAAGAAGAAAAAAATGTTCATGAGCTCATGTCTCTTGAGCCTCTCACTGATTACTCAATTTTTAAGGCTGATTGTGAAAAAATATTAGCAGAATATCAATCAGATACCTTTACAACTGTGACCATACGTCCTGCAACTGTCTGTGGATATAGCAAAAGACAAAGACTAGATGTGGTTGTTAATATTTTAACGAATCTGGCATACCACAAAGGAAAAATAACAGTATTTGGCGGTAATCAATTAAGGCCAAATATTCACATAAATGATATGTGTCTGGCATATTTAGCTTTAATCAATGCTCCGATAGAGAAAATTAAAGGAGAAATATTTAATGCTGGAGATGATAATTTTACAGTCTTAGAATTAGCTGAAATAGTAAGAGAAGTTATTGGGGATCATGTTGAACTTATTTTTTCAGAAACAGATGACAATCGCTCGTATCATATCTCATCTCAAAAAATTCTTGATAAGCTAGGTTTCAAACCAAGTCATTCTATAAAACAAGCTGTGGTAGATTTAAAAGATGCTTTTGATCGAGAATTACTTCAGGATCCTTTAAGCAATCCTTTATATTCAAATATTAAAACAATGCAGGATGTTGATCTAAAGTAATATTTAGCTCCAAAAAAAATGCGTCTTTACAAAATTCAATAAATTTAAAGACTTTTTTTCAAAAAAATAATGTGTTAATGAAATTATGGAGGAAACTTAGAAGGCTGCTTAATAGCTTTTGGGCAATACCTATGACCCTCCTAATGAGGTTAATAAGGCCTTTGATACTTATCAAAATAATTGAATTATTCTCTGAGAGAATAGGCCATTTTGTTCCTGACTCAATTCAGCATAGTTTTGAATTGAGTGATAAAGATAAAAATGAATTTCATTTTTTCTGGTTTATTGAGCCTTCAGCTAACAAACAATGGGCTAAAATTGTTAAAAGAAATTTATGGGTTTTTCAATTTCTCAGTCATGTAGATTATTGGAATAAAAAAATACCAGGTGGAGATATTCATCGTATGCAATCCTGGAATGCTAAAACGGCAAGCAGAGATATAGATGGGAATTTTGAACGTAATATTCATAGCTTCAATTTAACATCAATAGAAAATACTCATGCAAAAAACTGGTTGAAATCATTTGGTTGGAAGGAGGGACAGAAATTTATTTGCCTGCAAGTTAGAGATTCAGCATATTTAAAATCTAAATCAGAACTTCATAACCAAAATGCTAATCATGACATAAGAGATTCCCGAATTGATACCTACTCTCTTGGAATAAAATGGCTATTAGATCAAGGCATCTGGGTCATCAGAATGGGTAAATTAGTCCACTCTCCTATTAAGTTAAAGCATGAACATTTAATAGATTTCCCTTATTCAAATGCTAATGACGACTTGCTTGATGTATGGTTGTTTGGAAATTGTACTTTATGCATCAGTACTTTATCAGGAATAGATTTTATAAGTGATGTTTATAGAAGACCTCTACTAATTATAAACTTCATGCCAATTTTAGATATTGTTTCGTGGAGTAATGCCATGCATATACCAAAAAAACTTGTTTGGCAGGATTCCCTTAAGGAGCTCACTCTTAGAGAAAATTTAAGGTTAGAGTGGCCCTATGTTGAGTATTTTAAAAAAAATGGAATAAAGGTTGAAGACTTGACCAGCCAAGAGATTCTTTTATACATTAAAGAGTGCTGGAAAAGTTTAGATGAGCAAGAACTTGATTATGACCATAAAATACTAGAAGTAAATTTTTGGAAAACTTTTATTAACCCTTTAGAAAAGTATAATGTAAATCAAATTAATCCTGCTAACTACCATGGTTGGAAACATCCCAGGTTTAGAATGAGTAAGAATTGGCTTCAAAGTAGACCAGAAAATTATTTCGATTAACTATGAAAAAAATACTTTATGTAGATATGGACAATGTTTTAGTCGACTATCCTTCAGGAAAAATGACTGAACAACAAATAAAAGATTTTACGGGAGAGCACTTAGATGATTTTCCAGTTATTTTTGCGCAAATGCTTCCAATTGAAGGGGCAATTGATGCTTTCAATGAGCTATCAATAATATTTGATACATATATATTATCAACTGCTCCATGGAATAATAATAATGCTTGGTCTGATAAAGTTTTTTGGGTTAAAAAATATCTCGGAAAAAATGCAGAAAAGCGACTTATATTAACCCACAATAAGCATCTTAATTTTGGAGACTTTCTAATAGATGATAGGCTTGAAAATGGAGCAGGAAAGTTTAAAGGGGAGTTAATACATTTTCTTCATGATGAGCGTTTTTTGAATTGGGGCAATGTATTGGCTTATCTGAAGACTAAGGCTTAGATATTTTAATCATGTATTTATAAATAATAGGAAGGAAGTATGGAAGATAAAAAAAAATTAGCTGGTAAAATTATGGTTACTGGAGCTGGTGGCTTTGTTGGCTCGCAATTAATGATACGTTTAAATGAATTACGTCCATTAGGTGTAACATTTGATCCAACAGAATCTTCACAACTAGTAGCTGTTGATCTTCGAGAAAAACATAATGTTAAGGCGCTACTTAACGAGTATAAACCTGAAGTAATTTTACATATGGCTGCACTTACTAGCCCGGCAATAAATGAAGAAAATAGAGAACTTGCAGAGGGCTGCAATCTTTTAATAACAAAAAATTTGGTAGAAAATCTTCCTCAAGACTGCCATCTAATATTTCACTCAACTGATAAAGTTTGGACTGGAGAGCATTCAAATCCGAATGAGGAAACTCCTGTAAATCCAATGGGTTATTACGCAGAATTAAAAATCGAATGCGAGCAGTTAATTATGAAAGAGGTCGAAAAACATCATATTTTAAGACTTGGGATTATTCATGATACAACCTATAAAAAAGCAATTTCACGCTTTGCAGGACCTGGGGGATTTGTGGAGAAAGCTTTAGATAATCTAAAATTAGGTGAGAAAGTTGAAGTATTTTCAAACGTAAAGAGATGTTTTACAAAACGATCAGAATTAGTAGATTTTCATCATCAGCTATTGGGTAACCAGAATTATGGTACTTACAATGTTGGTTCAAAGATGCTGAGTTATTTTGATAGATTAAATCAGCTATGTGATGAAATTGGCATTGTTGATAAATCTAACCTAACGTCTACTGAAGGAAAGGTTAATCCAATAGAGCAGAATTTGGACACATCAAAACTAGAAAAGGTATTTAATATTAAATTTACTTAATATTTGACCCTTCACATTACTCGTAATATGCAAAATTATCCTATTAAATTTAAAGCCGCTCTTCTTAAAAATATTCATAAGCCCCTTGTAATTGAAGAAGTCGAGTTTAGAGGCCCTCTTCTGGAAGGGCAAATATTAGTCAAGCTTGAATATTCCGGAATATGTGGAAGACAAATAGACGAAATTGATGGTAATTGTGGAGAAGATAAATTTCTTCCTCATCTTTTAGGTCATGAAGGTAGTGGTGAAGTCATAGATATTGGTCCAGGGATAACAAAAGTAATTAAAGGTAATAAAGTTATTTTGCATTGGATGAAAGGTACTGGTATAGAAAGTGAAACACCTAAATATTTTTGTAATAATAAGCAGATAAATGCTGGTTGGGTAACTACCTTTAACGAGTATGCTGTGGTATCAGAAAATAGGGTAACGGTAACACCCGATCCATCAGAAATGCAGCTTTCAGCTTTATGTGGGTGTGTCATCACAACATCAACTGGAGTTGTTAATCAGGCTAAGATTAGCGCCAGTGATTCCGTGCTAGTCTATGGTTGTGGTGGAATTGGACTATGCGTAATTCAAGCTGCATCTTTCTTTAAACCAAAAGAAATTATTGCTATAGATATTAATCAAAAATCTCTAGAGCTTGCAAAAGAATTTGGTGCGACTAATCTTATTGATGCTCAAAAAGAAGATATTTTAAAATCAGTGTTAGAAATTACAGAAGGTCGTGGAGCAAACAAAGTAATAGTCTGCATTGGAAATACTCAAGCAATAGAGTTAGCGCATAAATGTACAGCTGTTCCTGGAAATTGCTATTTAATAGGAATACCGCCTGTTGGAGAAACTATAACAGTGAATGCAAATGATATAATGCATGAAAAAAATATTCTTGGCTCACTGGGAGGGGGAATTAATCCAGATTTAGATATCCCTTTGTGCTTTTCAATGCAAAAAACTGGTGATATTGATTTTAAACGTCTAATTACTCACGTAGATAGTTTTGTTAATATCAATGAGTCAATCGATAGAGTGCGAAAAGGTGATGGTGGAAGATGTATTTTAAAATTTTAAAAAGTATATGGAACTAGGGCTTTCAGAGAAACGAGTTTTAATAACTGGTGCCAGCAGAGGCATTGGTGCGTCTATAGCAAAATTATATATTTCTGAAGGCGCATACGTCACAATAGTTGCTAGAAACGAAGATCATCTAAAAAAAATTATTCAATCCTCAGTCAATAAAAAAAATGAGGCAAAAAATGACTATATCGTTGCCAATCTAAGAGAGATAGGCATGCCCTCCTTTGTAGCAAATGAGGCGATCAAAAGACATGGCAAGATAGATATCGTTATTCATAATGTTGGTGGTGCTTTAGGACGCAAAGATATATTTTCTGATGTCAGTAATTGGCTTGATGTCTGGAATTTTAATCTTGGCATTGCTATAGAAATGAATAATATTTTAGTACCTAAAATGATAGCTTCTAAATGGGGCAGAGTTATTCATATATCTTCAATCTCGGCAGAGGTCGGAGAGCCGCTAGTTGAACCTTATGGTGGAGCAATACCCTACGCTGTGGCGAAAGCTGGATTAAATGCATACATTAAAGGGATGGGACGAGAGCTTGCAAGTAAAAATATTGTAGTCTCTGGGCTAATGCCAGGTGCTATTTTGACCAAAGATAAATACTGGGATAAGGTTTTGAAGTCAGACCCCGACATGGCGAAAGGTTTCTTAAGTCAATATTATCCTTCTGGTCGATTTGGGAATCCAGAGGAGGTCGCTGGTTTTGCAGTATTCTTGGGATCTGAACTAGCATCTTTTGCTGCAGGATCAATAATACCAATCTCTGGTGGAAGAGTTTAAATTCTCATTATCAAATAATTTTTTATGCATTATTCCTCGTCAAAATTGTTTGCAATCTGCAATAATATTTTAGATTATCAAATTCTTGATGTAGTTTTAGCCGGGTCTGGGGGTAATAGTAGAATCTATAAAGTAACTACGCCAACAAAAAATTTCGCTCTTAAGTTCTATCGAGAAGATTCAGGTAATAATAATGCGAGATTAATAAGAGAATTGAATGCTCTAGAATTTATGAATTTAACTGGAGATTTATCATGCCCTATTCTTACCGGACATAATCTTCTAAATAACTGCTGCTTAACCGAATGGATTGATGGAGAAGTTCTTGAAGTTTTCGAGGCACGTCACCTAGAAGAAGCCGGCGCATTTTTAAAAAAAATTCATCTGGCAAGAACAAATAAGTCAGCTTCCAAAATCGACTTTGGTACTGAAGTTTGCCTCTCAGCAATAGATATTGAGCGGCAAATAAGATCTAGAATAAAGAAATTACAAGACTCTCATAATGATGATCTAAAAAATATCTTAGAGAATAAATTTAATCCGATCTTAAATCAAATTATTGTCTGGGTAAAAAAAGAATACTTAAATAAAAAATGGAGTTATGAATCAAAAATTTCCAATGAAAAACTAACCTTAAGTCCAGTTGATTTTGGCTTTCATAATGCACTACACACTAAATCTGACAGATTAATTTTTCTTGATTTTGAATATTTTGGATGGTCAGATCCAGCTCATCTCATCTCTGATACACTTTTACATCCAGGGATGGACTTAAATGATGAGCAAAAAAATATTTTTTTTAATAGTATCAGTGAAACGTATAGCAGTGACAAAGATTTTTTATCTAGGATAGCAATTTTATATCCTCTTTATGCTCTAAGGTGGTGTGCTATTATGCTAAATATTTTTATGCCCTCATACTTTGATTCTTTTCCAAAAAAGCTATCCAATAATGAGAAACTGGAAATGTTAGATATGCGCTTAGACAAAGTTAATAAAAGATTGAAAATTGCGGATGATTCAAAAGGTACTTTCCCTTTTTAAAAAATTTTGAGGAAAATATGTTAAATACTAAGATTAAAGAATCTCAAGAGATTTGTTTAGATGAGAGATCTGTTAATTTAAGAGAGCAGATTATTAAATCAGTTATTTCAGCTGGCAGAGGTCATATTGGAGGTGCTTTTTCTAGTCTAGAGATTCTAAGAGTTTTATATGATGATATTTTAAATTACGACCCCAAAGACCCTCGTTTAATTAACCGTGATAGATTTATACTCAGTAAAGGCCACTCTTGTCTAGCATTATATGTTTTGCTAGCTGAAAAAGGTTTTTTTCCTAAAAGCGAGCTTTCACGATGTTTCAAAACTGGGGCAATGTTAGGCGGTCATCCTGAAAGAGATAAGATCCCTGGCGTAGAGGCTAGCACAGGCTCCCTTGGCCATGGGTTGTCAATAGGGGTTGGGTTGGCTCTTGCAGCTAAGATTCAAAAAAGATCTAATAAAATATATGTACTCCTTGGTGATGGAGAGATAAATGAAGGTTCTGTATGGGAAGCTGCAATGGCTGCATCAAAACATAAATTAGATAATCTTATTGCGATGGTAGACTATAATAAAGTTCAATCTGCTGGATCAGTAGACTCAATTATGAGCATGGAGCCAATGCTCGATAAATGGACAAGTTTTGGATTTGAGACTATTGAGGTAAATGGTCATGATATTAGCGAGCTAAAAGAAAAGTTATCGCTCGAAAGAACACTCTCTAAACCGCTCGCAATAATTTGTCACACAGTAAAAGGGAAAGGCATAAATGAAGCCGAGGGAAATCCAGAGTGGCATTACAAAAGAGTTGATGAATCTCTTGGAGAAAATTTAATTAAACAACTAAAAGACGCGCTATGAGAAATACATGCTTCGAAATGATTCATTTGCTGGCAAAACAAGATGAGAGGGTAATCTTTATTGGATCAGACCTCAGCCCTGGACTATTGGGTGATATGCAGGAAGAAATGCCAGACAGATTTTTTATGGAGGGAATTTCAGAAGCAAATATTATTGGAATGGCAGCCGGCTTAGCTATGGATGGATTCATTCCATATGTAGTAACCATAGGTACATTTATTACGAGACGTTGCTATGAGCAAATTGCAGTAGATCTATGTCTTCATGACCTACCAGTTCGACTTATCGGTATTGGTGGAGGCTTAAACTATGCTCCATTGGGCCCTACGCATCAATCAATCGAAGATATTTCACTGATGAGGTCATTGCCGAACATGCAAGTATTTGCTCCATGTGATGCTGAGGAAATGAAAAGATTTATGCCTGAAACTCTAAAGAATAAATCTCCGATATATATAAGACTTGCAAAAGGGTATGACCCTGTAATTAGTGACGATTCTCGTGGATTTACATTTGGTAAAGCTATAACTATTTCAGAGGCAGATGAATCAGAAAACGATGTTTTATTATTATCTACCGGGATCATGACTCAGGAATCAATGATTATTCAAAAGGCATTATCTAAGGAAAATATTAATACAAAAATACTACATGTTCATACGGTTAAACCATTAGATTCAGTAAAAATTCTTAAAGAAATCTATCAATCTAAGCTTGTAGTCACACTAGAAGAGCATACTTTAATAGGTGGATTAGGAAGCTCAGTTGTTGAATTACTCTCAGATTCTGAAAAAGAATTTTGCATGTCGCAGATCATGAGATTTGGTCTTCCAGATAAATTTGTTGAAGATTATGGTACTCAAGAATCATTACTCCTCCAGCATGGCCTTGATGCAGACTCAATTACAAAAAAAATATTGCATAGATTTAAGGATTAGCAGTTTAAAAGATAATTGGTATATAAATTGTTAGTTTAGTTTTAATGAATATGATTATCTAATCCAAGTCTTAATAAATATTATTATGCATCCTAATTAGGAAGATTTTATTGAAAAAATAAATTGCTATGTGAATCTAAGAATTATTACTTACCCATTATTGTTTAAATCAGTCCTATAAGTCTCAGTCAAAGCCATTACTGAAAGTAGTGTTAAAAATGAAGCGAGTGCTATATAAACTGATACCCAAAATATTCCGTAATCTTTCCACAATAAAGCAGCAATTGTTGGTGCAAACGCGCCACCTAGAATTGCTCCAAATTGATAGCCTAACGTTGCACCTGAATACCTTACTTCTGTAGTAAATAACTCCGTAAAGAAAGCAGCCTGAGGACCATACATCATAGAAACAAATATTAGTCCTCCTGTGATAGCTAAAACTATTAACCAAAAGTTTCCAGTATCTACAAGTGGGAATATTGCAAAAGCCCAAAGGCCTGTAAGAATTGCTCCTGCCATGAATACTCCTTTTCTTCCATGCCTATCGGAGTATGAAGAAAACATAAACTGAACTGGAATCATTATTGCTGAGGCAATTAAAACAGCAGCTAGCATATCATCTCTTGTTATCTCAGGGCTCGCTACGCCATATGCAAGAAGGAAGGCTATCAATATATAAAAAGTCACCTGAATTGAAAGGAAAGCACCGGCAGCTAAGGCTATTCTCTTTGGGTATTTTTGAATCGCTTCAATTATCGGTGATTTTTTAATCACCACTTTATTATCACCATCCTGACTTTCTCTTGAAGCTTGGAGTTCTTTAAAAGCTTTTGTATCTTCCAGGTTTAATTGAATATACATACTTATACCAATGAGAATCGCGCTAGCAAGAAAAGGAATTCTCCAACCCCAAGAATAAAAAGATTCTTCAGAAACCAATGCACTTGTAGTAATAAAAGCTAAATTAGCTAAAATTACTCCTACAGGAGCACCTGCTTGGGCAAAGGCTCCATAATATCCTCTTTGATTGGATGGAGCGCTCTCAGTAACTAATAACATTGCCCCGCCCCATTGACCGCCAATAGCTAATCCTTGAGCGAATCTTAGTGAAGTTAGTAAGATTGGAGCTGTGATACCTATCATTGCATAGGTTGGCAATAACCCAATTAAAGTAGATGAAACTCCCATTAAAATTAATGCCATGACCAAAGTTTTTTTTCTTCCAACTCTATCGCCGTAGTGACCAAAAATAATTCCCCCTATCGGTCGCGCAATAAAGCCAGCCGCAAAGGTAAGCAAGGATAAAATTAAAGCGGTAGAAGGAGTGGCCTCCCCAAAAAAAGCTGTTGGAAATATTAAGGCTGCCGCAGCCCCGTAAAGGAAAAAGTCATACCATTCAATGCTGGTTCCAGCCAATGCTGTGAGGGCTACCTTTTGAATGTTAGAGTCAGAAGTGTTGTCTGTCTTCATATCGATATATGATTCAAATTTATAGCCTTATTATTGCTACTTCTTCTTTTTGTCTTTTTTCTCGGCCCTTTTTTCTTTTAAAGATTTACCTTTTTTCTTCTCATTTTTTTGCTTATCTAGTCCTTTAGCCATGATGGATTCCTAAATGGGTTTTAATTAAGTATAAAGAAATCGAGACAAAGAAGGAATGAGTTCATTTTCCCTTTTTTTTATTTCTTCGGTAAAGTTATGTCATGTATAAATTTTTGTTTTCAATGCTTTTGGTCATTTCTTGCCTTGTCGGCTTTAGCAGCGAATCGAAGATGGTTGAAAAGAAATCTGCGCCTTCAGCTGAAAACATCAATCTGATAGCTCGAGCGAAGGCCGTTCATGCCTCAGCATTAATCTTGGATGCCCATGCAGATATAGAAGTACCTGGAAAGCCTTCAAGCTATGTAGGCAGGGATGGTCTGTCAAAAGTAGCGCCAAGCAAGATGCGTGCTGGAGGACTTGATGCTGTGGTGATGGCCATAGCAGTTGGTCCCATGCCTAGAAACACTGCCGGTTACGCCGCAGCAGCAAAACTTGCACAAACAAAGCTCGAAGCAGTAAGGATGCTGGCAGCAGATAAAGCAAACAATAGTGTCATAGTGCTGAGCACAGACGATCTAATCACAGCGCATAAAGAAGGAAAATCAGCGTTGCTTCTTGGTTTCCAAAATGCATTGATCCTTGGCACAGAAATAGATGGCATTAATAACTTATACAACTCTGGCGTCAGAGTCTTTGCCCTAACCCATATGGGTCACAATGATTTTGCAGATTCATCGCGCACACTATTTGATGGCAATACTGGCAGGCGAGAGCCCGATGCAGAACATGCTGGCTTATCCAATCTAGGCAAAGCGGCAATCAAAAAAATTAATTCACTCGGTGGCATTATGGATATCTCACAATTATCCAGTCAGGCAGCGTTGCAAGCAATCGAGCTATCAATCACGCCTGTAATTGCCAGCCATTCCAACGTACGCGCCTTGACTGACGTTAGTCGCAATCTCTCAGATGAAGAGATTGACCGCATTGGTGAAACCGGAGGAGTGATTAATATCGCGCCATTTCGGGGTTACTTATTTAACTCTTCAGATCCAGATATGGACAAAAATATCCGTGCCATTCGCAAAGAATCTGGTATAGACGAGGATTACCTATATCCATTTGAGCTTTATTGGGAAATTGATGATATCGCTGTAAAGAAAGATTTCTTATACAGAATCTCTACCCAGCTCGGCTCCATAGGTTTACAAGAAATGCTCAATCACGTTGATTACATTGTCGAGCGAATTGGTGTTGATCATGTGGGTATTGGGACAGACTTTAATCATGGCAGTGGTATCGAAGGCTTTGATGATGCCAGTGAAGCACTAAACGTAACAATAGAACTACTCAAGCGTGGCTACATTGAAGAAGACATCGTCAAGATTTGGGGCGGCAACTTTCTGCGTGTTTGGCGAGCTGCAGAAAAAGATGCAGATCAGATCTAAACCGGAAACTGGTGGGTCTGGGTGGACTCGAACCACCGACCTCACCCTTATCAATCGTTCGTTCGTTCGGCTTTATAAGCCCTGTAGGTATAGGGTTTAATGACTGGTATGTATATTAGTTCAAATAAGATGCATATTTTACTATTCTCATAAAATGTATGATTTAATTAGCGCCTTAATCGTTGGTAACTTAACTCCTAATAATGCTAAAAAAATTTGCTAAGACAACTTATCGAATATTACCTTTTAAAAAATATTTATTTTTATTAGTTAAATTTTTTTATATTCCCTCACAAAATATATACCAGCACCTAGTTTTTAAAGGTTTCTTTAAAGTATTTTCAGGTTCTAATAGTTTTAAACTTTACAATACGGCTTCGATAATTGAGAACCAAATTTTCTGGAAAGGCCTAGATGGCTTTGAGCCGCATTCACTCCGATTATGGGCAAGATTATGTAGAAATGCTGATACAATTTTTGACCTAGGGGCTAACAATGGAGTCTACTCTCTTATTGCAAAGTCTGAAAATCCTAATTCAAGAGTTTATGCCTTTGAGCCAGTAGAAAGGGTGTTTGAGGTTCTTAAAAAAAATATTTCGATGAATAATTATGACGTAGCATGTTATCAAAAAGCTGTGTCAAATATAAATGGGGTTGGGTTTTTTTTTGATGATGATGAGCCTTTCACAAACTCCGTTGTTATAAATATGGATGTTCAAGAGGTTGCTGAAGAAAGAGACGTAGAAATAAACCAATTACATAAAGTAGAAACTGAATTAATTACCCTAGATACGTTTATTAAAAAAAACACTATAGCTAATATTGATTTAATTAAAATTGACGTAGAACTTCATGAACCAGAAGTATTTGAAGGATTTAGAAAGCACTTAAAAGACTTTAAGCCTACTATCTTAGTTGAAATTATTAGAGATCATGTTGCTGAAGCTGTTGAGGAGGAGGTGTCAAATCTTGGATATATTTTCTTCTATATAAATGAGACTTTTGGAGGTTTAAATTATGAAACAACAGGAGTAATATACCAAAAAGTTGAAACCCTAACAGGGGGAATTTTTGGTAATTATTTAATTTGTAGTAATGAGAAGGCAAAAGAGTTAAATCTAATTTAGTTGCTGGCAAACGAATTGAAGGCTTTGCTAGGAACTTCTTAAAAGCATCGTGCATCTGGGGGGGCTCGAACCACCGACCTCACCCTTATCAGTCGTTCGTTCGTCTTTATAAACCCTTTAGGTATAAGGTTTAATCACTAGTGTGTTCATACTAGTGTTCATATATCTCCAAATAAAATAGTCATTTTGAGTCTCTTTTCACACACAAAGTTTCTTTGATATAGTAAACCTATGAGTAAATTTGATTTTTCTAGATTAAAAGATGAAAACACCAAAAAAGTTGATGAACTTTTCAAAAAAATAGAGATCTTTATTGATGGAAAAAGGAAAACGTCATCTTCTTTACTCAAACCTATTTTAAATTTCTCAGAGGTAGAACTAGACTACCTCCATCACAGACTAAAGAGCAATTTACAAAGATATAAGGGTTACACAAAGAAAGGCTTTGGTTTTAGTTCCTTAAATAACTGTGATGAGGTTATTCAAAGATTCCATGAACTAAAACCAGAATATAAAGGTCGTTATGTTCCAATCCAGACAATAGAAGAGAATCAGAGAAAAAAAATAGAAGTTGCTGATAAAAAGAAAAAAGAAGTATCAGGTTTTAGTTTTGATGACTTTAAGGACATGTTGTTTTTTTCCACTATTATTTTATTGATTATTTCATTTATTATTTTCCTTTTTGTAGGACCATCAACGTCCGACGAATTAAAATGCTACATGATTAATGGTGAGAAGGTTTGTAAGTATGAAAGTGACTGGGAAAAAATTAGAGGAAACTTTGAAGACTCGGTCCGCAATATTCCTTACGATAACTAAAACCTACTCTCTGGTAAAAGTATCTTCATTACATGATGATGAGATAGAAATGGTAATCAAGTAATCAATTTATTAAGGGTATATTCCTTTACTACCTTTTCTTCTTTCGGTGTTCATATGAACAAATACTTATCTAATACATCGTTCTTCTAAGAATTTTTTATTTTTATACACACAAAATCATGTGTGTATGTGTGTGTATAGAATGGGTTTTTTAGTCAGACACCAAGAACCCTCTGAGAGTATTGGTTTTAAAGGGAAAACTGGTGGGTCTGGGTGGACTCGAACCACCGACCTCACCCTTATCAGGGGTGCGCTCTAACCAAGCTGAGCTACAGACCCGCTTATTGCGGACAGGCAT
>Ga0209815_1000621_pt1 | contig 25825 bp, 16 predicted proteins | sample CoawatmetaG00DNA_FD_187507 | JGI IMG/M metagenome (GOLD analysis project Ga0209815, IMG submission 187507) | Marine microbial communities from the West Antarctic Peninsula - Coastal water metaG002-DNA (SPAdes) (version 2) | ecosystem: Environmental > Aquatic > Marine > Coastal ...
TTGCTGTTTAATTTAATGTTATTTTAATTTTTAATTCTTTCTCTATATTCCATTTTAAAGGAAGCGTTAGCTTATTCTCTTCGGATGAAATTCGTTTTCTTTTCCCATTAACTTTTATTTTTTTAGGATTCCAATTAATATTATGAATGATTAATGTTATTTCTTTATCCGAAGATTTCCAATGATCACCAAACTCCGCGTCAAAATTGATTTCTAAACATCTTTTAGTGATTGCTGCTTCAAACGCTAAAATCTCGTATTCCCCTTTTTCATAAGCATTCGAAAGTAACCCATTATCAGAATACATTTCTCTTTCACTTTTCTTTACAGAAGCGTCAAAATAATAATGAATTTCTAGATTATTTCCATTGTAACCATCTGTTGTTTGCACTAATTTTGTCATCGGAATAAACGCTCCTGCTTTCACATAAGTAGGAATTGAGTTTTCTTCAACCTTTGCAATTTTCGTTTGTCCGCCTTCAATTTTTTCATCCGTATAAAAATGAAACCAATTGGCCGTTTTAGGAAAATATATTTCTTTTAATTTTACTGAATCTTTTAAAATTGGTGTGATTAAAAAATCTTTTCCCCATAAATAAGTTGCTGAATTTTCCATCAATTTTTCGTCATCTTCTTCAAAGAAAATAGGACGCATTAAAGGAGTTCCTTTTTGATTATTTACGAATGCTAAATTGTAATTATAAGGCAATAATTTGTAGCGTAACTCAATAGATTTTTTGGCTAACCTCATCGTTTTTTCACTTCTAAAAACAGGTTCACTTGCCACTTCTTCTTGCGCGTGTGGTCTAAAAACGGGTTGAAAAACGCCATATTGTAACCATCGTGTGTATAGATTATCATCTAAATTAGCTCCTGCAAATCCGCCTAAATCAGAATGCATATAACCCAAACCTTGCATCCCCATTTGTAAAGCAATTTCTGGCTGAGATTGCAAACCTCCCCAAGTTCTATTTACATCTCCAGACCAAGGAATCATTCCAAAACGTTGAGAACCAGAATAGCCCGCTCTCATTAGAATAAAAGGTCTTTCATTTGGAAACTCTTTTTGATATCCTTCGAAAATTAAACGTGCCCAATCATGACCATAAATATTATGAACCTCGTTTGCAGAACCAGCTGCGTGTTGTACCCAATCCGGATGTACTTCTGGCTCGCCTAAATCTCCCCAAAGTCCTTTTGCTCCAAGGTTTAAAATATCTTTATAAATGTCCCAAAACCAATCTCTTCCTTCTTTCTTGTAAATATCTACAATCCCTGTATTTCCAAAATAGAAATCATATTTTGCAGGGTTTCCTATTGAATCTTTAGCCAAAATATCTTTATCTACAGCTTCTTTCCACTTTTTTGAAGTCGTTAAAACAAATGGTTCCGAAATTAAAACAGTTTTTACACCCTTATTTTTTAAACGCGAAATCATTCCTTTCATATCTGGGAAAGAATCTTTATAAACTTCAAGATTTCCCATCGTTCCTTTAATCTCTTTTCCAAACCAATACAAGTCTAAAATAATTGCGTCTACAGGTATTTTTTCTGACTTAAATTTCGCTATTGTTGCTTCTGTTTCCTTTTGAGAATGATACCCAAATCTACTTGAGAAATTACCTAAAGTCCATCTTGGAAGCATAGGTTGTTTCCCCGTTAAATCGGTGTAATTATTTACTAAATCCATCCAAGAATCACCCACAATAACTTGATATGTTTTACGTCCAGAAATAGTTTCATAAGTTAAAGAATTGTCTTTTTTACTATCTAAATCTAAATAACCAATAGGTGCATTATCAAAATGAATCATGTATTTTTTTGATGAAATTACAATTGGCAATGTAAAGTTCATCAACTCTGAATGTGTTTCATAACCGTAATCCGCTTTGTTGTAAAGTTGCAAACGAAAGCCTCTTCTATTCATTCCTAAAGCTCTTGCTCCTCCTCCATATAAAACTTCGCCTTCAGTGAGGTTGAATTGTATGGTTTCTAAATCATTAATTTTTCGATATCCTTTTTTCTCTGAAATCACTTCTTTTCCCTTATAGAAATAAGAAATTTTAAACGGATTTTTTTGAATGCTAACAGTAATTCCTGAAGTTTTAAATGTTATTATATTCTCTTCAATAATAAATTCAGGAAATACAAAAACTGGTTCTAAGACTACTGCATGAGATTCAGTATTAAATATTTCTCCTTTTGGAATAAATGTTGTCTCAATTATTTCAGGTGAATAAGCAACTATTCTATAGTCTCCATCATTCACTTTGACTTCTAAAAGTCGATTATCATTCATTTTTGCGCTAATAAATTCACGCTCTTTTATGGCCTCTGGAAATAACCAAAGTATAGTCTCTTCAAAATTAGTTCTCCACAGTTCTTCATTGTGCTTTCCTTCTGGAACAACTTTAGATTTTATATTTTCTGAGGCAAACCCTTGATCTTTTAAAGCAGCAACCATAATGTTCATATCCTTTACTGTCTGATTAATTTCTTCGTAGGCTGTATTCCCCCCTTCCTTTCCACCTGCTAAAAAATACATTTTTGTATCTTTTATATTTCCATTTGTTTTAGTAAATTCATTAACTTCTGGTGAGAACCAAAATGCTGGTGAAAACACACCTATTTTTCCAAAAATTTTCGGATATTTTAATCCTGCATAATGCGAGATTAATCCACCCATTGAACTACCAATAATGGCTGTATTACTTTTGTCTTTTAAAGTTTTGTAGTTACTATCTATATAAGGTTTTAGAGTTTCAATAATAAAATCTAAATACAAATCGCCTTTTCCTCCACCATATTTTTCGTTTTTCCAAGGAGAATATTCATCTAGTCTTTTTGACCCTCCATTATCAATACCAACGACAATTAGTTTTAAGTTCTTTTCTTTAACTAATTTATCTAGTGTTTCGTCTACGTTCCACTCTCCATAATTAGATGTGCTGCTATCAAAAAGATTTTGACCATCATGCATGTAAACTACAGGATAAGACTCGTTAGATGTTTCGTAATCTGGTGGTAAGTACAACCAAACACGACGCTTTCTGTTGAGTTGAGGCATCTCAAAATTTTCTGATAAAATAGAAATATTTTTACTTGCTGTAGTTGCTTTTTTAATTTCAATAAGATTGTCCCAGCCAACTATTTTAACTTTAAGCGTATCGTTTTGTTGATTAAAAGTATGCGAGCGATTATCAATTGCAATACCATTTTGAGCACACTCTACAGATTCCCAAGAGCCTTGAGTAAACTTAAAATTAATTTGTCCTTCTGCTTTAGGTAATGTAATGGCATAGATACCATTTTTATGTTCAAGTTGATATTTTTTTTCACCTCCAGACCAACCTTCAAAATCTCCTGAAATAAAAATTTCGATATTTTCAGGTGTATTTTCTGGCACTTTATCAACAATAATAGTTACTTGTGCAGAAACACAAAATGAGATTAGTAAGCCTAATATGCAAGCTGTTTTTTTCATTTTGAAACTATTTTTTTGTAGTTAAAAGAATTACTCCTTTTTTATTGAGTTGTATATCGTTTTCCCAAGTGAAACTTTCATCTGTTATAATATTTCTTAAGGTTTTACCCTTTAAGCCCATTTCTGCAAATCTTTTTAAATCGATAGTAATTGGCGCTTCATTTTTATTAATAATATTTAAAACTACCTCATCTTCTAAAACCCTAAACAAGAAATAAGTTCCTTCAAATGGAGCAAAATGAATTGTTTTTCCTTCATGAATTGCCTTCGAATTTTTTCTATAATTTAATAATTTCTTCAAATAAGATTGCATACTTTTTTGTGCTGTATTTAAACCTTCACCTGCAAAAGCATTTACCGCGTCATCTTTAAAGCCTCCTGGGAAATCTGTGCGAATCAATCCATGATCACCAGGTTTCTTAAAGTCGTTCATTAAAATTTCTGTTCCGTAGTAAATTTGAGGAATTCTTGGTAGGGTTAAATGCATCGATAAAGCCATTTTAGTCTTTACAATGTCTCCATTAAATTGAGTATAGACTCTGCTCATGTCATGATTATCTGGAAAAACCATAATATCTTTTGGAGATGCATATTGAAAATCGTTTGCCAAACTTTCATATATTTTTACCAACCCTTTGTCCCAAGATTCTTCTTCATTAAATGCAGCTACAATATTCTGTTGCATCGAAAAATCCATTGTAGATTTTAAATTAGACTCATAACCATCTTTGTTATTTGCTCCTTGTTGCCAGTAACCAATTAATAATGGGTTGTAGCTCCACTCTTCTCCAACAATAGAAAAATTAGGGTATTCTTTCATAATAGACCCTGCCCAAACGCTCATAAATTCTTTATCTGCATAAGGATACGTGTCTTGCCTAATTCCGCTTAAACCAATAGTCTCTATCCACCAAATACTATTTTGAATGATATATTTTGCCATAAATGGATTGCGTTGATTTAAGTCTGGCATTGTAGCTACAAACCAACCATCTGCCATTCCCTTTTTATCAGCTTTAGAGGCATATATGTCTTGATTTGTTGTTCTTCTATGGTTTGAAGTAATTAAAGCGCCTTTAGTTTCAAAATTTTCTTGAAAGTTTACCCAGTCTTTAAAAGGTAAATCTTTCATCCACCAATGCTCACTACCGCAATGATTTGCTACTTGGTCCATAATTAATTTGATGCCTTTTTTACGTCCTTCATCTGCTAACTCTTTGTAATCGGCTAACGTTCCAAAACGAGGATCTATTTCATACAAATCTGTAATTGCATACCCATGATAAGATTGCTTTGGCATATCATTGGTTAATAATGGGCAAGACCAAATGGCGGTAAACCCCATTTCATTTATATACTCTAAATATTTAGTAATTCCTTTAATATCTCCTCCATGCCGCGCATAATTATCTGCTCTATTTATGTTTGTTTCCTTTAAAAAGTAAACAGATTCTGCTGTTTCATCCTCTTTAGACTTTATAGCACCCATATCATTGCTTTCATCTGCGTTTGCAAAACGATCTGGAGTAATTAAATAAATAACATCTGAACTGTCGAAACCAATATACTCTTCAGCTGGTTTCACTCTAGATTTTAACTCGTAAGTATGTGTTTTTCTTGTGCCATTTATTGCGGTAAAAACAATATCAAATTTACCAGGTAGTGTTCCTTTCTCAATAATTAAATCTAAAAATAAATAGTTTTTACTTTTTGCAGTATTCACTTTCTTAATAGAAACCCCTTTGTAAGAAATACTAGGAATTGACTTGCATATATTCTCTTCCTTTACTAATAATTGTAGAGAGGTGTCTTTAAAGTCGATAAACCAATTTGGTGGCTCAACCCTTTCTATAGAAGTGTTTGAAACAGAAGGCTTAGAAACATTCTTTAAAGATTCTTTAGAATTACATGCTTGTAAACAAATAATTCCTACTCCTAAAAAAATGTTTCTAAAAATTTTCATATTTTTTATTTCTAAACTGTTGCTAATTTGTGCTGAAAAATGTCTGTAAATTTTCCATTTATTAAAATAGTAATTTTAGGAGCACCATCTAATTTAAAATGTGCTTCATTATGATTTACATTTACAGTAACCACTTGGTTTCTAAAATTAACTTTAAACGAATATGATTCCCACTGTTTTGGTATTTTAGGAGAAAAAGAAAGTGTATTATTTAAAACTCTCATTCCTCCAAACCCTTCTACAATACTCATCCAAGTTCCTGCCATAGAGGTAGTATGCAAGCCCTCTTCTACTTCATGATTATAGTCATCTAAATCTATTCTAGAGGTTCTTAAATAAAACTCGTAAGCCTGCTCCATTCTATTTAATTTTGCCGCTTGAATGCTATGAACGCAAGGAGAAAGAGAGCTTTCATGTACCGTAAATGGTTCATAAAAATTAAAATGACGTTCTAATTCTTCTGTAGAAAAATGATCTTCAAACATATAGAAACCTTGCAAAGTATCTGCTTGCTTTATATAAGGTGAACGTAAAATACGGTCCCAACTCCATTTTTGATTGATAGGTCTTTGACTAGTATCTAAATTCGCTGCAGTAATTAATTCTTTATCTAAAAAGCCATCTTGTTGCAAAAATACTCTGTGCTTTTCTGAAAATGGAAAATACATCTTATCTGCAACTTTTTTCCAATCTTTTAATTCATCTTCAGAAAAATTTACTTTCTCTTTAATTCTTTTATAATCGGCAGTATAATCTGTTTTAACAATTGCTATATTTTCTAATGCATACTCAATACACCATTTTGCGATGTAGTTTGTATACCAATTATTGTTAATATTATTTTCATATTCATTGGGCCCTGTAACACCCAAAATCATGAATTTATTTTTATCGGATGAAAAAGTAGCTCTTTGCTGCCAAAAACGTGCAATACCAATTAAAACTTCCAATCCTTTTTCTGGTATGTAAGCATAATCATTTGTAAATCTGTTATAGTTAAAAATAGCAAAAGCGATGGCACCATTTCTATGAATTTCTTCAAAAGTAATTTCCCATTCATTATGGCATTCTTCACCATTCATTGTAACCATTGGGAACAATGCCGCACCGTTTTTAAAACCTAATTTCTCAGCATTCTCAATAGCCTTGTCTAAATGATTATATCTGTATACTAAAAGTGTTCTTGCAACAGATTGATCTTTTGTAGCCATATAGAAAGGAATACAATATGCTTCTGTATCCCAATACGTACTTCCACCATATTTTTCTCCTGTAAATCCTTTTGGACCAATATTTAAACTAGCATCTGTGCCTAAATATGTTTGATTTAATTGAAAAATATTAAAGCGAATTCCTTGTTGTGCTTTAACATCCCCTTCTATGGTAATATCAGACATGTTCCATATCTGTGCCCAAGATTTCTTTTGTATTTCTAATAATGCGTTAAAACCAAAGTTTACTGCTTTGTCTAAAATTACTTTTGCTGCAGCAACTAGTTCATCTTTAGCATGGTTTCTATCTACCACATAACCACCAAATTTGTGAATGGTAAAAGTTTTATTTTTTTGAACCTCTTGCTTATGTATTGAAGAAATAGTTTTTGGTGATTGCTTATTTTTTACAGAAGTTACTATCTCTTTATCATTTATAAAAAGTCGAGACTCCATAAATGTGCATGTATAAAAATGCGTTTTCATGGTTCTTGCTTTAATAAAAGATTGTTGGTTATTTTGTGTAACTTCTAAAATATCCCAAAATTGATCATCCCAATTAGAGTCTTCATTGGTGATTTCTGCATCTATATAAGGAATATATGTAATTTCTGCATCTGAATTTAAAGGAGTTACATTGTAATTAATAGCACCTATCTCATCCAACTCTAAACTTAAAAAACGTTTGGTATCTACTTTTATTTTGATTCCATTTTGTAAAACGGCTTTAAAACTTCTAGACAACCAACCTTCTTTCATGTTGAGTTCTCTTTTAAATTCTGAAACTTCTTTACAAGTATGTAGGTCTAATACCTCTTCATTAATTAGAACATTAATACCAATCCAATTAGGTGCATTTAGTACTTTTGCAAAATACTCTGGATATCCGTTTTTCCACCAACCAACGCGTGTTTTGTCAGGATAATAAACACCTGCAATATAACTTCCTTGAAAAGTACTTCCTGTATATTGTTCTTCAAAATTAGCACGTTGCCCCATGGCACCATTACCAATACTAAATAAACTTTCTGAAGATTTTACCCTTTGAGCATCAAACCCTTCCTCTAGGACAGACCATTCATTTGGTTTTATATAATCTTGATTCATTTTTTCTATTTTTTGAGAGTAAGAATAATTGAAAAAGAGTTTTTAAAATATCTCTTCTCGTTTTACCCACTTCCTTCTTTTTATTCTTTTATCAGCCCTTCTATAAAATCTTTACTCATTTCTGTAAAATCAGTAAAGTTAAATTGTGCTTCTCTAAGTGTTTTTTCGTTTCCAATACCAATACTTACCATTTTTGCAGCATTTGCGGCTTCAATGCCCGCAACTGCATCTTCAAAAACAATACAATCTGTAGCTTTTACTCCTAATTGTTTTGCTGCCAAAAGAAAAACTTCGGGGTCTGGCTTGGCTTTTGTTACATTATTGCCGTCTACAATAATATCGAAATAGTGTAATAAATTAACTTTTTCTAAAATAAGTCTCGCGTTTTTACTTGCAGATCCTAACGCTATTGGGATACTTCTTCCTTTTAAAAACTCTAAAACTTTAGAAACATCTGGAAGAATCTCCGAGGCATCCATATTTTTTATATACTCTAAATAATCGATATTTTTTTCAATCATCCAAGTATCAAACTGGTCTTTAGTAGCTGTTATATTTCCTATTTTTATTAAAATTTCTAAACAACGTTTTCTACTAACACCTTTAAATAATTCGTTTTGCTCTTCACTAAATTCAAATCCTAATTGATTTGCTAATTTTTGCCAAGCTAAATAATGATATTTGGCAGTGTCTACTATAACACCGTCCAAATCAAAAATAAATCCTTTTTTCATTTTCTTAAATTTCTTCTTGATAACTAATTGCATTTTTATCTGTAATTAATAAATTACAAAATCCTGCTATTACCAAGCTAATACCTGCAACAGTCATTGCATTAATAGCTTCTTCACCTAACAAACCAGACACAAAGTTAATACCGCCTAGCGCTGCTATAATTTGCGGAATTACAATAAACATGTTAAAAATACCCATAATTACTCCCATTTTATTAGGGTCTACGGCACTAGATAACATGGCATACGGCATAGATAAAATACTACCCCAAGCAAAACCTATAAGTATAAAACAGTATTTTAAATTTTCTGGTGTAGCATAATTCATTAATAAGAAACCTAGCCCTCCTAAAAGTAAAGAAAACAAGTGTACATATTTTCTATTTATATTCTTTTTAGAAGTGTAAAAAGTTAAGAGTAAAGCAAATAACATTGAAGACAACCCGTAAATACCCATCGCAGAACCTACTGAATTAGAAGACTCTTGAAATTTGGTATTTGCAGTATTAAAAGCTTCTAATTGCAGTGTGTTTGCCATATTAAAAGCCGCTTCTATTGGCGCCGGTGTATTATAAATATGCTCTGTTAAAGCTGGGTTTGCCATACTCCACATTGTGAAAAATGCAAACCAAGAAAAGAATTGAATAACACCCAATTTTTTCATTGTTGATGGCATGTTTCCTATATTATTAATAATATCTGGAAAGAAATTATTCTTCTTTGCCTTTTCTAATTCAAATGCCTTCATATCTTCTGGAGGATATTCATCTGTGGTAAAAATGGTATAAAGAATACTTACTAAAAACACAAATGCACCAATTGCAAAAGCAACCTTAACAGACATGGGTACTACACCAGATGCTGCAGCATTAGAAACACCTAGTTGAGAAACCATCCATGGCAAGTTACTTGCAATCCAGGTTCCAATACCTATAATTAAGGTTTGCACAACAAAACCATAAGATCTTTGAGATTCTGTTAATTTATCTGCAACTAAAGCTCTAAAGGGCTCCATTGAAATATTGATAGAGGCATCTAATATCCATAGAAAACCAGCTGCAACCCATAAGACAGGAGAATGAGGTACAAAAAATAAGGTAATAGAACTTAAGATAGCTCCAATTAAAAAATAAGGTTTTCTTCTTCCATATTTTACGCTCCAAGTCCTATCACTCATATAACCAATAATAGGCTGTACAAGCAGACCTGTAAGAGGTGCTGCAATCCATAATAAAGGAATCTCTTCCTTTCCTGCCCCTAAAGTTTGAAAAATTCTTGACATAAATCCGCCTTGTAAGGCGAACCCGAATTGTATTCCTAGAAATCCAAAACTCATGTTCCAGATTTGCCAGAAGCTTAATTTACGCTTTTGCATTATCGAATATTATAAATGAATATTACGATAAGTTTTTAGACTTATCAATTATTAAATTTTGTGAAATGAAATTTATTGATAAAGTCGATTAATGAAGCAAATATATGTTTATATTCTTAAATCCTTAAAAATAGTAAAAAAACTTACGACGACGGTTTCGTAGATTCTCGCAATTTTAAATTACTAGAAATTACAATTTTTTTAGGCTTATAAACCTCTGATTCATTTTCTATTCTCTCAATTAAAAGTTCTACGGCTTGTTTTCCCATAGTAAAACCGTGTTGCGCTATGGTTGTAATGGACGGTGAAGAATACTCTGATATTAGGCCATCTGTAAAACCAATTATAGAAATGTCTGCAGGTATCTTTAACCCTTTCTCTTTTGCTATTTTCATGGCAATTGCTGCATAAATTTCATTTACAGCAAATACCCCATCTATATCTTGTTTAAAAAGAACTTCTATTTGCTTCTTTATAGCTAGCTTTTCATCCACTTCTAAAATAAGACTCTCATTGGGTTTAATATAGTTTTCTATTAATGCCTTTTCATAACCTTGCCTTCTTAAAGTACCTACATTAACGTGTTTAGGTGTTGTTATTAATGCAATTTTATTTCTATCATTATCTAACAAGTGCTTTGTAGCTTTGTAACCCGCACCCACGTCATCTACAACAACTTTATCACATAAAATTTCATCAACAACTCTATCAAAAAGAACTAGTGGAATTTCTTCTGAAACCAAATCTTTAAAATGCTTAAAGTCTTTATTCATTAATGTTTCGTTAGCTATTGAGATAATTAAACCATCTACACTTCCATTAGATAAAACCTTTAAAGTTTCTACTTCTTTTTTAAAAGATTCATTAGAAAAACAAACAATAATATTATAGCCTTTTGCATTTGCCCCTTCTTCAATACCCGTAATAACAGTAGAAAAGAAATGGTGTACTATTTTGGGCAATATCACGCCAATAACCTTTGTTTTTTGGTTGCGTAATTGCAATGCTAAACTGTTAGGCTTATAGTTAAAATAATTAGCATATGCCTGTATTTTTTCTTTTGTTTCAGTACTAATTTCGTGACTATCTCGCAAAGCTTTAGAGACCGTAGAAGTACTGAATCCTAATTCTTTAGAAATTGTTTTTATGGTAATTTTTTGTTTCATTTCTTATCAAATGATAAATATTGTCAGTTATTTCTGTTAATACCTTACTATTTAGGGAAAAAGTTATGAACACGAAACCGATTTCGTGATTTTTTTTATTTTAGAAACACAGTTCTAGAGCCTATATTTACCCTGTGGAATGTAAATTTATTAGAAAGTTCAAAATCAAATCTACAGTTATTATTTAACAAATGAAACATGAAAAAAATTAAATTATTTTTAATTGGAATCCTTTTATCGGCATCCTTTGCCACATTTGCGCAGCAAACAGTAAAAGGAGTTGTAAAAGAAAAAGCATCTGGTACTCCTTTACCTGGTGTAAGTATAGTGGTCAAGGGCACAACTATTGGAACTCAAACCGATTTTGATGGGAATTTTTCTATTGAAAAAATAAATACAGGTGCTGTACTTATTTTTCAATACTTGGGTTTTGCAGAAAAAGAAGTTACCATTACAAGCAACTTTAATCTTAGCGTAATGTTAGACCAATCTACAGAGCAACTAAATGAAATAGTGGTTGTAGGGTATGGTAGTGTTAGAAAGGAAGATTTAACAGGTACCACAGATTTACTAACGAGCAAAAATTTTAATAAAGGGCCTATTGTGTCTGCACAATCACTAATTAGCGGAAGAATTGCTGGTGTAAATGTAATTGCAGGTTCTGGTGCTCCGGGAGAAGGACAAACTATTAGCATTCGTGGTACAGGTTCATTATCTTTAACAAACCAACCATTATATGTTATAGATGGTATTCCTCTAGATAATGGAGGTGTTGGTGGTTCTAGAAATCCATTAAACTTTATAAACCCAAATGACATCGAAACGTTTGTGGTATTAAAAGATGCTTCATCTACTGCTATTTATGGCTCTAGAGCTGCAAATGGAGTTATTTTAATAAATACTAAAAAAGGAAAAAACAAAGAATTTAAATACAATTTTAGTTCTCAAACTACGTTTTACAGTATAAGAGACAAAGTAGATGTTTTATCTGCTGATCAATTTACTAGTTTGGTAAACACAATTGGTTCACCAAGTCAAATTGCATTACTAGGAGCTTCAAACACCAATTGGCAAGATGAAATTTACACCTCTGCAATAGGTAAAGACAACAACTTTAGTGCTCTTGGTAGCCTTTATGGGATGCCAATGAGAGCTTCTTTTGGATACTCTGAACATGATGGAATCTTAAAAGGAGATAATTTACAACGTACAACGGGGTCTATTAATATATCGCCAACCTTGCTAGATGATCATTTAAAAATAGATTTAAATGTAAAAGGAATGTATACAGAAAATACATTTGCAGATAGAGGTGCTATTGGTGGTGCTATTAGTTTTGATCCAACGCAAGCTGTAAAAGATTCAAATTCGCAATATGGCGGTTACTTTGCATGGTTAGACGCTGGTACCGGTAACCAAAATAACTTAGCGCCAACAAACCCTTTAGCTTTATTAGATTTAATTGACGATACTGCAGAAGTAAGACGTTTTGTTGGTAATGCAAAATTTGATTATAAGATACATGGTTTAGAAGATTTAACCGCAACTGTAAACTTAGGTTATGACACTTCTAATAGTCATGGTAGAAGAGTAACTTCTGCCTTAATACCAACTTCAGATGCTACATTTAACGGTTCTAAAACAAGTTTTATTCAAAACTCAGACAACAAAGTATTTGATGCTTATTTAACCTATAACAAAACATTTAATCAAGCACACAACTTAACTGCTACTGCTGGTCATGCATACCAATCGTTTGAATATGACAACTATAATTATGACAGTGAAGCAAAAGAAGACGGCAATACTTACGAATTTATTGACAAATCTAAAAACGTATTATTGTCTTATTTTGGGCGTGCAAACTACGATTATAACGGTAAGTACTATTTAACAGCAACAGTAAGAGCAGATGCTTCTTCTAAATTAAACCCAAATGATCGTTGGGGAATTTTCCCATCATTTGCAGCGGCTTGGAGTATTCATAAAGAAAGCTTCATGCAAGATTCTTTCTTTAACGAATTAAAGTTAAGAGTAGGTTATGGTGAAGTAGGAAACATTAATGGTCTTGGAGATTACCAATTTTTAACAAGATACCAAGGTAGTACAGACACGGCTAACTATCAATTTGGTAATGCATTTTACCAAACATTTAGACCAGAACCAATTAATAAAGATTTACGTTGGGAAGTAGGAAAAACTTTCAATATAGGTGTAGATTTTTCACTTCTTGATAGAAGAATTTCAGGGTATATAAATGCTTATGTAAAGCAAACAAATGACCTTATTGCAAGTGCTATTGTAGATCCTTTTACAAATTTTGGTAATAGAATTAACGCCAATATTGGTAATATGGAAAATAGAGGAATAGAATTTAATATAAATGCGTCTCCTATTAAGACTGAAAATTTTGAGTGGTCTTTAAACTACAACGTTTCTTTAAATGACAATAAGATTACAGCATTATCTACAGACCAACCTCAAGGGGGTATCTCTACAGGTGTTGGTAACAATGTGCAAGTGCATAGAGAAGGTGAAACAGCAAATAGCTTTTTTGTGTTTCAACAAGTTTATGACGTTTCAGGAGCTCCTATAGAAGGTGTATTTGTTGATAGGAATAGTGACAACATTATAAATGAAGAAGACAAATATATTAATGAAGATCCTTTTGCAGATATCTTAATGGGGCTTAACACCAATGTTAGTTACAAAAACTGGGATTTATCTGTACAATCTAGAGCAAGCTTTGGTAATTATATGTACAATGATGTAGCGGCAAATAAAGGAATTCAAGTAAATGCTACTAACAATAATATCTTAAGCAACCTACATGCAGATTATTACACAAGTGGTTTTACAGTAATAAGTGATAAGACTGCTTTAAGTGATCATTTTGTGCAAGATGCATCTTTCTTTAAAATAGATAATATATCACTTGGTTATACTTTTAATAGCGCAAATAACCAAACTTTTAAGCTGTATGGTTCAATGCAAAATGTATTAATTATAACTGATTATGATGGTTTAGATCCAGAAATTAATTTAGGTATCGATAATAATTTTTACCCAAGACCTAGATCTTTTGTTTTAGGTATAAACATTAACTTTTAATTAAAAAGAAAAAAATGAAACAAAAAATTAAATATTTAATTGTAATCATGTTATTCTCTTTAGGAGTTATATCATGTCATGAAGACTTGTATCAATCACCAATTGATCCAGATAGTTTTACAGAAGAAGATGTGTTTTCTAATGCAACAGAAGCACAAGGTGCGCTTGCTAAACTATATGCAAGTTTAGCCTTAACAGGACAACAAGGACCTGCAGGACAAGCAGATATAGCAGATATTGATGAGGGTTTTTCTCAATACTCAAGAATGTTATTTAACTTAAATGAATTAACAACAGACCACGCAGTAGTTGGTTGGGGAGACGCAGGTTTGCCAGATTTACACGGTTTATATTGGTCTGGTAGTAACGATTTTACAGAAGCAATGTATTATAGATTAGCACAAGAGGTTTCTTTTTGTAACTCATTTATAGACAATGCAGCTATCTTAACAGACACAGAAGTTGCTAGCTATATTGCAGAAGCTAGGTTCTTAAGAGCATTTACTTACTTTAATCTTATGGATTTATATGGTAATGTTCCTTTAGTAACTTCAGTAACTACAGAATTACCATCACAAGCAACTAGAACAGAGTTGTTTAATTTTATTGAATCTGAATTATTAGAAATTCAAGATTTATTAAAACCTAGTGGTGCTAATGAATATGGTAGAGTAGATAAAGTAGCCGCTTGGGCATTGTTGTCTAAGTTATACTTAAATGCTGAAGTATTAATAGGTACTCCTAAATATGCAGAAGCTGTAACGTTTTCTAACAATGTAATGTCATCTGGTTATACAATAAACAATATTGATGCCAACGGAAACGGAAGCGCATATGATGAGCTTTTCTTGGCAGATAATGACAGAAATGGTGCCCAAAGTGAATTCATTTTTGCACTAAACTTTGATGGTATGAGGTCTCAAACATATGGAGGTTCTACATTCTTAGTGCATGCTTCTATTGGCGGAAGCATGAATGCAACAGATTTTGGCGTAAACGGTGGCTGGGGAGGCTTAAGAACTACAAAAAATTTAGTAAATAAATTTAATGTAGATGTTACTGCCCTTAATAATAACTTGGGAATACTTTCTAAATGGGGATTAGTTGGAGATGCTACAGCAAATTCATGGAATGGACCAGATATGGAAATGCATGAAACTGGCAGTAATACCTTTGCCTTGTATGCAGATTTAACGAGTGGAGAAATGAAATTTAGATTCGATGAAGATTGGGGTAATAATTATGGTGATGATAACACAGACGGCTCTTTAGAAGCTGGCGGATCAAACATTCCCGTAAGTGCTCCGGGTACATATTATATTACTCTAAATTTAAACAATGCTACATATACAATAACACCGTTTGTTGGAGACAGTAGAGGTATGTTTCATAAAGATGGGCAAACGCTAGAAATAGAAGAAATTCCTTCTTTTGAAAACGGATATGCAGTAGCTAAATTTAAGAATATTGATTCTAACGGAAATCAAGGTTCAGACGCTGCTGGAGATTTTGTAGATACAGATATTCCTTTAATTAGATTGGCAGAAATTTACTTAAACTACGCAGAAGCAACTCTTAGAGGTGGTGGCGGAGATTTAGGTTTAGCTGTTACTAAAATTAACGAATTAAGAGAAAGAGCCTACGGAAATTCAAATGGAAACATATCTAGCGGAGATTTAACTTTAGAATTTGTTTTAGATGAAAGATCTCGAGAGTTATACTGGGAAGGTCAAAGAAGAACAGATTTAATAAGATATAATTATTTTACTTCAGAAACGTATTTATGGCCTTTTAAAGGAGATTCTAAAAACGGAGTTGGCGTTGATGCTTTTAGAAATTTATTTCCTTTACCAAATAATATTATAACAACCAATCCTAATTTAATTCAAAATCCTGGATACTAATAAATAAAGACATGAGAAAAATAATAAATTCATTATTCACTCTAATTGTTGTATCAATTGGTTTTACCAGTTGTGAAGATATTAGTGATAGAGTAATTTTAAATCCAAACGTAGAGATGTCAACTGAACTTATTGTTCAAGAAAGCACCCCTTTACTACTTTTAGAAGACAATCAAAGTGAAATAGCTCTAAATACAAGTTGGGCAGCACCAGATTACGGTTTTGATGCGGCACCAACCTACAAACTACTTGTAGATTTGGCTACTAACGATTTTAGTAACGCTGTAACATTAGATGTTGGAGACAATTTAGACAAAGCTTTTACCACTTTAGAATTAAATTCTATTGCATTAGGTTTAGGTGCAGAAGCAGATGTTGCTTCAGATTTAATATTAAAACTACAAGGTTTTGTTGGTGGTCAATTACTTATTAATTCGAATGCAAAAACAGTTAATGTTACTCCATACTCAAGTATTTTAGATTTAACTACAAGATGGGGTGTTGTAGGTTCTGCTGCCAATGATTGGGGAGCAACACCAGATTTACCTTTCTTTGCAACAAGTACTGCAGGTATTTTGGTTGCCTATGTTACTTTAATTGATGGTGAAATAAAATTTAGAGAAGATAGTCTGTGGACCAATAATTACGGAGATACTGGAGTAGATGGTACTTTAGATGCAGGTGGTGACAATATTGCAGTTACTGCTGGTTCTTATAAAATTTTAATGAACTTAACAGATTTAACCTATACAATAGAAAGTTTTTCAATTGGTATTGTTGGTTCTGCATTTAATGATTGGGGTGCAACCCCAGACTTTTCTCTTACTTATGATTCTTATTCAGATCAATTTAGAGGAATTGTAAAGTTATTAGATGGTGAAATGAAGTTTAGAATGAATAATGATTGGGGTACAAATTATGGAGATACTGGCGTAGATGGTGTTCTCGATTTAAACGGAGATAATATTGTTACTGCAGCTGGAAGGTATATTGTTTCTGTAAACTTAAATGACTTGTCATATACTTTAGAGCCAATAGAAAATATTTGGGGTATTGTTGGTTCTGCATACAATGATTGGGGCGGAACACCTGATGCTTTATTTACAAGAGATTGGTCTCAACCTAGCGATGATATTTGGGTTCTAAATAACGTAACCCTTTTAGATGGTGAATACAAATTTAGATCTAACGAAGCTTGGGCCTTAAACTATGGGGATGATGGCGCAGATGGAACATTAGACAATGGTGGTGCAAATATTATAGCAATAGCAGGAACTTATTCTTTTGTTTTAGATTTTTCTGATGCAGCAAATCCTACGTATACAATAAACTAAGTATATAGTACACTTTTCAAAGGCTACCCTAGTAAGGTAGCCTTTTTTAATACCTTACATTATGAAAAAAATTACAACTCTATTTTTATTTATAACTTCTTTTTGTTTTAGTCAAATTACAATTACTCCAAGCTCTTTTGAAGTAACAGAGTCTATAACAATTAGTATTAATGCTGCTAGTAATGCTACAGATTGTAATGGCTTTAACAATCCTTCGAAAGTGTATTTACATTCTGGCGTTGGTTCAGATACAAATGCTTGGGGTACAAAAGTAATTGGCAACTGGGGCTTAGATGATGGTATTGGAGAAATGACATTAAACTCAACAAATAATCGTTGGGAAATTACATTTATACCAAAAACATATTATTCGTTAACAGATACACAAGCTGCTAATGTTTCCAAAATAGGAATGGTATTTAGAAATGCCGCAGGTTCTGAAGAATTGAAAGATAATGGTTGTCAAGATTTTATTTTTAATATCGGTTCTTTTCAATTAACACGAAACACACCATCAACCACAACTACGGTTTTAAACTCCGGAGAAAATTTAGTAATAAGTGCAAGCACTTCATTAATAGCAAATTTTACTTTAAAAGCAAATGGTACTATTATTAATCAGGAAACAAACTTAACAACATACACCTTCTCTCCTATTGTTAACCTAAACACAACATATGTTATAGAAGCTACTAATAATAGTAATATAAAAAGCACATCGTTTCAAGCAATTGTAAAACCAACTGTTACAGAAATGCCGGTTCCTTCAGAAATGAAAGATGGCGTAAACCTAGACTTAAATGATGCTACAAAAGCTACGCTAGTGTTGCATGCGCCAAATAAAGAGTTTATATACCTTATTGGCAATTTTAATAACTGGGAAATAAACAATAACTACCTTCTAAAAAAAGACAGTTCAAAAGATCGATTTTGGATTGAATTGTCTGAATTAATACCACAACAAAACTACACTTTTCAATATTTAATTGATGGTGAATTAAGAGTTGCAGACCCCTATTCTACAACTATTTTATCAGAATATAATGATCAATACATAAACACAGCAACATACCCAAATTTACCAGTATACCCCACAGGACAAACAAATCATGCTGTTACATTATTAAGAACTGGTGATGCCGCTTATGATTGGCAAACAACAAATTTTCAAAAACCTGCGAAAACAGATTTGGTTATTTATGAGCTTCTAATTAGAGATTTTGATGAACTTCATAGTTTTAATGCCGTAAAAGAAAGGTTAGATTATTTAGAAGAGTTAGGTATAAATGCTATAGAATTTATGCCTGTAATGGAATTTGATGGTAATGAATCTTGGGGGTATAACCCTTCATTTCACATGGCTTTAGACAAGTATTATGGCACAAAAGATGCTTTTAAAGCATTAATAGATGAATGTCATAAAAGAGGAATTGCTGTTATTATAGATGTTGCCTTTAATCACGCAAGCGGGCAAAATCCATATTACAGAATGTACAACACAGACAATGGCGGTTATGGGGGGCAAGCAACCTCAACTAGTCCGTTTTTTAACTCAGTTGCAAGACATTCTTATAGCGTTTTTAACGACTTTAACCACAGTAAACAAGCCGTACAAGACTACGTAAAAAGAATTTCTCAATATTGGATTGATGAATATAAAATTGATGGTTTTAGATGGGATTTAACAAAAGGCTTTACCCAAAACTGTGCAGATAATGAAAGCTGCACAAATGCATACCAGCAAGATAGAGTAGATATTTTAAAGACTTATGCTGACTATCAATGGGAAATAGACCCTAACTTTTATGTTATTTTTGAGCATTTAGGCACAAATACTGAAGAGACAAAATGGGTGAATTATAGACTTGCTGAAGGCAAAGGAATTATGGTTTGGGGCAATCACAACCATAATTATAACCAAGCAACAATGGGTTTTGGAAGCGAATCTGATTTTTCATGGGTTTCATATAAAAATAGAAATTGGTCTGTACCAGCTAATGTAAGTTATATGGAAAGTCATGATGAGGAACGTTTAATGCATAGAAACTTACAATACGGAAACGCTAACGGAGCTTATAATATTAAAAACACAACTACTGCCTTAAAGAGATTAGAACTTGCAGGAGCCTTCTATTTTACGATACCTGGTCCTAAAATGATATGGCAATTTGGAGAGTTAGGGTATGACATCTCTATAGATGAAAATGGCAGAGCAGGCAATAAACCCATTTTATGGAATTATTTTGACGTACCAGAAAGAAAAAATATTTATACCATTTGGTCTCAACTAATTCAGTTAAAATTAAAGTATGCTATTTTTGAAACATCAGACTTTACCTTAGATGTTTCAAATTCTAACGGATTAAAAAAGATTCATTTAACAAACGCATCTGCAACAGACATACAAAACGTTGTAGTAATTGGGAATTTCGGTGTTACAACACAAAGTATTTCTCCGTTTTTTCAACAAACGGGTACTTGGTATAATTTGTTAGATGATAATGCTACAGTAATCGTTACAAGCACAACAGCACCAATTTCGTTAGCTCCAGGAGAATTTAAAGTGTACGGTAATAACCCAGCTACACTTTCTAATGTAAACCCTGAAATTGAATTTGTTAGCCCTATTAACGTTTATCCTAATCCAGCAAAGTCAAATTTTTCACTTTCTAATAAAACTTTAGAAGTTGAGCTATATGATGTAACCGGAAAACAAGTAAAAAAGTACACAAATGAAATCATTAAAACCAATCTATTTGAAGTTTCGGAATTAAATAAAGGTATTTATTTTATCCGTCTAAAAAATAAAAGCAATCAGATTGAAATAAGAAAATTAATTATTAACTAATCATATATATATATCAATTAAAAAAATAATCTCTAGATATCTTTACTTAAAAAAAGATATCTAGAGATTATTTTTTTAAAAACCTGATTGATTTTGTGTTATTAATTTTTAAGATATAAACCCCTATTTTTAAATTTGATATATCAATTGTTTCAATAAGACTTTCTGCCGTTATAGTTCTAATTTTCTTTCCCGAAATATCATATATTTTTATAGATGTTAAATTGTTTTTTACAGCTTTAATTATAATGATACTGTTACTTGGGTTTGGGTATATTGTAAATAATTGATTGTTTTCAGGATCAAAACTATCTATATCTAGCGTAACTGAATCAATAAAAGCATTCATTGCAACAGAAGGACTTCCATCTACATCCCAAGCTCCTTTCGAATATGAAGTGAAATCTCCATGTGCTATAGGTTCCCAGTAAAAGACACCTAAGCCTTCTGCTTGTTTTGTTTTTTCTATTATATAGGTTAGAAACTGATGTGAAATCCTTGGTTGATTTGCATTAAAACCAACTTCGACCATCATTACGTCTTTGTTGTAACGAGATTTTAAATCTAACATATTGCTATAAGTATCATCTACCATGGTTTCCCAATTATCAGCATTTGGATATAAAGACATCCCTATGATATCTATGTTACTTGTATTTAACCCGCTATTGATAAGACCATCTATATTCCATAGATATAAACCATTCTCATTGCCCCCTGCTAAATGAAGAATTGTTTGAATGGTATTGTCGAATGTTTTTACTGCATTTGAGCCTGCATTTACAAACTTGGCATAATTTGGAAAACCACCGGCTGAGGCTTTTCCAGTATCCCAGAGCATACCATCACTAGTTTCGTTGCCTACTTGCACCCATTTTGGCGTAATTCCTTTTGCAATTAATGCTGATAAAATTTCTGTAGTATGATTTGCAACTGCAGTTTCTAATTGCGTAACTGAAAAGCCAGCCCAAGCAGTAGGTTTTGTTTGTTGTCCCGGATCTGCCCACCAATCGCTGTAATGAATACAAATCATAATATCCATATTTTGAGCATTTGCGATCTCCGCTTTATTAACCAAATCATCAATATCACACCATCCATTTGCTCCAGAAACGTCTGGATTTACCCAAACTCTTAACCTCACGGCATCTAAATCATATTCTTTTAATAATGGCATTAATTCCTTTGTAAGACCATCATTATCTTTCCAAATGTAGCCATCAGCTTCCATTTCGGTCATCCAACTAATATCTGCACCTTTTGAAAGTACATATTCACTAAATACATACCCGTTTGTATTTTGTAGAATTAATGCTGGCGTATTCCAATGACCTGCCCAAGCATTATCGGTCCAACCACCACTTGCATATAAAATTGCTTTAGCTTGGTAATAATAACCTGCAGGCAAATCTGCAGAAAGCTGATGGCTACTTCCTACAAAAAATTGAACATTACCTTCTCTGTTTTCTCCAGAAGTTTGATGTTCTAAAGTAATTCCAGAAACTGAACTCACATATTGATTGTTCGCATCTAGTATTTCTAAACCTATAAAAATATGATTTCCAGACGAACCTGCTTCACTTGTATATTTATAATTGATGGTTAAATTACTCCCTACTAATTGATTTACTTCCAACGGATTTTCTCCATAAGAAATAATTTCTATAGTTTGAGCTAAAAATACATTCGTAAAAAACAGGGATACTATAAAGAGTGAAATTTTATGAATTTTAGTAATATTTTTTATCATTTGTATTATTGTCAAACACATTTATAATAGGTAAAGTATGCCCATCTTCTTTAAAAAAAATTTTATTTGAAAAGCCTTTATGTGGTGCAGTAAGCTCCTACCAAGATATTCCTTTTTCTTTGTTATTTGAAATATTTAATATGATATTATACCTATTCTAGAAATTCTTTCTATCCTTCTGGTCATTCAGAGAAAGGTCCATATTTATAGGTATACTCTGTTGGGCTTTAATTATAGGCAGTTTCTACTAAAATTATATCTTTTTTATGTCAAGGCGGTGAAACTTAAGCATTCTCTTAAATATAATAAGCCACCAAACTACCAATTATTTTACGAATAACACAGGCAATAATTTAATCCTATTTATGAAATATTAGAACCGTAAATTAATGAGGTCCTTTAACTATAAGAACACTCTAGCAAGACAATTTACTACTATACCCTAAAAATAACTGATTAACAAAACAAGACATTTAAAGGCTTTTCTTAAGTATCTCGATAAAATTATTTACCCTGTATATTAAAGCATCTTAAAACGTCTAAAAACACCCTCATATAAAAGGCTTTGAACTGTATATTAAACATAGAATTGAATTAAAAACACCACTTTAAAACCATAGACAATAAAACACCCTTTTTAAGCCAAATCTCACAATAATTGCAGGTATTTACGTGGTTTTAATTCGTACTAATCTAACTATTATAAATAGTACGAAAAGTACGTTTTATGAAAGATGAAAGGATAATTCTAATAATAATTTAATTCTGATATTTCAATTAAATTGTAGAAAAACACGCTCTATAACCAAGCTACAGAAAGCTATGGGACATTCGTCTATAAACGTAAGTTTAACCTATTTACGAGGTTTAGAAATAACTGAATTGAAAGAGGAGGACAAGCCTATGGTTTAATTTATTATATTTGAAAAAAAACTTTTTAATATTATAAAACAAATACAATGAAAAAACTATTACTCTTATTATTAATTGCTCCGATGATTGGAAATTCTCAAATGTTGAATCTCCCTGTTTCTAACATTATTGTAAAGCAAGGTTTTACCCTTGTGGAACATACTATACCCGCAGGTAAGGCTTGGCAATGGATTGGGATATCGACTTCTTCAAAAGAAGATGTAAGCGATTATTCAAGTATTAATTGGCAAAACCACTTTGGTGGATATGTTGAGAAATATCATATTTTTAAAGAAGGGCAAAACCTTGGCATAGGTTGGCAGCAAACTAATTTAAGTTCAGGTAGGAATTGTCAAGACTGTTACTTTACATTTATTGAGTACGACCTTACAGCACAAAATTTAGCCATTAATATGCCTCAACAAACTAAACCAACACTATATCCCAATCCAACATCATCTTTATTAGCACTTAACAGCGATAAAGAATACCATATAGAAGTATTTGATATGAAAGGGAACAAAGTAATGGCACTTAAGGGAAACACGATTGATATGTCACATTTATCATCAGCAACTTACATCGTTAAAGCGCTTGATAAATTAGAGAATAAAGAAGTTAGTTATAAAGTGGTAAAGAATTAAAAGGAACAGGTTCTATCACCAAGCTACAGAAAGCTATGGGGCATTCGTCTGTAAATGTTAGTTTAACCTACTTACGTGGTTTAGAAATAGCTGAATTAAAAAAAGAAGATATGCCTATGGTTTAGTTTAAATACTATTTTCTAAAAAATTTAATCAAAGCATAAGTCGATATACAAAGAAGACCAAGTATCATTAACAAATTTCCTTGAATAATCCCTATCCCTGTGTGTGTGAATTTCATTAAACAACCTATTGAAAATAGAAAAAGACCTGCATATTTAATTTTGGAAATCATATTAAGAAGTTTAGGATTTATATCTAAATATATTTCTCCAAGTTTTTAGTTCACACTTATAGAATTTAATTAGTATTTCTTTAATGAAGTCAGAATAGTTTTTCATTTAATAATTTTTTAAATTTTCCTTTTTATTAATTCTTTTATCCGCCATAAATAAAATTCTGTCAGACTTATCTGTATAACGTCAGCAATTTAAAAAAAACGAAAATGATGATAAAAAAAGTAATAATTGGAATTCTAACAATTGGAATATTTAGTTGCAATTCTGATAAAAAGAAAACTACTTCTAATGAAACCTATTCAGACATAAATATTGTAGGTGCTATGAAAAATGTAATGTGGAAAGGAGAATTAGGAGGAAGTGTTCATCTCGATACTATTTCTAATAAAAAAGGCCTTTATGGGCTTGGACCTGAAAGTTATCTTACTGGCGAAATACTTATTAACGATGGGAATAGTTACGTTTCAAAAGTTACGTCAGATTCAACTATGACCGTTGAAAAAACATATGATATTTCAGCACCTTTCTTGGTTTACGCAAATGTAAATGAATGGAATGAAATCGAATTAACATCTAATATTAAGACTATTAAAGACATCGAAAATCTAATTGATAGAAAAACGATTGACTTTAAAAGACCTTTTGCCTTCAAATTGACAGGAAAAATATCAAAAGCAATTATACATATTCAAAATCTACCTGAAGGAACAAAAGTTTCTTCACCAGAAGAAGCTCATAAAGGACAAACTAATTACGAGTTGAAAGATGAAGAAGCGACAATTATTGGTTTTTTCTCAACTGAACATAAAGGAGTTTTTACACATCACGACTCAAACATTCATTTACACTTAATCACAAAAAACGAAAGTAAAATGGGACATTTAGACGAAGTAGAAATAGAAAAGATGAAATTATATTTACCGAAAAAATAAAAACTGCTGGCAACACCGTATAAAATTAATTGCTTGCTTTTAGCTTATTTACGAAAGTCCAAACGGACTTTCTTGGTTCGTGTTTTATTTAGTAAATTCAATGCTTAAAACACGCAACTAACTTTATACAACAACGTTGTGCTTAATGCTTAATGACATAGATGGATAATATTAAAAATATGCATGAAGAAGGACTGCTCAATAATGGCGAAAGCAGTGGTTATGCCCATAGTGTGATGATTAACAACTATAAAGGATTAAAAACTGTTAGACATGGTGGTTCATTTACAGGTTACCGATCAGTAATATTGCGATTTCCTGACGAGAGGGTTTCAGTCATTATCTTAGCCAACAGAGGGGACGCAAACCCATGGACTATGTCAAATCAGCTTGCAGACGTGCTTCTCAAAGAAAAATTTATTGCCGTTTCTAAAAAGACAGAAACTAAGACCGTCAACCCTAAGATTACCCATATAAAAGAAAAATTTTCCCTTGCACAAATAACGGGCAACTATGAAAGAGAACCTGGGTCTCTTTTTAAATTTAGTATAAAAAATGATTCTCTTCAATTAGTGGGTTGGTGGAGTAACGAACCTTTGATGCTTATAAACACGGAAGGAAATACCTATAAAGAAGCTAATAATCCTTCTCGTCAATTTATTTTTTCAGAATTAAAGAATCATCTCACTCAAAAACTTACTGTTTCAGAGCCTTCGTTTAAATTAACCTCTAAAAGAAAAGAAAAAATAGACCTTTCTGCGCTAAACTTAGCAGACTATATAGGTGATTTTTATAGTGAAGAAATCGATGCTACACATCTACTCTTTCTAGAAGATGGTAAGTTAAAAGTGAAAATTGCAAATAATGAGGTACTAGCATTGGCGCCAAATAACATAGATACCTTTTATTCTGATGATTATTTCGTTCATTTTACTAGAACAAATGGCGCAATAAGCGGTTTTGACCTTAAGGCAGGCTGGATAACTAATTTGAAATTTAAAAAAAAATAACAGGTGCTAACAATATATGGCGCATTAAAATGAGCCATATA